>Ga0056128_1011615_pt1 | contig 10841 bp, 3 predicted proteins | sample WorMetLIZISLAND2_FD_71113 | JGI IMG/M metagenome (GOLD analysis project Ga0056128, IMG submission 71113) | Marine gutless worms symbiont microbial communities from Max Planck institute for Marine Microbiology, Germany - Olavius geniculatus... ... | reverse complement strand
TATATTTTGAATTAGCATTTCTTCAGCTACATCTGGTAAAAATTTCGTGTAAATTGATCATCATTTGAGTGAATTATGAAAGAAATAAAAAGGGTGCCTGTTTTTTTGAAACACAGTGTATATAGTATGCAGCTGACCCCCAGTATATAATTTGACAGTGTGCTGGGGGTTGAAAAAAACAGTTAGGGGAGTCGACCACCTAACTCCCCCCCGGAAATTCGAACAATGCTTCTGTCAATTAGTTTTGTGTCAACATTTTGACAGCCACTGACATTACTGAGCAAACACTTATAAGTAAAGCATGTAAGCTGTCTAGCAAGAACATAACCCTATCAAATGTACTATCACTAACCCCATTATGACGTACCATTTAGCCACAATACAAAAATCTAGACAGACAGATAGACGACACAGCACAGCAATAGCTAAACATAGTTGGCTAAAAATGAGGCACATATGACTCTGTAATGCAGGCCTTTCATACGATGGATAAAACATTACAGATGACAACCAACGAGACAGACGACAGACAGACAAAATCTACACAGCATAGCAATAGTTAAGCACGATCAGCTAAAATGTGTGGCACATACGCAGCAGTAATGCAAGCTTCTCGTACGACGGATGACCGAAGATCTCGTACACAGATCTGAAAACACGGCTCGATGGTACATAGGTGAGAGCAGACAAAGTCGACGTATGTCAGAGCTCCAGCGAAGAAACACGACCGGATCTCCTTCAACTGCAACCAGAACAACTGCCACTCACTGACTGGCTTCGGTCATCACCAAAGCGCATCAAGCACAAGCTCAGTATCTTTGAATAGACTGATAGGTTGAAACAGTATCTAATTAAGTTATGTAGATTCATTGATAATACAACCTTTGAAAATGAGACGAGGGGAGGGGTCCTATCAACTTCCAACACATCCACGATTACTTACTGTCCACCGAAGCGACACCTGGTGGACAATCATTCCGAAAAAGGCAGCATTGCTTATCGAAATGTCAACAACAATTTTAAAAGGTTGTATTATCGATGACCTTTCGGGGTCACGTGACGTCATTAGTCACGTGACCATTCAACTCGTGGTGGTCAACTTCCTACGAGTGGTCCACTGCAACCATGTGTCTATCTGGCATCACTATAGAGATATGGCGCCTCAAAGTACATGTACACAAACAAACACACCCGCACACAAACACGGAACGACGGAGAGAACGAACGACCAATCTCTTAATCTCCTTCAATGTTCACTACGTTCACCTTGGCAGAGATAAAAATTTACTGCGTATTTCATGATGGAACTCACTGCCAAGACATCTGCATAATCCTGTTCACACCATCTCCACCCTTGAACGATTAGTTAAGACATTTTAGATTAGTTAAGACATTAGTTAAAACATTTTTCTTGTCAAGAATGCCAAATGTAAGCAGCGTATTAAAGGTTTTTCTCACGTTGATGTGTTGTAAAAATTCACACTTTACTTACTTACTTATACATAGAGGCATCTCTCCGCACTTAAACCAATGGAGACAGTTCTGGTTGCCCGCCCTTCCCTCTCTTCGTTCTTCTTTTCTGCCCTTTCTCTTTTTTACTTTCCTCTCGAATTTTTTTCTATGGCCTTTTCCCCAAATCTATAGCAAGGGTTTGAGAAATAACTCGATTAACAGCCAGGGTATTTAACTGACTGAGTGGGCATGCCAGCAGTCCTGGTCACGGAGTCTAAAGCCATGGCTGATATAAGTAATCATCGTATTACCGCGTCAACACGTTTTGTCCAGTCCGACGACGCGTCGCTGAGAACTTCACGGATCCGTGTCATCCGTTCTGCCAAGTCCCTGGCGCTATAGATCTGCAAAAGCAATTGATCGAATTCAGCCTTACAACTTCACGTAAAAATGCAGCAGCACAAATATGGAGTGCAGTGGAGAAACAGTCAGTAAAAGAATTTGCTGAAAGGATGATTCTTCGGTTAAAGCAAACTACAATTCATTCAGAGCAAAACCACTGACAATAAATACGAAAATTTATAAAAAAAAATAAACACACTAAAACACCAAAAACAAACAATAAAGTCAAAATAAACATCAGAATTACAATGCTGTATCGGAGGCTATGAGTGGCTTGGAAGTGTAATGGAAGTGTGCTGAACTTGCAACCTGAAGGTTGCAGGTTCGAGTCCCGCCTGGTGCACTGCTAGGTAACGACCTTGGGCAAGTTGTTCACACACACGTGCCCCTGTCACCAAGCAGTATAATTTGGTGCCAACCGCACCACCAGGAATGTAACAGCAGTGGGTACATGGAAGAGGTCTGGCCTACTGCCCATGTAATGGAGCTGCAACTCACTGCCGGCTCAGGGCCTTGAAATGGAGATGAGCACCGACCCTATAGACACAGACCTCTGAGGCAGTGCTGTTGACTACAGCAGTTTTACCTTTTGCTTACCTATTGGAGGCTAGAGAACACGTAGCTGAGAGTCATTAAAAGCATGTTCAAAACGACAGTTACTGAACTTAACTAAACTGACAGTTCAATTCAGTTCATTTCTGTCGTTGCGTACACGCCTTAATAGTAAAAAATAAATGAGTTGTACAGTCTCCATTCCAGCACCTTATGCAAGACCCTCTTATCCAATGGTACCTGACCACATCTCAACCCTGGGCTCCAGTGATTAATGGACCCAAGAATCAATATGCCAAAGGGCCCCCAGTCGTTCTGCCAAACTGCTGTAAGGGGGAAATAGGGGAAAATAGATATGCCCCATGATCCAAATTGTTGCATCATATGTGTTGAGTTCTATCAACCTGAAAATGTATCAAAACCGTTTTTGACTGGGGGCTTCCACCTTGGACCCCACTGGGGAGCTTACGATGCTCCCCCAGATCCTTAATCAGCTAAGAATGGAGTCAACCCCTGCCGATTTTCAACAACATTTTGTCACAAATTTTCTGCAAAGTGCACCAGTAAAAAAGAACTTACGAAAATCTGTAGAAAAACGACAAAGTTACCGATATGATCTTAGTGTACTGTTCTTCTGGAACATAGTGTATTACTATAAGCATCATTAAAATCATCGTCATCACTGAATGTAACAGCAACCATGGCTATTGTGACATTAACATCTATGCTGGGTCAGGTTAGTACTTGGATGGGTGACTGCTTGCAGGCAGATAAACTATCTCAGTGTGTAACCAGCCTCTAGGTCAACTCAGCCTTCCATCCCTCCAGGGTAGGTAAATTGAGTACTGGCCTATTGGCTGGGGCTGAGGTGGAGCACATTACCATGTGTCAAGTGGCAGGTAACACTGTGTGATCCCATATGGCAGGCGACGCTCCGTAGCTCTGAAATGAGTTTCCTATTTGAGCTATACACCGCATTTTAATATTTAACCACAACGTAGCCTAGCTGTCCATCTGTATGTCAAACTAAACTAGCATCACTCATTAGTATTATTAGTATTAGTATAAAATCTATTAACTTGTGATGATACACTTACAACTATATCGGGAACCTGACCAAAGGATTTGTCGAACGTATCTTCATCCACTGCTCCGGATGTACCTACAACCAATTACAAAAGCATTTGTTTAATATTCCAGAATCTGCAAATAATGACTAAAGCCATTTTCTATTTTGACTTCCAATTTCGACTTAAATCAATTTTCCAGCCATTATTTGTGATTTTGACCTAAGTCATGTTTCATGCTTTATCAACATCACTAAAAACCAAAATTAATATACAGAGCTCTTAACCTTTTAAACAATTTGCGTATTGCTCCAAAAAGCAGCACATATACACCGTAAGGCATAAAAACACACCAATTTTTTACCATAACTTGAAGAAGGATTATCCAATTTTAATAATTTTTGGTACACATATTCAGGACACAACTAGCCATCAAATGGCCGTTCAGTTTCCCACCTCACCCAACATCTGCTTCTGCACTACCTGGTAAAAACAGAACAGACAAAATATGCATTAAAATCAACAAAAACTTTATAAAATTTCATCTTTCCGAATATGTGGCCACCAACAGCCAATCAATTACAAGGTCTGACTGTTGTGCAGCAGCACGTTTATTAAATGGGCGTAATATTTAGGAATATTGATGAATTCAAGAAGCGACTGGTGAAGTCTGGATTGATCTGAAGCAGAACGTCGTCAAAGCTGACATCAACAAATGGAGAAAGTGTCTCCAAGCCGAGCGAATGTTTGTGAGCCAACATTTCAAACATTTTTGTAAAAAGTTAAAAATGAAAAATTAGATAAACTATCAGCTAAAACAATAAAAAAATGGACAAAATGTGTGTTTTGTGTGTGTTTTTTTTGATTAAGCAATAATACCAGTGGTTAAAAATGCAATATTTTGTTCGTTTTCTCTCACCCAAGTAGTGCAGAAACAGACATTGGGTGAGGTGGGAAACTAAACAGTCATTTGATGGCCAGTTGCATCAAGAATATTCATACCAAAACTTATTAAAATCGGATCACTTTTCTTCAAGTTATGATCAAAAAAAATTTTTTATGCCTCACAGTGCAGATCACAATAAAACAGCATACAACATTATAACAAGTGACCGAGTTACCGAAGTAATTCGATATAATGCAAAATCGTTGACTGGTGCTGCTCCCTGGTAAATCATAAGTACAAGTCAAGTTTGGCTGGGGAAGGGAAGTGGAAGAGAAAGCAAATGACGGTGTCACTTAAAGATCCTCCCGCCCGTATAGAGCGGATACTTTGCTAGTAAAAATCAATAAAAGACCAATCTAAAATTTTCTAACAACTAAGATCTTCCTTTTGAGTCTCCAGACTGTGGAAATGTGAAGGCCCGATCTATTCTACCTGGCAATGATTTGGTCGACGACGATGTCCTAGGCGCTGTGGAATGTACCGGGGTTCCACCACCGTTGCCTCGCGGAGGACTCGAGAATTCGTCAGGCTCGGACCGCAAACTCTTGGACGACCGGCGCCGCGCCGCACTGCGAGGACTGCGGTGGGCCATTTCCACCTCTTCCGACATATTTGAGTCTACAGACAGAGCATCACATACCATGGGTGACTGTCAATACTGGAGCTGGCAAGAGGGTGGTAAGGGCGAACCCCAATATTTGCACATGTCTACTGTTCAGTAAAAAAGGTAAAAGTTAAGCCTACTCCTTGCTATGCATTGTAATTTGTGTTTTGACAGTCACAGTTGCTCCCTATATTTTTCTGACATACCTTCCGTACGAGCCTACTACATCTTATGCATGAAATAAGTTTTTTGTAGATACCAAAATAAGGACCCATATGTAAGCCTAATCCCGAAACGGGATCCCGGGATTACAAATTTCTCAATCCTGGATCTCGAAATTGGAAATTCAATCCCGGGATTGCAATCGCTATTCATCACACATAAATACTATCAATATCTAGCCATCGCTGTCGACAAGCGTCACCAAAAATCGAACACCCCATACCACATCAGTTAAACAGAAAAAAGTTGAATGACGGTACGCAAGTTGACAGCACAGAAAACAGCTGCAGCCAGGGTGGGCTGACCGTATGGCCTAGGCCTATATCCCAAAGTCAGTGTCCCACTTCCGGTCACAGAAAGAAAGCTATTTCCCAGAGTGACTGCAGTCCTATACACACTATCTTGATGCTGCTTCATCGAATTCCACAATCAACGCCGGTACGTCGGTATTTAGGCGCACAAGAGCGATGGTTGCAGGCAGCAACTTTGCATTAAAAATTGCAACCAAATCGCTGCAGATGGGGACATGGTTACTATCGACAGCCTATGGAAACTCGCCATCACCTATCCAACGGTACCACCGCCGACTCCCTACGTCGAACCGTTTAGCCACAATACACGCATCGCGTACAAGCGACAGACAGACAGACCGACACATCGTGCCAAAGACTCGACCTGATGGTCGGCCAAAAAAGCACCTACATTGACAACCTATATCCCACGGCCAGCATTCGACTTCAAATGGCGGAAAGAAAGCAATCTACACGAGTTAAGGCCAAACATTTTTAGCGAATCCAACCCACCGATAACCAGCAAAGAACGCATCCTGGCGGCGCCGGTCCCGGAAGGAAACGAGGCGTCCCGCGATGACGACAAACTGGACGTCGAAAGACAACGAAGTTGACTGGCGTCGGGCAAACTACGTCGATGTCGAAACACATTCGATCCAGGCGCAGGGGCCCGCCGGCATTGAGCTGAAACACCCAGTTCGTCTACGACTCCCGGTCCAGGTCTCCGGCACCGGTTCACGCCGTTCAGGGTCGGAATGTTGGACAACCGAAATTGTCTGAACTCCGAGTCGTTCCGACTTTCTTCCGACGACCTGCCCAACCCTGTACCCAACCTCGCAGGCGTGCAAGACGCCGGGAGAACAGTCTTCTCGAAACTGTCCTGGCGACCGGACTTCTGAAGTTGTTCAACTGGTACCAAAGAACTCTGAACAGAACGTGGGGAAACGTGGCAGGATGGAAGATCATCATCACAAAGGTTGGATCTGACTGCTGCGGAAGAGATGGAATCCACAGCCGACTTGATGGCTTCGCGGAATTCGCGGAGTAATCTGGAAGACAGAAGATCAGCCTCGAGATCAGCGTCCGCAGCAAACTGCATACTCAAGGCGCAGTTCTTCTTTACCACCCCATCCTCGACGACAACGTCATTTGCGTCAGTACTACCATATCTGCACAGAGCCCCACCATATCGGTCCGTCTGATCTTTGATATCCGTGTCCTCAGCAATAGGCATGTGTGCCGAAGAACGCGGAATGATACCGTTTCCTCCATCGCTAGCAGTCGAGGGTGAAGTGGCCGGAAACACAGACTCATTTGCAACTGGGTAATTCCGACTTATCGGAAATTCCGTCTCAAAGTCTGACGCTGCTCCGCTGGAAGGTGGTGGTTGACCGGCAACTTTGTCGGTGGAATTCTGCACCGCGACTTCTGCGGCCTTGTGTTCCGGATCAGACAAACCGGTGGAAACTGCGACAGCGTTGCCTACGGAATCTGTTGCATGAGCGTCCGGTAAGCACCTTACGCTCGTCGTTACTGCGGTGCTGGCAGCGCTAGAAAATTCGCTCAGAACCACGTTTGAAGCAGCATACTCGGGACGTACATCGGGTAACGACGAATCGTCAATTAGTTCACGCATTTCGGCTGATGAAACGGCTGTAGCACTAGCAACAGCACGCAGGGAGACGTCCAGCTGGCATACGGAACTGCTAGCTGCTATGACCGTTCCCAAACCCGGGCCCCCTACAGCCCGAGAATGTTGGCCGTTGCCTTGCCGCGGCGGTTGGAAAACTGGAGGAAAATAATTACCGCTTCTTCCTATGCCGTATTCAGTACTTATCGGAACTTCTGTCTCAAAGGGTGAGGCGACGGCGTCCCTGCTAGACGGTGGGGCGACTATGCCCACGCCCATGTCACCAGGTTGTATATTGAGATAACGACGTCGAAGTGGTCGCCTGTGCCCCCCTTCTGGACGAGTGTCACCGCCGAGTTCCAGGGTGGATTCAGGAGAGCCGGGGGACGTCGACGAAGTAGAAGTACGGGTAGAATTAGTCACGAATCTCCAGTCACCGGTGACCGCCGACTGCACAAGCCGAGTGTCCGTGTCCACCTCAACGCTGCGGAGGCATGGACCAGTTTCCATTCCAACGTCACCATGACCGGAAGGGCCATCGGACGAAAGCATAGTGGAAGAACATGACGGTCCGTCAAAGTGACGTCTACCACAGTTCTCGTGGGACTGGTACGGATTACGTCGTCCGGAGTCAAAGTCGACCACATCAGAGACCATCGCAACGTCTACCTCCATGCCTCTCAGCAGCCGAAAACGAAATTGTTGTTTTTCAAGTAATTTTCACACGACACACGACACAGCCGAACATTCAAGTCGAGGTAATTCCTGCAGTGACAATATAACGACGAAGTACATAAGTTTAATCTTGGTAGTTCACGACGACACCAATAGTATAACGAAAACCCGCGAAACACTCCCAATTCACTAAAGTGGACGCGATCAGCTTAACGAAACCCCGCGAAGTATAGTAAACACACTGAAACGCTTATAGAAGATCTCTCTCTCTCTCTCTCGTCACTGTACGCCTATATACAGCATTAGTAAAGCGCACAGCATTGCAACTTCTCACAGCAAGGTGCCTCTGTAGGCCTAGCCAACAGCAACAGCAAAGTTGCGCATCCATGCAGCGAAGCGGAGCGTCGAATTAGGCCTACCGGTCGTAACTAGAAACCGCCGCTATATAGCCGCAGCCCGCGCGGTCAATCATCCTTGCACCAAGAAGCATTCGCCACCAGTGGCCGATTCAGAAGGAGGGCCAGGAAAGCTGCCGTCCACAGGGGCTTTTATCCCTATACCTGCGGTGGGCGCAGCTTGCGTCCAGTGAAAAATGGAACGGGGGGGAAGTTTTGCTGAGGGTGTATGCAAAGTTTCTATCACCAGAAGTGCTGTTTTAGCTCAAAATGCACCACAAACAGTTTGGTGGCAAACCTCTGCCCGGATTCGGGTAAAAGAAGTGAAGATAGGAGGAAAACTTCAGCCCAATTTCGATCCTACATTTGGAGGACAAAAGCCACTAGCCGCCCCCCACTGACTGGATGCATTCTATTACCAAATGAAAATTTTTCACAGATATGCATTATTTCAGCATAAAATTTCGAAAAAATCTCCCAAACGCCACTCCCTACCCTCCCCCCGTATTCCAAGATTCTGGATCCGCCAATGCTCGTCATTGCACGCCACGCCACGCGGCCAAGATGCACTGCATTATGACGCCTATAGATGTGTTCAGGCTAAAGGTGTGTAGACCTACAGGAAAAAAGCCCAGCTGTCGCTAGGATAGATCGACCGTACCGCCCGTATCTGACGGCCAACGTCAGCAAATGATTTCTGTATCATGTGAAAGGGCTTATGCGTCTTCCTATTAGCGCTCAACAAAAACCCTGGCCCTATCTCTCACAGTTTCTAAGATACGACGTACCGTTTGGACACATTAGCATGAACTCGCCTTCAAGATTATCCAAGGTCGACGATTTACATCTCATCTGAAAAAACGTGTGTGACTTCTTATTAGTAACTAATAGCAATCTTGGCCGTTATCTCTCACCGCGTTTGAGATATGGCCAGTTTTCAGTTGAAAAACTCCCTTTTTTGCTACCTCCCTCCATTAAACCCAGATTTTTAAAAAAAAATTTCCCTTGCACTGGATTGCTGAAATTTTGCAACTGCCACGCCAGGCTAATTATTTGTGAAAAAAGATTTCCTGTATGACCTACCATTTAGCCACAATACATCCGTGACAGACGACAGACAGAGAGGCCGTGCCATAGGGCAGACCGTTATGCATAGCCAAACTTGACGGTCGGCTCAACCATGTGTGATCAAATTAGTTATCAGTAACCACTGCGTGAAAGGAAGGTCAACAACGGTGGTAAATTGGGGGTAACTGGTCAGCTTGCGTTTGCGACTGCGTTCTCAGCAACATAGCAGTTGCAGCAGCAGACACTGGACTGTGCAAGTTAAAGCTCGGTTTCCATCAACGCAACGCAACACGCAACGCCACAGCGTGCTTCTTTCACGCAAGCAACGCAAAAAAGCATACAAATATGCACGGCCATTTTTCAATGTGGAGAGGTTAAAAAATAACATGTTTTATCGTGGTTATGCATTCATTGATCTTTTTTACAGTTTTGCCTGACTTTTTTCATTTTCCATGATAGTTCTCTGGCAACTTTAAAATCCCCAAAAATTGGTTTCAAAATCTGATGCATTCATTCTCGCCGCCAAGTCCGTTAGTGGTGAAAATTTGGTCAAACTCCGTCAACAAATACTCGAAATATCCGTCCTAAGAATGTCCGTTCGGGACTCGCGCATGCACGCACCAACACACTGGAAACATGATGCTCCGGCCACTACGTTGGCGGAGGCATAAAAATAGAGAGGGGGAGTTTCGATCTATATCATTAACATTAGCACCCCACCCAATTTTTCACTGGGCCCAAGCTGCGCCCACCAGGTGTAGGGACGGAAGCCGCCATAGATGAGCACCGCGCGTCGACTGAAACCAGCGCAATAGCACGTCAGAAAAAGAGAAGCGTCAACTACCGATAAATTAAATGCGCGGTATCTATCGATATTACAAATAACTGTCGGCAATCGGTTTAACATCACCGATGAAGATACAGGGGCGTCATTTAAAGGGGGCGGGAGTGGGTTGGAGGGGACTACGGGCCCCAAGAACTTATGATTTTAATTTTTTTCCTGCAAATCGTACCTTTGAAACAGTGTTACTGCTGCAAAAACAATACGATGCACAGACTGCAACCCCAAAGTCCTGCCGTGATCACTGAGACCCCCAAAGATCTACTGAAATGACCCGACTGTGAAGATAATCCGGTTTGAATAGGCCACAAAATAATCTGTATCCTCTATGGTAATAATAATAGCAATACTGTGAGACAGCAATGACTTACAGCAGAGCTGACCAGTCTACGGTTACAACAAAATACAAAAAATGACTAAAAATTATCTTTCCTTACATCACAGCCACAAAAAATATCATCGAAATTTGTCGATTTATCATAATAATAATAATAATAATCTGACTTGTAAAGCGCCAGTATGTGATAAAAAAAGACTTCAGTGGCGCTGGCGGACAGAACTAGTCGCTGAGGTTAAGTGTCTGACGGAAAATGTGTGTCTTCAACCTGGATTTAAACACAGTCAGTGAACAGCTACTTGTAACATCAATGGCTAGAGAGTTCCAAACGGTGGGTGCTGTGCAACGGAAAGCACGATC
>Ga0056128_1011614_pt1 | contig 10841 bp, 7 predicted proteins | sample WorMetLIZISLAND2_FD_71113 | JGI IMG/M metagenome (GOLD analysis project Ga0056128, IMG submission 71113) | Marine gutless worms symbiont microbial communities from Max Planck institute for Marine Microbiology, Germany - Olavius geniculatus... ... | reverse complement strand
CAAAAATGGTACAAATCGGCCCAGTGGGGTCGGCGGGGCAAAGGGGTGAAATATAATGTTCAATTGGGTTATTTTTTCTTTTTTTACTTTTCTTGCCAAGCTCTGGAGAACACATTTTTGTGAGTATCACTGCATTCTTTGCACTAGATGACGTGTTTCAGTGGGAATCGATTTCGTAGGGGGTTGCAACATTCATCTTTAATATTTTCCCTTCTATACCCCCCAAAACCACAAACTTTGGCCCATTTTGGGACTTAAAAAATACCACTGAAAATGCTTAACAATGGAGATGCTCATCTACAAACTACCCTTAATCATCATCGTAGCCTCACCAAAGTGGCATAGTGAATAGGCAATGTGGCCTCGGGAATTCCAAATATGCGGTTATTTTGGACCCCCTGCCTACAGGTCACGCGACACGGCTCATGCACAGTGAACTTTTGGCCTTTAACATCGGCAAATGCAAGTTTGAGGCTTTATATCTCCCTAACAATGCAAGTTAGATGCATGGTTACAATGGAACACCAATAGGAAACCACATATGCCGAGTCGAATGGTCACGTGACCGATGACGTCACATGACCCCAAAAGGTCAAAGTCATTACTTTGAGGTGCTATATCTCCTAACAGTGCAAGATAAACACATGGTCACAATGGACCACCTATAGGAAGTTACCCACTGCGAGTCAAATGGTCACGTAATTGGTTTGGGTCACATTATTGCTTTTAACTCACAAATTCACAATTATATTTGCTAATAAAACAGCAAATATTATTATATAAAAAACTTACCAGTTTACATTACTGTGTAAGAGCGACCAAGTCGCACATCCAAAACAGCAGGAATCATTTTACTAGGACACAGAGTGATAGAACGACAAACTGGCTGCCCTTACAAACCATGTGACGTGACCCCATTTAACCTTTTCCACTCCAGCATTATCTCGTAAGCCAATAAACGTTGTCAATGCAAATGTGATACAAATGTTTCCAGCTGATTAAATGTACTGCTGGTCCATAGCTAAAAAAGTCAAATTGAAAACAAAATTGAATCTAGTCTTCCAAAAGAGATTCAACTTTGTTTCTAAAAAAATCAAGTAACAACTAAAAAATCTATTTGATTAATGTACACAATGGAAGTTGCCTAAAGTGGAACAAAATCTCTTCCCACTCTTAACAGCCGTTAATGGCAAAATAGATGTCAACTGACTCAGTTGCTTGGCATATCTAAGCCAAAAGCGGGTTAAATACAGCTCAACAGACGTGATTGAGCAGTGTTTCAATAATATGAGCAAGTTTCCTTAAACAGAACACACTCAGCATTTTGTTCCAATTAGGGAAACTATAGCTGTTCCATTCAGCGCAATTTAAACAAATTTTACAAATCACTGTGCAGCAGAACAGCCGTTGTTTACATCAAATTGTCGCTCATACACCCGACACCGATAAACATCCAGTGTGCACAGCATTAGCGGCGACGAAGTCAATTCACAAATACGGCGTGTGCCATCCTCACTACTGGTGCTGCATTTAAGGTTGTATCAATCAAAAATCAACAGTCGTCATTAACTGCAAATTGAGTTTATAACACACACCATACTTACCTAAAATTGAAAGCGAAACCACCGTAGAGTACTAATTACTCCTCACTTTCAGTAAGCAGCTCATAGATTTCGAGTAAGTAAAGTGTTCCAATCAAGTAACTATTCCAACAGGCAACTCTCCCCTATTGCCTTACGGGATAATGCAGGGCGGAAAACATTAAATGGGGTCACATCACATGAGTCTGTAAGGGCAGCCAGTTCGTCGTTCTATCACTCTGTGTCCTAGCAAAATGATTTCTGCTGTTTTGGATGTGTGACTTGGTCGCCCTTACTGTAAACTGGTAAGTTCTTTTATATTTAATACACCATATATTATTACACACAGAAACATACAACATAGCAGTAGTATATATTACGTCCTGTTTGCTAGACATTTTTGAGTATCTTTACAAGTGCTCAACTGCAATGGTTCTGATAACCAAACTCAAGAACAAACAAAAGATAACACTAACAGAAACCAAAAAGCTAACCTCAAAACAAAGTAAAAAATATGCCAGTCTAGTGCTGACATGCTGTGCTGCCATCCACTAAACCATAGAACCTGTGAGTTGAAAACTGCTACACTACTTACTCTTATCCTGGAAAACGTACATACTTACAGGGTGGTCCAAAAACGGCACAAAGTTTACGACATCATAATTTTGCAACCATACATCACAGAATCATGTGATTTTCAGCAAAATGTTCTGAAAGAAATTCTTTACATGACTAAAGTCAGTGTTTGAATACAGCAGTTAAATATTCTTTGTTTTTGCTACTGGCAAGTTAACTATACAAAAACAGTATTACCCTCGATGTATCGTGGTCCAGAAAAAACGTGCCACTTAGTTTTTGAATAGCTCCGTGAAACACTGGCCGATGTAAATAATTTTTGCACACAACATTATGAAGATATTTGACACAAAACTGTGTAGTTTTGGTCACCTCACCTTAATGCTGTCACTACACTACCTTGCGAAATACAGCCCATGTAGGATACATAAACAGACAGGTAAAGCTTCCAGTGCTATTAGAATGGCCCCACAGTAAAGTGGCCCTAAGTCAGAAAAATCCAGCAAAAGCCAAATTGCATGAATATCAACATGTGGCGACAAAGTTGTTGAAATGATGCAGTACTTAACACGTACGGTGGAGAGAGATGTGCCAGTTGCAATATCGGGACTAAGGATGTAGACGCGATAGTCCGAGACCAGTCCAGCGGTGAGTAGACTGTCAAGCCTCAGTCCATCGATAACAGCCGACAGCTGCTGCGCCGAACCATCGAATGTGCACAAAACACATAGCGGTGTGCGCGGAGACCGAGGCTTGGACGACAGCAATATCATCAAACGATCATGCTCCAACTGCAAGCCCTGTCATAGGTCAACATGTCATAGGTCAACATGTCATCGACTTAGTAAGCAAAGCAAAGGCAAACCAGGCCGTGCCCCATCTGAAGCATAGGCGGGGTGCTCATCTCCCATACGTTGGCCACTGAGCCCATAGGTGGATAGACCACTGAGTCCATGATGCATGGCCAGTGTGACGCCAGACCTACGGTTACCTTCCCAGCTGCAGAGCGTCACCATCCTTTGGCTGGTACCAAATTATACTGCTTGGTGAACAGAGGCACATGTGTGTGAACAACTTGCCCAAGGTTGTTACCTGGCAGTGCAGTGAACGGGAGTCAAACCTGCAACCTCAGGATTACCAGTCTGGCACACTACTGCTACCGCACCAAGCCACGCATACAGAATACAATTTGACCGCTCATTATCAGATCTTCTGCGATAATGCTTTGCATAAAAAAAATACGATTTGACTGATAACCAAACAATGCCAGATTTAACATCCCCATTGTTCTATATATCCGGTTCGGGAGAATTCAGCAAACAACCAAACCCCGTGGTTAGAATTTATTCATTAAAACCAGCAGCAAATGGACCAATCTCTGTACAATGTTGTGCATTGCGCCACTTGGCTTGAACTAAAATGTACACAAGCTGATAGCCAAAATGTCCACTTATTGGTGGAGCTAAATCTGAAGTACACTAAAACCTGCTAAACTGCCCTTAATTCAAAGATGACCACAAGCACACACTATACGAACTGTGCACTTAAGTACAGTGTCCTAAATCTTACTACAATGCGCGGAAAGTTTGTTGGTCCGTCTGTTTGACACACCACTCTGGCGCCTTCCCGGTTGCACAGTCGCAGACCCCAATCGCAGCATTGGAGTCCTTGGACCTTAGGTATATGTGCCCCCACCTTCCACCACGGGCAGCGGGAAAGCAGAGTTTGAGTTGCCGAGTCTTCTTTCCCCGCTGATTCTACCAAGTCCGTATGCGAGACCTTTTTTAGTATAACCGTAACCAGAAAGATTTATTTTGCAACTAGCAGGTGGTGCATATAAATTGGAACTGATACATTTTATGTAGACAAAGCAATGAGACAGTTTTTGGAAATGATTAGTGCCAGCCATAGCAGCAAAAAGTGGTCGCGTTAAACATTGAAATATTATGCTTAAACACGACAACCCTTCACTGCAGTAATAAAAACTAATCATTTCCAAATCTTCTGAATGCTCGATCTATGTGAAACATTGCCACTATGTTATACTATTATTATTATTATTACTATTATATTTATATTTTTATAGCATCATTTGTAGAGCTTCAGAGGCACCGGATGACAGTCAATCAGGTGGTAAACAGAAATGTTTTCAAATGTCTCTTAAAGACAAAATCAAAGTTACACAGTAAAATGTTTGAGGGAAGGCGATTCCAAATAGTAGGTGCAGAGTAACGGAAAAAAAATCTAGAGAAATAAGTGGTCAGTTTTGGTACATGTGTTATGTGTCACCCTAACATTTACCTGCATGGACAGAAGACTGGAAGGTGACGAGACAAAAACAATGCCAGCGGTGCCCAGTAGATGTCGCTGCTGCTGCAACTCATGTTGACTGACATTAGCCGACGAGGCAAGAACACAAACGTTGACTGGGCAATGATTAACCGAACGTGAGTACAGAGCACACACTTCCACCTACGTACACAAAGTGACAGTCTAATTAAGAAAAAGGTTAAGTCAAAGTCCGGTTTTTGCTATAGCGCTTCTTAAATGAGACGGACTCAAGACTTGAGATGCTTTTACAATCTCGGAAGTGAACTAATGATACTGCAGCGCACTATGCGGCTATCCGTTGCCTGCGTAAGCAAACAATTGGACCTGCAGTTTACAGACATACCACTGCCCCAAATCAGCCACACTAGGCCTTCACCACATAGCCCATAAGCTACTACTCATTTCCCATCCCACGGAGGGTAGGAGGCTGAGTGTACTACTGTATACACTGGCTTGTTGCCTATACAGCGTGGGCGGGTGACAAATGTCATACCTGGCAACCGATGCCACTGGAGACAGCAGTCAGCCAACATCATACAACGTCATCCCTATGTTTTTTCCTGTGATTGTATGCTATCTCTGCCCCCTGCCCTCCAATAGGCAGCATTATTATATTGATGACTCGTATCGTAGGTACTAGGTACTTTATATATGCACATATCTCAGACACTACAAAAGACATCGTGCAGAAATTTTGCACACTTCATTAGATACATATGCTGAACACTTCCTGCAATTTTCATCAAATTCTGAGATGGTCGAGCTGGAACGTTCCAAAAAATTTGTTGAACTGACATGGAATGACCCACATAGCTACTACGGCACTACAGGGTTCATCAAGCGCTGATGAGATGAGAAACTAGTCAGTCAACGAATGACAGGACTAGCAAGCTAATGCTGAACTAAACCTAACAGAGATATTCACCTCACAGTCATGCATGCGACTTTTTTGGCACATCTGTTACTTACTGTGCCAAGAACCAGACGAAAAAATGATGTCTTCATTCTTCTCATGAAAATTTCCGACGGAAGTCAAAACGTAAAGGTATGATAATTTTTTGGTCGATATTAATGAATTTAACAGTGAAAATATTCACCTCACTGTTGAAGGGTTTGCTGGGCACACTGCCAACACTGAACTTGCATCTGATCCAATCCGACAAGTTGTTGGCGTGTTGCGATGTACTGACGACTGGCAGTGAGATGACCAACTTCCAGTGCAGGCGACGCTGCCACAGATCCATTCCTAGCAGCAGCACATACACTGTACTCCATGTCAACTAGTGAATGCAATCCCAAGATCCCGAATCCCAAGATTCCAACCATTTTGGTAAATCCTGAATCCCACAACTGGTGGAATTCCAATCTCGGAATTCTGGGATTACAAAAAATTGCTATAATGGTACTTTTTAGAGTCCCTAGATGACAAAATAATTATTTTAGCCATCTCATGAAAATTATCCGTGTACCCAAAAGTGCATTTTACGTAGGCTACTGTAAGCCGCATTTAACAGTCACAGCCACTCCCAACACCCACTGGTCGGCCTGTTGAATCAATAATCTGCCCCACTCGCTCACTCAATCAATCATTTATTACATCAAAAGGAAGCACATATAAATTAAAATACAACACAGTACGAGGTACTATGAAAACCGAAGAAATGATGCTACAAAAATTAATAAACAAAAACCGAAAAAATGTACAAATGTACAAAAATACACAAAGCTGAACATTTCAGACAATACCAATATTACTAATAGTAATTGACTTCTATGCCTTCGGGCCATTTTTTCTACAGTTACTCCAGATTCTGGGATGATGTCCAAAGATTGCTGGTTGCAGAGTGGGATATAAAAACATAACAAGCAGAGAGAATAACAAAGGAAATAGATGTACCATTGATAGTGGTCGAGCGAGGCACATGGTGATAGACAATAGTTGCAAGATCCAACGGTGACCACGCCTCGTCACGCTGAGCAACTAACTCCTGTCGTCTCGCATCAAGCTCGGCCGATAGAATCCTCTGATCAGTGGCCACATCGTGAGGGCTGCGAAAAGTCACGAACGTCGAGGGACCCACACTGAGACTAGCATCAGCCACCGAGAGTCCAGATGAGTCGAGCAACATTCTAGCAAACTGGTCCGCCTGAAGCGACGGCGTCGCAGGAAATGTATGCATCAAACGCTTCATTCTACGACGAGCTGCGTGCCAACATGACAATCACAATTATGTTAAAATGTTTCCCGGATCTTTGTTTGTTTCACCAGACAAAGCTGGCCACAAGTCCATTTCTGTGCACATCTTACGCAATACAGCATCCTATAATAATCATGAGCATTAATTAGTCAGTTACATCTATTCATATTTCATGGCATGCATCCAATAGCATCGAACACTGAACAGTAAACACTTCAAGACCATCATCATGATTATCACAAAATGGTTGAACTAAAGTGGCACAAATAATGCCAGTATTTCATCTAGAACCACATTATGAAATACAGAACGTCAAATAAGTAAAGCTGGCAAAGCGTTAATTTTTTAAATGCATTAACACACTGCGTTAATTTTTTTAACACATTAATTAACGCATTATTAACGCAACCAGGCCCGTCGAGAGGGAGAGTAGGAGGGAGTTACCCCTTGCCCTATGACCTTTGGGACCCCCGCCTATAGAATGTAGAAAGTTAAAAAGCAAATAAAAACACATTTTCAACTGACGTCATCGCTAGCACAGAAATCTAATAGCCTGTCATCTAAATAATATTTATTTACAGTAATGATGGAACGGCAAATACAGTTTGGTTACTTGAATTCATTCGATTGTCAAATAACCACAGTTTTATGAAATACTGAAACTTTTGCTTCACAGAATTATGTAAATGAAATTAATTTACGCATGTGTGTTAATTTTTACCTCCGCCAAGGAGGTAATGTTTTTGCTAGACTTTGTTTGTTTGTTTGTCTGTTAGCAAGATAACTGAAAAGTTATGGACGGATCTTTCTGAAATTTTGAGGGTACGTCAAAAATGGCAAAAGCTACCAGTGATTCAATTTTGGGGGTGATCCGGAAGGAATCCTGGATTCTGAATCACTTTGAAATTCTCGTTGCCATTGCTTTCAATGGGGCATAAGGGAAACCGCTGCAAAACCAAAGATGGTGCGGCCACCTAGCCAACAACATTGCCTTGGCGAAGGTATGCGGGCTATGACTGCTTTCTAGTTTAACATGTGTTAATTTTTTTAACGTGCATTAATTAACGTGTTAATTTGACAGCTATACAAATAAGTAAGTCAATCAACCAAAAAAGACCAGATGCTATAATTGAAATCGTTCACATTACAAGTAAAGCGATTCTGCCTCACAACACCATATGGCTTGACAGTGTCATGTAGCACTTTCAAGCCAAATTAGTCATACAGCTACTTCAGATCATTTCCGTTATGTGATAAAAAACAAATGAGGAAAGCACCTGCAAATAAAAGCACTTGCGAAACACTAAAAGATCCCTGCTGAATGAGAAAAATTTATGAAAGAAACAATGGTTACCCAAATCTTACCAGAAAGTTGAGTTTTCCAGACAGCGAAATAAGACCGAATGCGTGACATCACTACGACGTCACTACACTGCTGCAACATGTCAAGTCGCTGAACAACTTCAGTCAAGTGAAAATCGGCCGCAAGTCGCCACGACTCTTGTGAGGTCACAGATGTCATGACATCGCGCATGATGTCATCAGTGATTTCAGTTATAAGTCGTTCAGTCGCCATCATTTCCCTGTGTGTAATAACAATCACGAGTTACATTCCGCTGTCTCAGGTACTCAAACACAATCGTAGATACCACTTGTCACTATTCCTACAGCCCTCCCTTTGCAAAAACAAAAGTTCCGACTACAGTAACAAACATGCCCAATTCATGTAGCATTATATTCTATGTGTTACTTTCTTACTTTGTTACCATGTTCATAAAAATCGAGATACAGACAGTACACACAAACACACACATGCACCTACATAGCTTTTGTTTTAGTGTTCCACTTCCAGAAATACTCAAGCTTAGACCATTGTACAAATGCGAAACGTTAATGTTAGCAGCCCGAAGGCCTCTCTGCGACCTAATGAACAGCATCAAGACACTGTTAGAGATATGTAAACTCAGTGAAAAAATGCCGATTGAGATTTATGGCCAAGTAGATAAACACTTAGCAACTTCAATAGCAAACAACATTAGACTTGTTTAAGTCAAAAGAAATCATGCATTATATCACAACAAAGAACACTATTATAACAATGACATATTTCATACTACATTCATTCATATCTTTATTGATTCTGTCTCCAATGGGTATAATGGCAAATACACCTGTAGATAAAACTTCTTCGCAAATACGGGAACATAATTAAACAAGTTCAAAAGGGGGCCACCAAAAATTGCTATTTGCAGATTTGTCCTTTCTGTCATAAAACAAACAATGTCACAGCACTCAAAAGACAGGCTTGTAGCAACAAATCAACGAAATGAAATACTCAAAATGATAAATAGTTGACTAACTAATCACTAAAATGTGTTTAATAAACAATTTTATAACAAATGAATTTGTATAGCACCAACATGTCGATTGAACTTCAAAGGCAAAATTTTAACTGCACCAAGACATTCAATATAAGGGAGACAGACCAAGATACTCGGCTACTGCAAAGAAAATGATCCATTAGCTATGTACATCACAGAGTAACAGAGTCCAAAAAATGCCACCAAACTTTTGTCTATATTTCACCAAATACTGGCCAATTTTCAAAAATTCACTCACTGGCACGTTCCATAAAAAATTTGTGTTTATTATGCACCCGCCACATGCTATCTGCATCGCCACACTACCTTGTGTAATTGGTTTATATCTGGCGAATACATGAACAAAAGTTTGCAGGCATACTTATTCTCATTGTGATATAAATCAATAGCTCAAGCTGTTTACTACTAATATACCTGATGACGTTCTGTGCAATGCTGAAGCAGAATTCATCTACAAAGTCTTGCGTGAGATCGGCAACTAAAGACGTAGAAACTCTTTCGCACAATATCGACATCAGCGCCCGCCGACGAGCCTTCATCTCGCGTGCTACCATTGCACACTCGGTCACCGTCTCCGAAGCCACTTCACTAGTATTCAACATCACAAGCATATATGCACTTTAGTGTTTACAATCCTGGGATCCCAGTCGTTTTCGCCAATCTCAAATCCCAAAATTGGCAGCGTCACAATCCCGGGATCTCGGAATTACAAAAATACGTTAAAATTGTACTTTCTGAGTGTTATATTACACAAATAACAACGCCAGTCATCTAATAAGTAAAATATCTCCCCATGTGCATTAAAGTCTTAATCCTTGTTGTGGACTGCAATTTTTATTTTGACAGTCACAGTTAATCTCTACAGTTCGGATATACCTTCCGTAGGGGCCAACCTACTACATCCTATGCATAAAATAAGTCTATCGAAGATACCAAAATAGCGACCAATCTGTGAGCTTAATCCAGAAATGGGATCCGAGAATCATGGGAATACAAATTTCTTAATCCTGGATCCCGGGATTGAAAATTCAATTAGGAGACTGTAATCACTAATACACTCAGTAACTTATTACTGTCTGTTATAGCAATTAAGTCTATTTCGACTAACATCTGATCAATTAATCAAAACACTAAACCTATAGATATTTTCTGACACCAAATGATAAATACTGAGCACACACTTTTGAACCGACTGTTAGTTCTCTTTCGGTTTTCAAGATTATAATCATTAACGATATTTGTAAACAAAGATTGTCCATATAGCTTTGTATTTTCACTGCACAAAGTCAATTTACGTATTTCAAGCTCCCTGTTTCTAGCTGCATTACATAAGGAAAAAGGGTTCTCGCTGTGATCATTTATCTGTCGGTTTAGTGGTCTGCTGGCAAAACATCCAAAAAAGTTAAGATAAAACTTTGACAACAATTTTGATATTAGACTTCAGCGGCTACTGGATATGTTAGTCAATATAAAAGACAAAGGCATTACAAAACAATCACGAAATGAAGCCAAAATACCGTAAGTACTACTACTTTTGCAATGTGTTTAGCAGGCATACTTCCGCAGTTACTCCAAGTCAGATCAAATCTCCAATAGGATTTCTGCGGCAGATTTCATACAGGCCGTTCCTATCACCCAACCTTCAGTGTTTAAGAATTAAGGAAAGCCAAAGATGTAGAAAAGTGAGTGAGGGAGTAGGGCAGTGCTGTCCAACCTTTTTGACACTGCGGGCCACTTAGTCAATTTTCCACCAGCTGGCGGGCCGCAATCAAGGG
>Ga0056128_1011613_pt1 | contig 10842 bp, 6 predicted proteins | sample WorMetLIZISLAND2_FD_71113 | JGI IMG/M metagenome (GOLD analysis project Ga0056128, IMG submission 71113) | Marine gutless worms symbiont microbial communities from Max Planck institute for Marine Microbiology, Germany - Olavius geniculatus... ... | reverse complement strand
TAATAATTCATGTGACTGATTTGTTCCAAATTACTGTTTAAACTGCATGACTTTTTATTCCATATATTTTGGTTCTGCGCGTGTTCTGCTCCCCCACGCTGAGTTACATCATCTGTCAACGTCAATTAACGGTCGTCGCCGCTACAGATTAGATCAAAGCACGTCGTCGCTTGCAGCCATTGTGCGCCGCAGTTCTACACAATGCAGGCGGCCTTGCACGCCGCCTCGCAAATTACCCCATTCCTCGCACGAATCCTCGCACGCTCGCCTCGCACTATACCCTCCTCGCACCTCGCATTTTACCATCACCCGACTATAGGCTGCCTGATTTAGGCCCAGATTTTCATTGTACCTGGCCGAGATTTATTCTAACTCTATATGTGAAAGTCCTGTTTATCAATTTTCCAAGTAGGGACAATTTTGTGATGCCTGCAGTAGCTGCATGCATGTCTTCTTTGCAACCGTTGCATAAAAAGCGGTCGCACTAAATAAAGAAAACTACCAAAAAGAACCGAAAACAACCTGCTTGTGTGCAAGTGTTGAGCACACATGAAGTCTCTACAATTACAATAACATTTTGTTACACATATTACACATCCATTGTGATGCACGATAGGGTGGTTAATGAGACTTAAATTTTCCGGGTCCCGAAAAAAATTCCCTTTTCCAGAAAAAAAATTTCCCAAACGAGAATTTTTGCGAAGTAGATCTAGACTGGTACGTGACATTATGGCACCACTATTTTGGCAGTTACTGTTATGGCGCTGGCATGATTCAAACAATGAGAACGGATGGCCTGCGAATCAAGAAGGGTCCAACTTCCCTCAGCACCAGGAAGCAACCTACCCCCCAAGTTGCACCATTTGTCATTGGAGTGGATGCCTCTGCATGAATCAAAGTGAGCTGCCCACTGTACACACACCGTAAATATTTAGACAGTCTGCCACTTGCAGTGCTGGTGTCATAATCAACGTCTGCCGATGGGAGCTGTTTGATCAGCGCCGCATTTTTTCACTGCCTGTCAGAGATAACAGACTGTGAACGTGTACAGTACGTCCATGGATGCAGATCTAAAGGATTTTTTTGCGGACTCGGACTGAAGTGGATCCTATTTCGTGACCAGTGTATTTTTTCTAATAACTGCTAATGGACTTGGGAAGCATGTTTATTTTCTGTTAATATTCGCAAAATGCATTTTTATCAAGCTTTTTTCTTGTATTATTTTGTTGCTTAGACCGTAATCTGCTATAAACCTAGAGGCCTAACTTACGTACTAAAGACTAGGCTTATTCAGTGTGGAGACTGCGTACGCTGACTGACAGCAGATCCAATATTTCTGTCCTGTTGCGGACAGGGATGCGGATCGTTGGTCAAAATTGCAGACTATTGCGGACTCAGAATTTTGGGATCTGCACATCTCTGCTGTGTGGCTTACATGTAGGCCTACCCACCATCCAGATGCTGCAGCTACTGGTGCCATCGTCTACCCCCACCCCTCCTGCCCACATTCTCTGGCAGTCCAGCACCCCTTTACAGCCTACCCATATCTATGCTTCTAAGTTGAGGTCAGAGAGCACAGCGAGCCTGTTTATAGTAGGTGGTGAAGTAAAGTCATTGATGGCAACGATGCATAATATTTTATAGCCTATAACCTGCATACAAGCAATTGTTAGTTGATCGTTAATTGCGAGCGTACTGTAGATTGGAGTCTCATTTGAGTCTTGGGAAATTTGTTTTCCACCTGGGAAATAAATTTCCCGGGAATTAACAACCCTAATGCACGGAGCAGTCAAATCTGAGACTGTAGGTTTTGGTCTGATATACATGGTTATACAGTTGTCAGTATAGTACAGTATATTTCATTTGTTTTTTTTTTAGAAAAATGTCATCAGAGAAGTTGAATAGGAGGATGACTGATGGACGTGTTCCATCCAGAGTGATACTGTTAGGTGGAAGCAGTTACTGCAAAGATATGGGTAGTAGTGAAATGGGCCTGATTGGCAGTAGATGGAATACCAATAGCACATGGTGTTGTGGCTCAGCTGTTTCTAATGGGATGCTACTGGATCCTAGCATGAGTCATTGCCATTTGCTCGGTGTAAAAGCACTGCAGCAGTTGATTGACAAAGCCACAGCCTGTGGCATTTGCCAGCACCTCAGTGTAGATGAGAGATTGAATGGTAAAATAGCCAGCAATGTACATAGGTGTCCCACAGTGCCAGATGGCAGTAGCCCATCCATTCAGCTGGCTACTGTCACATGTAGTTATGGAATACCATCTGATGTCGAATGCTTGGATTTGGCTGTGAGCTGTCTACAGAAAATATCTGGCAGTTATTTTATCAATCAGAACTTACCATGTGTGGTGTCATTGTGTACGTGTCACACTAAGAACCATGCACAGAAGACTGAGCAGGCAGCTGTAAGCTCTAACACTGAAAACAGAAAGAAGTGCTCAAGCAAAGCACAGGAATGTAACTTGCCAGCTGTGTCGGAATTGTCAACTTGTCCTACCAGAAATGACAATAACAGCAGTGGCAACTTTGAACGAGCTCAGCAGCGTAAGCAGCAGCGATATCAGTATGTATCTCCACACTATACAAGGTCAACATCAAAGCAGCTGATAGATGATGTATTAGAGCCTAATGGTGCTAGTACTAGTAATTCAGTGACAGTAGCCATACAGTCTAGCAATGGTGCTTTAGCTGATAGCATACAATCTGAATGTTCACTGGAATCTCTCTGTCTTAACCATCATGACATAATGCCAGGCAGTCACTCAACACTGCCAGTAAAGACAAGATCAACTGGTGCTACAGCTGCTGCTGTTGCCAACACAGACAAGAGTCCCACTACTGGTGCTGGTGACAGGTTGACAGAAATGCCACCAAAGCTAAAGATCGTTAGAACAGCTGCCCATAAACCACTGACCAGGCACAAACAACAACGACTGCAGAAAGTGATGGCTAAGAAAAAGCAGCGGAAACAGCGTGTTGCAGCTGCCAGGCAGTGGGCACGTAGACTGCGACTGCGTACAGTGCGTAGTCAGCCACCATCGTCGTCATTACGGTCACTGATCCAATCTACTGAGAATGAGCAACTGCATTCTGTGGGTACTGGTAGTCACCATGTGAATGCTACATGCTGGCGTCACAGCAGCCACTCCTATATGTTAGCAGGTCAGCAGAGTGCTGGCAGCAGTACTGCAGTGTCTAGCATTACATCTGCATGTGAGGTGCTGGTGCCAAAGCTGGCTGTACAGAAACGTCAGAAAAACCAGCATCTACGGTCTGCTGATGATATCCCAGCATCTGTGTCATCGGGGACATGTAACAGACGACAGATATCACCATCGGCAGCAGTCGAGTGCACAGATGTCATGAGTGGTAGACGAGACGTTTCTGCAAGCAGTATTGGTGTTGCGGCAACCAACCATCCAACAAAGTCTGGCACTGAAGTGTCTAGAATGTCTGCACTGTCTGTTGATACTAGCATCATTGACTGTGATAACATATTCTGTAATTCACCAGCTTCGCCTCTACCAGTACCCAGGAATAGGATGCATCAGAACAGTTTGCTGCAAACACCAGCTCCACTTACCCCCAGAAGGTCTGCTTTTTTGCATATCTGCATATTTGGAGTTAGATATTGTGTTAGTGCAGATGCGAGGCTGTTGTGGTATGATCTGTGATCGCAGAAAACATTTTCAGATAAGTTAACGATGTCAAACATTCATAAATTGTTGTTGCCTGTTAAAATACCCACATAGATTTCAATTTAATTTTTTTTGTTTAATTTTTTTTTGATTAAGACAAGGTAAACTAGCAGTCCTGTAGTTTGTTTACACTCTGTGAGCATGCCTTGCTATGCTGTGCTATAGTGAGGCATTGGGGTGTTTATTTGTCTATTCATTTTTCGATCAATTAGCCACTCTGTCTGGGAAACAGAGTTACTGTTGATGAATACTATCACTGTATGCTTTTCTGTTACAGGTCTATGCTTGGTGCAACCTGCCAGTGGTAGCAATGGACAGAATTTGTGATATGTGTTCTTGACTTCACCATAACTTTTTGCTTACTCACTTTTGTCAATAGCTAGTATCTGTTATGCCCCATGATGTGATAGTGCTGTAATGTGTGCTGTTGTTGTGAATGTAGAAAACGAAAGAATGCTGCGTCAGAAACATGCCAGCCGAAGAAAAAGTACCAAAAGGCCGGGCTTTTTTCTGATACATACAAACAGAGCACATTGTGAGTCTGCTTGCATTAACCTTATTCTTATGCAGCCATGCTGTTGTTGTTGAGTAAAATATTGTGTGAAAGCAAAAATTGGTAGCACGGTATGAACAATCCCCTCTGCTGGAGTAACCGATGTGCCAAGCACAAGAGGTCACTCAAAGGTCAAGGTCATGGTGAAACATCGAGAACATGCAGAAAATGATACATAACCGTCATATTTATGGCTCATATGCTGACTTGTTTTACTGTCAACGACTAAGATACTTGGCAGCTAGCTGGACGGCTGCATATTATGTTAACAGCTTGACATCTTCGTCATCATACGGGGGAGTAGCTTGGCCTGAATAATAAGCATAACTTTTACCGTCACATCTGTTTTTGTTTGTACAAATGCCTGAAGCCAAATTGTCAGATGTGACGGAGATTTTGTGAGGTTTTACAAATGTTTGTGGAGTAAACATAATCAGCCGTGGAAGAAACATAATTGGCTGAAACAGAAAGATGCTTGTGTTCTCACTGCCTGTCTGTTCTGGTGCTGTTACATTGTACATACATTACAGGCAGCAGACAGTATTTGAGTCTGAATGTCACGAGCTGACAACGTTGTCACAGTTCAGTATGTCATCACTTCTGCACGCTGGTAGACGTGAGTGCAGACAACAGACTGACTTTCAATTGCCGTACAATCTACATTGGCTCAAACAACATGGAATGGTTAATAAGCTGCAGTTTTGCTGTGTCTCTAGTAGTAACACTAATAGTATTTGTTGTTGTTTAATTACCAGTAATTTTAGTAGTGGTATTGTAGTAGTAGTAGTAGTAGTAGTAGTAGCAGTTGCATGGTAATGTTTAGTATTGCGTGTCCTCAGCTGTCCTGTGAACCAAAACTTAGATTGCATTGATGAACCGAATACTGTATATGTTATCTGTAATTAGGTACAAAATTTTTGGCTTGCACCTGAGAAATTTGGGAGGGCCAAAAAGTTGAAAATTCAACCCGATATCAGACAATCTTTGACTTTGACTGCAAACGTCTTAGGAACCGATCGAGGTATTAAAAATTGGAAACAAACTTGATCGACAACGATCCCTGCTGTGTCAAGTAAAAAATTTTGTGAACTTCAGTTCACACAAGTTCAAAATTCGGCGTGATTTCGGACAACTTCAAACTTTGATCGTGAATATCTCTGGAACGGATCGACATACCGAAAATCGGTAACAAACTTGAGTGACTGCCACCCCTCTCATGTTGAAACAAAAAATTGATGGACTTTGGTGCACTAACAATAAGTTGCAGGCTCGAATGTTGACCTACCTTAAGTTGACAATGCACGTTGTGCATATGCTAATGTGTTAAAGTTCGGGCCACATGACTTTGCTACGGGGGGAATTTCAACCCTCTGAATTAACCCCCCCAATCAAACTTAAAGTGCCAGGCAGATTCAACGTTGTGGTTTGCTTCAAATTTCTAGTTGATTATGTTACAGTTAGTGAATAGCAGCTGAGATGTGAAGCAAACAGTAGAAGTCATGGAGCTGCTGCTGCTGGGCACTGCAACTGTTACTGAAAAAAAGTCTGTTGGTGTCTGTTTGTTGTAGCTGCATGCAGACAAAGTTGCATCACCAAATTACAAGAAGATAAGAAACAGTAAGACCAGTTTTTATTGTTGTCTGCAGTTTTATCACATGTACATGCAGTCACTGATTGTACTGTATAGTGTACAGTAGAGTACAGTTACTCTGTTGGATGTATCTAAACAGACACTAAAGTGTAGGCAATTTGATCTCTGCTGCCATTTCGGCAGTCAGTTGCACCGATCTTTTATACAAATATTTCTCACAATAGTCTAACAAAGTAGTAGTAGTAGCAGTAATACTACTAGAAGCCAAATATTTATAAGGAACCTGAGAACAAGAGTTATTTATCACCGAGGTGACCAGAATTTTTATGTGGTTGAATTTTGAATGATCACATTGTCGAAAATTTGCCGAGCATGCATGTTAAAGAGCTGTGAAAGGTACCGGTAGTTAATATTCGGTGAAGTTGTAGCAGTGACTAGATGGGCATTGGGCAGCTTAGTTCTGCTTGTTTTATATGTACACCTGTTGTGAAGTGTAATGAACGTTTGTGTTGCAGCCAAAAGGCTGGATTGCATCAATACATTCAATAGTACATGAATGATGAAGTCTGCTAGTGCTGGTAAGTGCTGTGTGCATGTGACGAACAGATGTCTATGTGGACTGCAAGCCGGTGTGCAACGATTATTACGAGGAAGCTCACCAGTGCAACTGTGTTCTGCCGACCGATCCGAGTGAAACTGCTTGTAATGACAACTGCCTCAACCGGTCAGTGCAAACAGTTCAAACAGTCTCATCTTTTGCCATCTGGTCTCAGTCATATATACTGTCAGTTCACTGCCGGTTGGCTTGAGCTGCTGTCTGTTGAGATGTGTTCAGAGCAACAGAAGTGAAGTGCATTGGCCGGTTCATTTAAGTTTGGTTCATTAAATTTTATTTTACTTCTGTTGCTTTGAACATGCCTAGATTGCACAATGCAGACTTTATACGTTTATGACTGAATAATTATTGTGATTAATGGTCACTTACTTAGAACTGCCATTCACTAAACTTTCAACTTTTTTGTGCTCAATATGTTTTTTATGTGGTTGTGGTAATAGTATGCTTTACAGGTCTTGTCTGTTTGTCTGTAGAAAAACCAAAATTGCTTAGAATTTTTCCTGGGGCCTGTCATTGTGTCATTTTTTCGGCTCAGAGTCAAAGGTTGAGATTAAGGTTCGGGTTCACAGCGCAGTGTATAGCTATGTGGACGGGCACATGTCATATAGACAGTGCGCCAATATCTACTTTTTTTCTAAAATTAAATTTGTGAATGTCTGTGTGTATAGGATGGTGTACATAGAATGCAGTCCGACCGTGTGTCCATGTGGAGTCAAGTGCAGTAATCAGCGTATCCAGAGACATGACTCGGCTGTCAAGTTTGAAAAGTTTCTCACTCAGAATTGTGGCTATGGAGTCAAGACAGTCAATGCTATAGCATCGGGTATGTTGGCCAGTTAGTGAAGTTGTTGCACGGGCCAGCCAATTCACCTGCATTGAGCGGGTGACACCCTCAATTTAACTTCATAACACACTTATCCACACATAGTTAATTATCACTCGTCAAGACTTTGTGATTGACGCAACACATTGCTGTGTCTATGCTTATTCATGTGTAGGTGAGTTAATAATGGAGAACATGGGTTAGTGTTAGACATCTGGAGACAGTTTACGATTGACACAACACTGAGCCATGTCTAAACTTGTCCATTGTGTGGGTTTATAATGGAATACATAGGTTAGGCTAATAATTTGGTTAGGGTTAGTGTAGACATCTAGAGACAATTTGTAATTGACACAACATGTTGCTGTGTCTCTGCATGTCCATTTGTAGGTGAGTTCATAACGGAGTACGTGGGTGAGGTGGTCAGTGAGCAGGAGTTCCGACGTCGTATGACTGAGCAATATTCCAACGAACGTCATCATTACTGTGTGCATTTGGATGGTGGTATTGTCATTGACGGCTATCGCATGGGCAACATCAGTCGACTCATCAACCACTCCTGTCAACCCAACTGTGAAATGCAGAAATGGTCTGATCACCGCAGTCGTTTTTGTCTGTCCTGTTTAATGTAGTTAGATCAGTAATTGGTATGCGAATACGACATGACGTCAATGCAATGTCCTGAGCATATAAGTAGTCCATTTCTGATTGAAGTTTCTCGACTGTTGGAAAGCTGTTTAATGCTGCAAACTTAGTGTGGCAAGAATATCTGAAGAAGACTTTCGGAGGTTTGAGTTTCTTTCAGTTAGAATTGTCTCATTTTTGCTCCATGCTTACAACACACCATGTTGATATATAGGTAGCAATTTCATTGCTTAGTGGTTATTATGATTAGAAATGTAATTGTAGATTGATGTTATAATTATAGTCAGTTAAGAATTGTATTATACTGTGCCAAGGTGAATGATATTTGGACAGTCTTGTGTGCTTTGCGCGTGACATACCAAGGCAGAGTTTTTGAATAAGGCAAGAAAATTAAATTCAGAATTAAAGCTAATTACTATGGCTGAAAGTCTGCTTTTTGAGTGCCAGAATATGTCCAAATTCATTTAAATTTGGCTATGTTACACGCATCGGGAAACTGAGCCTTTCAGCAGACTATGTGCATCATATGAGAAGATGCAGCATCATGGGAATGTTGCCATTGTTGGTGATGATGTATGCTGATCATACACTTGCAACATATGGCACTGTATAGATGTTTTTTTGATGGATCTATTGATTGCTGTAGGAATGTCAATGGTATCTATCGACTGGCTCTATTTGCCTTGCAAGATATTGAGGCTGGCACTGAACTGACCTACGACTACAACTTTCACTCATACAATCTTAACTGTCAGGTACTTACGTGTAACTGCATATTGTGATAATCACAATTGGAACTGTTGCATTTCAGCTGTTTCTGAGCATTTGTCAACAAAAAGCATTAGAGGGTGGTTTTAGAAGACAGCTGATAAAGTCACGGTGTGGAGAATGCATAACGACGATTTATGTGGATGCTATAGTATATGTAGTGTATTGTACAGCCATTATAGAATACAAGCTTTGAGCGCTACATAAACTGAACCAATTACAACCAACTTAGTGCAAGGGAAGCAGCACTGCATATGATGCCTAAAACAGCTAGTTGTTTGCAATATGTCAGTGAAGCAGACTGTTGATTTTAGCCACTTAAGACCAGCTGTCATCCTGATTTGTGTGATTTGATATAGGCATTGTAATTACCAGAAAAACGTAAGCTTGTCTTGCTACTATGGTGTTATCGACAGTTGCAGCAGTCGAGCATTAGGGTAGACTTGTGTGAGTAAGGTTGTGTGTATTCTGAGTAATTTGTTTGTGTGTTGTCAGCAACGTTGCTACTGTGGCAGCAGTCAGTGTCGTCAGGTCGTTGGAGGGCGTAATCAGAAACCTGAATTGAAGTCTGATCACAGTCCGCAGCCTGACTCTCACCTGCTTGCCTCAAAGGTCGTTGTCATTGTTATTGTAAATATATACATAGTGTTCCAAAATTAGTGACACCCCTACACATAAGTTAGTGTAAAATTGTTATTACCCGATAGATTTTTATGAAATTTGAAACAGTCATGGAGACAATCGTTCTGAACTCGTGTTTAAAGTTTTGGCTCAAAGTGGCCACCTTTGGCCTCAGTGCAAGCTGTCACTCTAAGACAGGCATGCTGTTGCTTGATCTTTTCATCAGTAACAACATATTGAATGTAAGCTTAATGTAAAGAAACTCTGATGTCATAATGATGTTGCACTGAGCAGTGAGCACACGTGGACACGAACGTCATAATACATATGACCGTAAGTATTGTTATGATAGTGCAGTGTATGATATTTCGTCGAAATCCATGAGCCACAAACTGAATTAGGTGTAAAGGTAAAGGTGTCAATTTGTATAGCGCATCTCGCATACACGCCTCTAATGCACTTTTCGTCACTGATGTGTATATGAAGCAAGTGATGTTGCTAATTTTGGAACACAGTGTAGTAGTAAATGTATTCTAAGCAGTTGCCAAAGTTTTCGTATTTCTATTTGGACAACCATGTAAGAGTCAGTCTTGTTTCGGCATTAATTGATGTCTCTGTGTCCATAAACGTACGTCTCTGTTTGTATGTCTAGGAGAAGCCTGTGCCAGTTAATTCTCACCGTGAGCGTTGCTTCATACAGAAGCACAGTGTTTTCCTGCTACGCAATCTCCACAGCCATTCCAATGATTCACAGTCAGACCCGTTGTTGTCTCCCACCGCTGATAGCAACCATAAGACTAGTTAGTACCTTCGAAATCTACATCAGAATCATTGTCACTGTAGCTCAGCTGAAAGTGCCCTCAATAAACACTACAGTTGGTAGTGATTACAGACTTTTAATACTGAGTAGTTAACTTCAGAGAATTAACTTTTTGTTGGTCATTGATATTGATCGAAAAGAGTGATGTTTGTGTGACGAAATCCATGTTTTGTTTAAGTTATATTGCTACGACTTGGTGACTGTTTGGTTATACACTGTGTCTCAAAAAAAACGTTGCAATTTGTGATTGTCCATATCTTTGTCAAATAATGACCAATTTTCCAAATTTTTTTACTGGCGCACTTTGAGGACAAGTAGCAGTAGTGTTAACCTTAACTGCATCTCTACACTACCATGTGAAACTTAAATAGTCAAAAATCTCTAAAATCCTAGTAATACATATGCAAAAATTATTTTCTAAAAACAATTTTCCAACAATTTTTATATTAATAGCCATTAATGTTTAGTTTTTGATACATTTCTTATGTTTCTAAACAAAAGCAGATGATATTATTGTAAAAATAGGACTGGGACATGTTACTAAAAAGATTTGGACAACAGGAAGCGCCCAACAAAGGCATGAGAGCGGCAGATTGAAGCATGCACGTACTGAAGAGAACGTGACCACTGTGGATGAACTGGTAGCCTTACTAAACCACGAAGGCCAGAAACAAACACTCTGTATAACAC
>Ga0056128_1011612_pt1 | contig 10843 bp, 6 predicted proteins | sample WorMetLIZISLAND2_FD_71113 | JGI IMG/M metagenome (GOLD analysis project Ga0056128, IMG submission 71113) | Marine gutless worms symbiont microbial communities from Max Planck institute for Marine Microbiology, Germany - Olavius geniculatus... ... | reverse complement strand
ATCAAGTACGGCGGAGCAGTTCCATGGAGACATCGATACATGAGCACTGCGAGCTTAAATCGTACTCGATCGGTGACATCAAGCCAGTGGAGCTCGTCATGCATTAATCGCGAACGATCGCTGGATGTGCTGGCGCTGACAGAGACATGGCACACGGCCAGTGACGACAACTGTCTGCGACTAGCGACACTGTCCGACTACGCTGTCGTCGATGTGGCGCGTCCGTCTCGTCGTGCTGGCGGCATCGCCGTCATCTTTCGGAAACACTGGAAGTGCGCTACACTGCCGACACCGACGTGCAGTACGTTCGAGGTTCTTGCTGTCCGGCTGACGACCGACAGCGGACCATTCGTCGTCGTCACTGTGTACCGTCCTGGCTTCGATCATTTACGTACACAGTTTTTCGACGAAATGTCGACGTTACTGGAAATGGCCGTCGTCTACGCGTGCCCTGTGTTAGTCGGCGGCGATTTTAACATAAAGACGCAAAGCTCGAATGACCCGGGTGCTCGTCGCCTGGCCGACCTGCTGACATCGTTCGACATGGTGCAGCATGTGCGTGGCCCAACCCAGCGCCGTGGCAACACGTTGGACGTTGTCGTGACACCTGCTAATGCGCACTGGACAGTGCCGACGTTGAACCATTCGGCATGCTGTCGGATCACTCACTCATTGTCAGCCGACTTCCGTTCGTCGTCGACGCGGCGTCCGTAGTCGAGACTCGAGAAGCTGGTATGTGGTTGGCGACGCAACAAGCTGCGTCAGGCGCTGGAGGACAGTGAGCTGTGTCGACCGCCGCCGCCGTCGTCTGACGATGCTGATGTCGACCAGCTGTTCACGACCTAAGACATTGTACTACGAGGTATTGCCGACCGTCTGGCGCCTTTCGTCGCCCGGTGTGTCGTCTGTCTCCGTGGTTTGACACTGAATGTCGCACTCAACGACGACAGTGTCGGCGTTTGGAGCGCCGGTACCGGAAGACGGGAACTTCCACTGATCGCCGGTTCTGGGTCGACGCAACTCGTCGTCGGATTCTGTTGCATCGCCGCAAGAAAGAGGAATACTGGCGAGATCGTCTCGAGCTGTGTGGGAAGTCATCGACAGTGCTTTGGCGCTCGCTGTCGACGTTGCTTGGACGACATCGGGACGTTGCCAGCGCTACTGACCATACCGCCGACGGCTTTGCGGCTTTTTTCGTGCGGAAGGTTGAAAGCATGCGTTCCGACACAGCTGGTCTACCACCGCCACCTGTTCTCGCAGTTCGCTCCGGCAACATCGTCGCTGGCGTCGTTCCGGCCGTGCACGCAGGCTGAGATACGGCGAATCATCATGACGTCACCAGTCAAGTCCTGCTCGTTGGACCCGGTGCCGACATTCCTGGTGCGCTAGTACGTCGACGTACTTCTGCCCTATACATCATCAGGATGGTCAACGCGTCGCTGAGTCAGGGTCGATTGCCTGTGTCACAGAAGCATGCAATTGTTACACCGCTTCTGAAAAAAACGGGGCTGGACTCATCTGACATAAACAACTTTCGCCCGGTTTCCAACCTGTCGTTTATTTCAAAAGTTGTGGAACGGGTTGTCACTAGTCAGCTGCACCAGTACTTGGCGGCAAACTTCCAGTCGGCGTACCGCAAGTACCACTCCTCAGAAACCGCATTGCAGCGCGTCTGGCCCGACATCCTGGTGGCAGCAGATGACCGGCAGGTGACGCTGATTGGACTGCAGGACTTTTCAGCAGCTTTCGACAGCGTCGATTATTTAATGCTGCTGGAACGTCTGCGGTCTGCTGTGGGTCCCACTGGCTCAGTCCTTGACTGGGTGCAGTCATTTCTAAAAGACAGAACGCAGCAGATTGCCTACAGTGATCATCTATCTTCTGTGCAGTCGGTACTGTTTGGGGTTCCGCAAGGATCCGTACTGGGCCATCTGTTGTACGTTCTGTACACAGCTGAGCTGGCCCTTGTCGCTGACCGTCATGGACTCAGTTTGCACCAGTATATGCCGATGACACGCAGGTTTACATCAGCACATCGGCCGGTGACGCTGAGGCTGCCGTCCGACGTCTCACTGAGGGTCCGGACTTGGATTGCTAAAATTCACATTCAATGCTGAAAATCTCATACACAGTTGTCTTGGTTTATCTTTAGCCATTTGGGTGCAATCCACATGGTTGAAGGCCAGCAGACTTCGACTGAACCTCACTAAGACCCAGGTGATGTGGTTGGGTTCTCCACAGTAGCTGGCGAAAGTCAACGTTTCGGAGGTTCCGGTGGCGTCGTCACGTATCAACGTCTCGGAGACTTCACGTAACCTCGGCGTCATCGTCGACAGCCAGCTGACGCTCTGCGCAGGTGGCCGCCGTGTGTCGCAGTGGCTACTACCAGTTACGGCAGCTCCGACCGCTCGTCAGACCGATGTCATCTGACGTCGTCAAGACGCTGGTTTAGGCGTTTATTTCATGTGGCCTGGACTACTATAACTCACTTTTACGGCATCACGGACGGTCTGATGAGCAGACTGCAGTCTGTACAGTCTGTATGCGGTTGGTTAACGGCGCTCGACGCTGTGACCATAACGCCGGTGCTACAGGAGCTGCACTGGCTTCCGGTTCGGCGTCGGGTGGTCTTCAAGATGGCCACTCTGGTCTACTTGTCACTGTCCGGTATGGCTCCACCTTACCTGGCCGCCGACTGTCAGCTGCTCTCCGACGAAAGTCGTCGTCAGCTGCGCTCTGCCAACTCAAGGACATTGTGTCGTCAGACGAACCTACAGCAGCTATGGAGACAGTTCAAGTGGCTGCTGAAGACATTTTTGTTCGGTTGTTGAAAGCTCGGCGCATTGTGACTAACTGTTAAACTGCGCCCCCTGAGTCATCTTACTTACTTACTTACTTTCAACTTGAACTAAGGTCAATCCTACAGTTAGTGGCATGTAGTGGTCACAGGTTACTATATACATTGTGTCTCAATAAAAAACGTGCCACGTTATTTTTTAAATAACTTCGTGAAACGCTGGCCGATTTTGATAATTTGTGCCGCACAACATTATGAAGAAAACTAGACGTAAACGGTGTTAGTTTAACCCACCTCACTTTATAACTGTCGCTACACTACCTTGTGAAATGCAGAAGTCGCAGTTTGGTCGTTTGCAACAATGAATTCATATCGGGGAGCGCATGCGTTGGCTCGGAAAATCACTCCGACGACAAAATTATTGAAAATTTGTTGCATGTTTAACACTAAATGCATTTTTTAAGACTGTACGTCGACCAACTAAAATGACGTGAGGTGTCAACAGCGAGTGAGCCGCTCTGGGTCGCGCGTTATGGTACGTACTATTGACTTAAATGTTCTCCTCCAGCACGAACGCAAGCGGTGGGACTTTGACGTGACTCGCGTAAGACTTTCTGAGAGATAATAACTGTTTCTGAGAGATAATAACTGTTACTCGTGTTTGTAGCTATTAATCATTTATGAGCCGACGCGTGCGCTGCCCAGACTGAATTCATTGTTGTAAACGGACAAACTCTGACATCTGTATTTCACAAGGTAGTGTAGCAACAGAATTAAGGTGTGCTGGGCTAGACTACAATCATTTACGTCAAGTTTCTTCCTGATGCTGTGTGCCAAAAATTGTTAAAATTGGCCAATGTTTAACAGAGTTATTAAAAAAAAAACAAAAGTGACACGTTTTTTATTGAGACACGGTGTAGTATTAGGGGCCCCGCGGGTAGGCTAAGTCAGTGCCAAGGGCCCCACACTGGCAAAACACGGCCCTGCCGAAAGCAATGACCTTGGATGATTTTGAACACCAAAAGAGGGGTTTTGTTGATTTATTTTGCTATTTCGGGCTGCGACACACATCTTGAGAGTGAGTTGCTCCGAAATCATTGGCGATAGGGGAAACCAGGACAACCTAGCGGAATAAACTTGGTAGCCATAGCCCACCACCAAAACCTATTAGGCCTATAGCCATGGTTATGCAGCCCAGGCCTAACTGTTGTCAATAAACGTTGCTGTAGATCTATACTGCAGTGCTGCATCATTGCAAGGCCGCCAATGGACAAAACAAGCAATTTATAGCCTGATCACAATGATAACGATTATATCGGCTGCAGGCTGCTGGTCAGTGAACAGCAATATTATTACCGGTCACTCTTGCTGCCGGTCGATCAATAAATATTATGTCGTCCATAGCTGCGTATTAGGGGTCTATACAGCCGCGCTCGATCTGTCCGCTCAGACTGCATGTATAGGGTGGGCCAAAAAACTGGCACCATTTTTGTACGCCTTATTGAGCTGTCGCTACTTCCATGGGTTTGGTCTTAAGTGGCAATGAAAGGTGGCAGGTAAGGTCGGACGGAATGGCAACGTCGCTGCAAACAGCTGCAGCAGCACGACCACAGTATCTGTCCGCTGACGTCGCATGCTAATATTGCTGCTCAGATGGCCGGACAGAGGACAGAAACACACACAGAGACAGACAGACAGACATACGCTTTCTGCTACGATTTGTGCGAGTTTAAAAAGTTGTAAAAATCGGTTAATATATGGTGAAGTTATGAGGCGTACAAAAAAGGTGCCTGTTTTTGGCCCACCCTGTACAGACCGTGGTTAGAAGAGTCCTATCTTCTAACCATAATACAGACATGATAGTCAGCAACGACCTGCGTCGTTTGTGTGTGGATTGCGTGAATCAAATGCTACGTGACGGCCAGGAGACATTTCAGCCACTAGAGGGAAATGCTGGTATAATGTTGAACCTAAATTAGGCCTATATCAAATTTATGTTTAGCTTGGATTTTTGTTCAGGTTTAGAGATCCATAGCGTCGCAAAATTGCCCTGCATTTGAGTGAAGAAGGTAAAGGTCAGGTACTTTTAGTGGCGCTAATAGGCCTACATGACGTGAGTGAAAACTCATCATTACCAGGTCACTGAGCGGTTTGCAGTGTTGGAAGAGGCAGCTGATTGGCACGAGTTAATCCTACCACAGTGCATTATGCGGTCATTGATTGCTTGCATCGGCGAACAGTGGGCTATTGAACCGGCGGAGCATCCGGCAGATACCAACGCCAGCTAGTTGTCTTAGACCTCTTGGTCAGTCTTGAATGCCGAGGGAAAAAAACTTTCTTCTGCGCAGCGGCATCAGGCCCAATTCGATCTTAATCCATCCCCGAGAATGCACAAGAACAACATATAAAAATGTGAAACACATGTGCAACAAAGTTCTGTAGAAGAATTAGCAGACGTACCTTGGTTATTGGTCTGGGTAACACAGACGGGTTGATGGCCTTCAGCAAAGCAGCTCGCGCGGTGATCCGGTTCATCACAGTCATTACAGCGATAACATCGGATTGCATGCGACCAGCCAATTAATACACTCAGCAGCAGCAACAACATTGCTGATAGCTTCACCGCCATCTTTTCTACAGATAATATCAAATACTATATTTGAGAGTTACCATCGCCAATAACTTTGTAATGGCATGACGTACGTCGGCGAAATTTTGCAAGCAGACCCGTGTCGTGCGTGGCCTGCACATGGGCTAGGTGAGATGTCGCTGAAATGTACCTTTCAGAAAATTTCATTTTTTCTAAAAGTTTGCAGCCACACTTCTTAAGCCGCAGCAAAGCTGTGATAGACATCGACACCATGGTGACAAGACATCGTCACCGTGGTGACGCATCATCAGCATCATTATACACGGTGTTTCATAAAAAATGGACCCCTTTTTCTTTCTTTCATAATTCACTCAAATGATGATCAATTTACACGAAATTTTAACCAGTTGTAGCCGAAAATACTAATTCAAAATATTTCAATAACATATGGCACTTGATTAAATATTCTTTGCTAGTCGTGACGTAAAGCTGACGTCATAAAGTGTCATGAGTACAAGCTTGCTTGTCTCAACTGGTGTGTCAGTTGCTACTCTGCTCCAATGCATGGTGAACTTAATCTGGTTTGCTGATAACAAATTCTTAAAGTTTTACAGTTGCAGCCACGTAAAGCGCGCAAAGCGGTCGCATTTACGTGTCTGCGGAGTGCGGAGATAGTTTGACTTTTGCATGATCGAGCATGACAGAACACTAGCACACAGAGCTTGCGAGATGGTCGAATTTCTGGCTCAATAGACACCTGACTTCAGTCCCCATGTTGCTTAGTGCAGACACGATGAACATTTTTTCACCAGCGAACCAGATGAAGTTCACTATCAGAGCGAGCAACTGACGCACCAGTTGAGACAAGAGACAAGTTTGTACTCACGACCCGTTATTACGTCAGCGTTACATCACGACTAGCAAAGAATATTTAACCAACTGCCATATTTAGTTTCAATATTTTGTACAGAGCTACAACTGGTAAAAATTTTGTGTAAATTGATTGACATTTGAGTGAATTATGAATGAAAGAAAAAAGGTCCATTTTTATAGAACACCGTGTAGACGCTGTAGCGTAGTGCAACGCTGTGCTACGCTACAGCGCTGCGTATCGAGGCGGTAGGCAGAGATAAGGCCCGGAAGGGCCGAAAATTGAGGCCGTTGGCCGAAATCAAGGCCGCAGGCCGAGTTGAGGCCCGAAGGGCCAAAAATGGGGGCCGCAGGCCGATAATATGACAAAGATCAAGCGGACAGGTAGCGTAGCGACCTGTCCGCTTGTTAATATATAGGCCTAATACGCCAGAAGACATCAGGGATTGATTCGAAGCCATCATTTTTAAGGTCAAGACCACTAAATACTTTAGTAAATAGGTAAAGAATGATAGTTATATTCTGTGCAGCAAAAAACCTGTTTAATCTTATTCAAATCGTAATGAACCATAAAAATGCTCAGACATGCATAGTTTCAATCTTTCAGACTTTTTCAGTGTCAAATACCAACAACTTATTGCACAGAGAGCATTCATTGGAAGTGGCTGAAGGCCAAGGCCACGATTTTTTGTCCTCGAGCTGTCAGACGTTGGCTATGACGTTAACGACTGCAGTCAGAAAGTAAGTAAGAAAGTAAGGCAACAGGTAAACTTCAGTCAACCCAGTGTGCGGCTGTCCTTTTGCAGGTGCGAGAACTAATTTCAACACTTTAACGTTTTGAGTTGAAAACTAGAAATTAAGTTCTCTGGAACGAGGTATCTGTCCCATTGCCACGCTATATACGTTTCAGCGTTTGACGCTCTTGCAGCCAATTTTGTCTTTGAATAAAAACGGTTGGTTGCCATGACAACAGGGGTCTTCAGGGGAGAAATTTACATGTATGGTTTAACGATACCTATACCGCGGCGCACGACATGAGAAAGATTGGTGGCATAGATCGCCATGTTAATACTACAGGTCGTTGTAGTATTTGCTTTGAACAACAAACTCACCCACAATTAAAGGCAGCCAAAGCAAACTTGCATAGGACAGGCGTTGCTGCAGCTACCAGCAGTATGCGCACCAGTCACGTGCGTCCCGGCATGCTATCATTGACCATGGATGACCTTGAACTTAAAGGTTCATAACGCACTATGGTGTGCCAATCGTGCGGTATTGTGGCTGTTTATTTTTAGTCCGCCCGTAATCGTCAGTATTCGGAACAAAGTGACCGACCGACGCAGCGGTGTGGCTAATGTTGGGAATCGCACGACGCACCCTATGCACTGGTGCTGCAGCTGTAACTGTGGGATTGCAGGTTCGACCCGAGTCGGGGAACTGACAGGAACAACCTAAGGAATAAATCCATATTGCAGGTAGTAAGATAACGCTAAGCATAGCTTTCTTTTACGTTTTTTTCATTAAACTTTTTTTGTTGTTATATCCAGTACTATAAGTGCAGATTATGAAGGGAATTCGTAATTTTTACGTTGCATTCTGTCATGTTTTTTCGGCGCCGGTTTTCATCCCGAGTGGATTCGGAACGAAAAATCGTCTTCAAAAATCGGTACCGATTTCGGCGCCGATTTTCGGAGTCGACTTAGGCGCCGATCTCTGGAGTGACTGTGTGTCATCGGCATTACAGACGGCGACCACAGACAGACAGACAATCCATGCCAATAGCTCGATTTCATCGTTAAGTGCGGTCGCCTAAAATTCACCAAAAATGCGCTCATTAACTTTCGAGTAACTTGACGGCCATACAAACAAACATGCAGGCAGACAAACAGACAGACAGAAGTAAAAACATTACCTCGTTTGTATAGGCGATGTTATAACGCGAAGCGGTGTCTTCAGTGAAAGCAGATGCAGAGGCCTACTGGACGCGTGTTAGTACAGCGCTGCATTCCAGGGCGTCGGCTATTTACGTGACCTTGCAACATGTTTGCCGCAGCTGAGTACAGCAGCTGTAGACCTACTCTTCCAATGCGCGCCAACACTACGCATCCATTCCATGCCGCACAGTGACCGACCGGACGCCAGTGTCGTAACTACGGGAGCAAACGGAGGCAGCCCACTGCCTCCGGGCGCCGGCTCAAAAGGGGCGCCAAAGGAACGCTCACGGGGCGTCAGATTCTGAAGCTCTATTTTTGAAACACGGTTTAAATTGTGTGTTGTCCGACACAAAATGTGCAGTAGGAAATAGCGAGTGTGTAGGCCTAGTACCTAGGAGTTAATCGTGTGAATGTAGCATTTTTGACGCGCTATACAGCTATATGCTGTAAGCTTATAGCGAGTCTATGGCATGATTGTCGTCCGTCTGTCCGTTTTTGGGTCACGGATGTATTTTACTCTAGTTAAGATAGGTTTTGGGGAAAGTTTTTTTTAAATGATTAGGTTTTTTTGTTGAGGCCCTCTGCATACAAAATTTGAGGGATGCAGTGGAAGGAGGATAGTTTCAAATGTGGGGTTGAATGGACGAGGGCAGAAAAATGTGCGTTTTCAATGGAAAACTGGCCATGTCTCGGAAACGGTGAGAGATAGGACCAAAGTCACTATTAATCACCAATCGTGAGTGGCATACGCCTTTTCAGATGACACAAAAACATTGACGACCAATTTTAAATATAAGAGCGACAACTTTGCTAGTTGAAGAAATTGCATCATTGATGCAAAGTATTATCAAATAGGCCTTATAAGCCAAATACTCGAAAAAAATATAATTGTCATCTTTTAAGGCTAAAGTGCTTAAAATTCCATTTCAGCCAGGCTTTGCCTCAGAACCCCGCTGGCGGTCCGGGAGGGGAATTATTTTGCTTCTGAGCGCCGACGACGAAGTTACGCCGCTGCCAGACGCCATGGAGCCGATGCGCTTTCATCCAAGGCTGCATGTTCTGTTCGAAAAAAACTAAATTTGTTATGTTTTAAAACCTTAAAAATTCTATTTTTAGGGTTTTTATATATTTTTCGGTTTTGCTGTGAAATTCATTACATGTCATATTTCATTTCATATTTTTATCGTGATTTCTGAGTTCTGACGACCCGCTTATTTCATTCTGCTGTAATTTTTAGGCCTACAGAAAAAAAATGTGATCATGTGACGGATATGGTGTAGGCCATAAAAGGTTTCTCCTGGATCGTAATTTGTGTACGGTTTTCATTGGACACTTAACCAGAAAAACTTTTTTAAAACTTTTAAAACACAGTAAAAACCACCTAAATAACCTTTCCACCCCTGTCCATCACAACCATCGAGAATTATGCGTCTTAAGAATTTTAGCACGAAACAAATTTTATTCGTGACACTTGACACAAGTCACGAAAATGCTGCATTTTACAAGGTAGGCTACAAACTGAAACTTTAGTGATATTGTTACCATCACTCAGGAACTAGGCTTTTAAATTATTATTTGAAAAAATAAAATGAACTTACAAATGGATAGATTTTCTATTGCCCAACCAACGTCGTTAAGACACCGTCGTTTTCTCGTTCATTTACTCAGTTTAGTTTAAAAATGTGCCAGTTTAATATCCACGGATATATCCACAGTATGGCTTAAGTCTAATATCCACACATGGATATCTAATGGATATTATCCATATCCACGACAAGCCTGCCAAAAATATTTTACAAATTTTCACTAATTTGAAATATTTTATGAAATGGGCGAAATATTTTTACGAATTTTAAAACCGAAAATCGCGAAGTCTCAAACTGTGATCACAACCATCAATAGCTTAATAATGGTGCGACGTTCCCCACCCCATTTTACAAGATTTTATTCTTATCCAAGAATAGGGTGAGCCAAATTCTTTCATATCGGCGTCTGGCTCAGTTTTAACGCAGAATCGATCGCCATTTAACCATTTACATAATGATCTGAAGAGTAACAAGAAATCTGAGCTAATGTTCATGAAACGCGCCACAGCTTATAGCAGTTCTTAGGCCTATCTCCATCCATTTCGTTGCAGTTTACTTCGGAAATGTGAGCCGCAGCCGAAAATCGCAAAAAAAACCCACGGAAACCCTTTGTTTTGGGGGTTTAAGATCATTCAAAGTCATCGATGTTGTAGGGCCTACGTTTAAAAAGCTCGTCACTAGTGCTTGTTATGATGATCAGCAACCGTTTTTACACTAGACGAGTCAGTTAGTGAATAGCGGTAAGATAACGTCTTTTAGGGAAGGAGGGTGCTCTTGTTTGACGCCGTCGTTCGAGGGGAATCTTTTAGTCTAAATCAACGACACGAAATTTTGTCACCAAACTACCGACATTAGGCTCCCTTACGGCGAAAACCCCGAGTCTATCTCACCTGCGCTTGAATCGGTATACCTGGTTGTGCTGGACAGGCGGACGGACATGATTACGATCAGTGGCGGCGATTTCTTCTAGACAGTGGGGGGGACGACATGGCTAAAAGTGGCAATTGTTGGGGGGATGCTTGCATTTGCGTCCCCCCAACCAAAATTTTTTGGGGGGACGCGTCCC
>Ga0056128_1011609_pt1 | contig 10845 bp, 5 predicted proteins | sample WorMetLIZISLAND2_FD_71113 | JGI IMG/M metagenome (GOLD analysis project Ga0056128, IMG submission 71113) | Marine gutless worms symbiont microbial communities from Max Planck institute for Marine Microbiology, Germany - Olavius geniculatus... ... | reverse complement strand
TCCAAACTGTCTATCTCTCCAGTGAAATAGGGCACTTCGTCGCTTAATGACATTATGATATCATGACACTGGCATACGGAGCTTGGTTCCTGGGATTCTCATACTGATGAGTTCTGATAACGTCGCACATAGGATCTATGATCTCTGGCACGCTGCGATGCCGCTGGAGCTTGTGTTATCTGAGAATAGGGCGTGTCACGGGCGCCAGAGCAAAAAAAACGCATCTTAAGAGCGCTGTCATAGTCGCGTTACATGCAATAATAGGCATATCTCATTTTGATAGACTTATATCTTATTTGTTGTAGCCTATGCAAGTTGCCCACAACTTGTGGGCGGGTTCATCTTGGGTTGAACTCAGATTTGACATTTTAAAATATTAATTAACCACCGCCCATGGCGTGCGCCAGCCATCCTCCGACTGCCGCCGGGAAATATTATAAGCCTATACGGCTTGCAGCTGGTTTTCAAAAGCGTTCTGCGACGCAGGCGTCATATCAGATTCAATCTCACATGGCGATTTTAATCCCATATTGTATCGGTATAAAAAAAACCATCAAACATAGTTGAATTTTGCAATTCTTGCTGGAAAATGGCAAAAACGCATCTTATCATATAAAGTCGCCTGCAAATAATTATCATGATCGGGCCAAGGGGGGCATCGCACCGTGCCCCCCCTCTTTAAATACGCCACTCTATGCAATCCAGTAGCGTATTCAAAATTTAAGGATAAGGAAAGCCAGAATAAAAGACGAAAAAAGCTAAAGTCTTTCGGATTAATGATACATTAATTTTGATGTTTAACAAAGAAAAATTTTGCAAATTCTCATGTGAGGTTGGCCCTCCTCTAAATACGCCACTGATACAGTCACCTCGATGTCGCTGGGTCGGAAGAGAAACTGACGATTGAGGTTCGATCTCTCGATGCGGTCCATGTCAGTGACTGTGATTTTGCCGTCTGCAGTTTCAGCAGCTGATGTATCAGCGATGCCCATCATCGCCCAGTTTTTCAGCATCTCACAGCCAATTGCACCGGCGCCCACCTGTATACGGTCACCGGCACAATAATTCTGCTTAGGCTACTTTGAGTCACCAGCCATTTAGAAAACGAAAACCAAAACAATTTGGCAAAAAAACGGAATCGCTGTTCGATGGTGTCATGTGGTGAATTATGAATCATCTTTTTTCGCAAGTCAGAAGCAAGCGTATAATTGTTCGACCCCCCAAATCTAGAGATAAGAGCCCTCATTTGACACAATGTATTATTGGACCTTACGGGTGTGCCTGTCAAATAACATTTAAATCCGTCAAACAGTTTAAGCAAAGAACATGAGTATGGCAAACAGAAAGACGACAGACAGACAGACCACGAAGAAATGTGCAGGAACATGCTAAATCGTTTGCGTTGCAAAACCGATTACGCCTAAAAGCGAAATGAACGTAGACCTAACTGCTATTGAGGGTCAGCGGTCAAAGACATCTTAGTTCTTTGCATATCAAAACAGCAGTGACGAAGTAAAGAAATACCGACGAGAAATAGTTTTGCGTTGCTGAGACGCTGCTGAAACCTTTCACCGAACACTGCAATCTGTCCATCGTAACGACTATCCCGCTGTAAAATAACATATCACCCTCATTTACTCACTGAATATTTCCATGCGCGCATTCATTCAACCATTTATCAGTTCAGTCGTTTATTCGGTCATTAATCCCTCATTTATCCATTTAATAATTTATTCAATCATCCGTTCATTCGTTCATTTCCGTTATTACACAGAGCAATATGACATCAAGGCTACCTACCTACAAACACGGCGCTGACAGCTGTACGCCACGCATGCCTATTCTGTACATTTTCACGAAGTGTATGATCCAAAGTAAATCTAATATATGGTTGACATTACGCAAAGATTTAGCCTACTAAGTTTATACTACGGTTAGTGGGGCAAAGTAAACACTTATGTAACTCGGTTCTCAAAGTAACAATATTATAACATCAAGATCACCAGTGTGACAGAGCTCATGGTTTAGAGTTGATAATCAGCCACAAACCGAAACTGATCACTAGTTAATCAAAAGTTCACAGCGCAGTGAGGTGAGCAAGACGTGCTCTGCAGGCAATAAGTACGTCTAAGATGATGCTGACGATGATTACCGGCGCACAATTCTCTTGAGTGAGCTCATCGATTGCAGCGTCCTCTGTCGGCAAACATTCGAGTGAGTCGAAGTAAAGCCATTGATGCATAGGCATGAATTTCCCTGTGCACGCCTACCGGCATACAATAAACAATGCATTCTATACATGCAACATTGCACGACACGTTAAGAACAAGCAAGTGCAAACATGTATGCGGCTGTCCGTCCAGATGCCGCAGGTCTCAGGCACTGAAAGTCAACTAGGCTTAACAATTATACTTAGGCCCGGTTCTTGGAACAACGTTCAGACCAATGTTGGTAGGGGTTTTTAAATACTTTTTAAGTTTTAAGTTAAAGGGCACACACATAAAAAGACTGACAAACACGCAGACGGACAAACTAGATGCGTAATGCGGCTTAAAGAAAAGCCGCAAATTATCGTAAACATAAATAGCTTCAACTACAAGTACAATTGCATTTGCCTGATCGGCAAAAAGTAAGACGGTAGATAAGTTTTATTGAGCTGCTTTGCCGCCAGTTGGTAAAACTGTCAGACAGTATTCTTGCTGGAAAAATAATTTAATATTTCCAAGCAAAAATATTACATTGTGTATGTAGAGGAGCCCAAAAGGAGAGGCCTTCCTTCAAGGGGGCGGACGAAAGTATTTCTCGCAACTTTTATAACTTTAAATGTTTATTTTATGTTTTCTGCAGTGTACTAGCGTGTCCATTTGTCTGAATTAAATGCAAATAATTAAAAAATTGATATCAAGTTACAACCAATATTTGCGTCCTATTTTCTGAGTGGGAAGACAAAGTTACATTACTTTAAGTCCCACAAAGTAGCACTGATATCAAAGATTCACGGAACCTTGAGTACTTCCTGAGCGGCAATGCCTCCAATGACCGCCTGAACTGGACACAGCTGACCGGCGGCACACGATCCGAAATGGCGGATCAGACTGACGTCCAGTTGATCCACATCGTGGCCCAACTGCGTCCACAGATGTCGAGTTATCTCCACAAACTGATCAACGTCCGCCTGCACATCCAGTCACCGTGCAACACATTGCACAGTCAATCTCTACGCCAGTGATTAAGCTTAATCTACATGTACATGTATACACAAGAAGTGCCGATATTAATGTAAATCGCGGCGCCCAAATTGAGATGCGGAAAAAGTCGAGGTAGAGAGAATTAGGGAAGGAGTTTCCCTTGATTCTCCTTTTTAACTGACAAAGGAGTCTGACGGCGGGCTAGCGCCATAAACACTTTTGAAAAAGTAGACCTACACCTGAAATGTACATCTGGACGCCATGTTTACATTTCTAAGTAGCCTAAGCTCCCCTGGGCTGTTTCCACGGAAGATGCCACTGTACATATTTGTAAGGCGCGAACTCAATTATTTCGATTTGCGATCGATCAATCAGTCAAATCAAAGCTTTGCTGAGAACTTGCTGCTGTTGCGCCAGTTAGATGCAGGTTAGCCGGTTTCCCCGTTATTATCAGTTTCCCTAAGGGGTTTCGAAGCGAATAATAATTGTGGAGCCGGATGCTCCTTCTTACGCTCATCTTGCTTCAAAGCCAAAGCACCCGCGAGTAAAATCGGATGAAAAAAAACAAAGCTCTTCGCATTTTATACTCTAACTGACGAAATACGAAATAGTCAAAAATATCGCCACTATGGGCGGGCCTATGCCTATGAATTAGTGACCGCGCAGCGTGGCTTCGGTAGATGCCCGTGGTGGCGTCGTGAGTATTCATCAAGTGCTTGGAAGGCGACGTGCAGCTGCATCTGCTGGAACTTCTTTTTCCAGTCGCACGTGACGATCTCCGGGCACGCCAGCGCGTCTTTCACGGATTTCTGATACACAAACGCACGACCGCACGCAAACATTCGGTCTAATCACTGGTCAACTGCAATGTGAGAACTGCTACCACACCGAGAGTTGGGAGTTGGTGGAGTTACTGATGACCTCAGCAGTTTCCCCTCCCCGTTGGATTTATTTGTTTTGGTAGTTAGATAAAAAGCTCTACATATCGCACTCGCAAACCAAAGATCGGTGCATTAAAGTCGCATTATCTTGCAATGTTTCGCGGTTAACTGCAAGTCTTTGTAGTACATTTATTGTCTCTGAGTGGTTAACGACAAAATATCCATTTGAAATATTTTTTCTCTGCACATTTGCAACCTCAAACATTATTCTACAACCAAACTTTTAGTCCTTACCTCAGCTTTTGCGCCTCAGATTTAGCTGGTTTCGCGTTGACATTGTGCGACATACAAATTTACTTACTTACTTACTAATCTATCCAGCAAAGCTGCAGATCAGACAGTGTAAAAGTCTCACGAAGTAAACAGTTGTTGGTTGTTTGACAAACGTAACGACACCTCCACCCTTATACTCGTCAAAAGACCGCGTGTCATCAATGCTGAACGAATAGTGCCCTGCAGACAAACCGCGACAGCAGAGATATATCGGCAGTTCTTAGCGGCATCGTGGGTTAAAAAAGTTAGGAGACAATTTTCTGACAGACACCTGTTGTCCGACACCGGAGATCTTTGATGCCTCAAACTTTTTACTTTTGCATCCGCATTTCAAAGTTAGAAAATTTTCAGTCCAATCTTCTGTATTTAAAAAAATATTTTTCAACAAAAAGACAAACTGAAATTTACGACAAGCACTTTTTCTGTCCCCTCCCATAACGCTGCTGGCGATTCTACTTAAATGCTAAAACATTTTACAGTGTATTTGTGCGTACATTGCAGTAATGTACTGGCGAACCAATAAAAGACTGTTCTCCGGAAAAAAATTCACATCGCTGCAATTACGGCAATTTCTTTTACCAAATTCGCAATGATTATAGGTGAATATTAAGGCAACACAACATGCGAACGACTATATGCTAATACCGTGAACGGCGGTGACTGTATGCGGCGTCGTGGAGTCATTGAGTTGCGTCATACCTTTGACGCCAGAGAAAGTTACTTGATCATCGACGTCAAACTGGTGACGTGACTCCGACACGCACGTCACCAGTCCTTGCTCCTCCTGATCATTCAAAATGGCGCACATGCATTTTATCAGTCAATCAGTCGTAGGCCTATGTCCCGCGAACGAATGAAAGGTTATAATGATGGAGAATATTGGCAGAGTGGTCAGGTTAACCATTGGAAATACCAAATAATTCAAATTCGGTTTTCAAGTGCTGTACGCTCAAAATGCTAATATGCATAATCATGGTCATTGGCAGCACATTTTTTGATAAAAACGAGAAGCGATCAAATATCTCAAACCGCTGTGAAAAAATGTGCTGCCACCTGGCGAACATAAATACAGCTGATGTCTCCTGTCATCTTTCTGACGATTTGCGTCACGTTACAGCGCGTTAGAAATATTGTTTTAGACCCTAGCTATTACTGTTACTATTATAACCGTCAAAACATCCCGAATAATAATTCAAAATCTAAATCGTCACCCATACTGCTGTTTACTGGGGCTATGTCCAATCTGTCCAAAATTAGGCATATACGTCATATCCGTTTATATCATTCAGTAATTTGGCTGTGATAAAAACTACATAAACTATCGTTGCGAATACGACAAGGGGGTGGTAGCGATTACTGTATGCGTGCCATTTAAAAATTAAACAACGTGCACTTCACATGGTGAGTGCACGGTTGCTCTGTTCGCCATATACGAACAAATCTAACAGCGCCGGTGTAGTAATGTAAGATTGCCCACTTAAAAATCGCCCCCGGCGGAAAACTGTTCCGCCCCCGGCGGAGTTTGCCGCGGTAAAGTCCGCCGGCTTTAGCCAATCAACGACTCCGTTTGGTCGAACACCCGAAACATGTCTGAGACCGATCTGAAATCTGTTGTAAATTGCAGAACCTTCCAAACACACGATCGAGTGATTGAAAGATCGAAAACGTGCTTAAGCGTTGAATTTGTTAACACGTATGTTGAAGTTACAGAAGTTAGTCAGTTTGCAGAAGATGACCAATGACTCACTTGGCTGATTGACTCGACGAGATACTGCGGAGGCGGCTCTCCGCTGCTGTCAATCACCGTAAAACTCTCGCCAAAGTCGCAGAAAATTTGCCTGCACATCCATCAGAATTAGACCTACTAAACTAAAAGTCGTTGAATGTTTTAAATGCAATTACATAAAACAAAAAAGTAACATCCATACCCCTTCCTACTCGCTGATGACGCATTCTGATAATTTGTTTGGACGAGATTAAAAATTTTCAACAGCATTCGAAATATAGGCCTACTCACTTACAGCGTAAACCCACTCGAAATAAACTGCATGTCATGAAAATTAAGAACCGAGAATGTCATGTCTTTGCTAAACAGCAAAGCCCGTATAGAGCCACCGATCTAGGTGTTCTTAGCCCTCAACCGGACACCAGTTTACACTGCGAGACTACAGAAAATGCATCACATAGTGTGTCTGTTTACGTCCCATTTTTTGCTGGTATTCGTTGTGCCTACCCAGTCATGGAGGGATGGCCAGGCTGAGTTGACCTGGGTGACTGGTTAACTCGTACGCATCTGTCGACGGTCACCCATCCAATTACTAACCTGCCCCGACATAGCGTAACGTCGAGGAAGAGGCGAATCATTACACTACTACAGAGTACTAAATTTTTAATTGCACGCTTGTAAATTATTTCCGTATTCAGCGTTTCGCGCACTGAGGAACGTACCCGAAGAGTCCGCGCGTGTTCGCAATGACGAAGTAGATGTCCTGCTGATGACAGAACTCTCCTATACTCAACTGCTCCTCTAGACACGAGTCCGTCAATACGACCACCTAGCAGTTATATCATAGATTTATAGCGTGTCATTATCACAGAACACTTGCTTGTGTGCTAGCGGTAGTCAGTCAGTGTCGACAATGACACTGTTTCGTTGTTAGCTGTGCAGTCTTTGATGTCAACATGTAAGACCAGCGCAGAAAAAAAGATTATAATGAAAGATGGTTGCGTAGACCCCAATCCATTGCCTAGGCCGGTACCAGCAGAATCCAATGGCACGAAGATTGGGGCTTAGATTGCTTGCAGAAGGAGCATCCTTCTCAAAGAGCCATTTGCCCATGGCTGGGGTGGGAAACTTGGAGCTAAACGGTTGCTGATTATAAGCGTTAGTACTGTACTACCGCTGCTGGTGGTGCTTGTATGTCGCATTTTCGCAACAAACCGGTTGCAGTTTATTGATATATCACTACTTAAACCGAATAAAGCAATTACCGAATATAAGAACAAAAAGCTAAAATAATACGTGAAAATTCCTGAGATATTCTTCGGTAAGTTTCTGCGTGTGGACTTTCACGTGCACGTAGCTATTCAGCTGCTGGAGTCGATCTTTCGTTGCCTCTGCTCTGTTCGTTCCGATATCTTCGGGGCGCAGGTAAAACTGCGTAATACACGATATCGCACGTCTGTACCAGGCTAAAGTAGGTTAATTAATGTTAAGTCGTGGGTAGTACATGCAAAGTAAAAGAGTAAAACGTTTTTAGTAGCATTTGACAACGTTTTGTTTATTTTACACGTAATCGTCCACAGCCTTAAAGTTAACCACAGTGAGCGGATTGAGAATTTTTCATTAGTGCTTTTTGCACTGAATTTTAGTGTAGTTTATTTGCGCCAAAAATAAGACAATTTTTGAGTCGAATTTAGTATTAGATTAATAGGCCTATATCACTCAATCAGTCAGTCAGTCAATCAATCAATCAGGATTAATCAATCAATGTGGACTTTTTAGTCACCCAAGTACTGAAAACTACTACTAGGTCCATTAGGTACATGTTAGATGAAAACTGGAGCAGGAAATAATCAAGAAAATGATTTTGTAAAAAGGAGCATTTGAGTAGCTGACGAAAGCTGAATAACAACTCGGTAGACATCACGTCGTCCGGCAAAACCCGGTTGGTGACGGCTGGCAACATGACCGGAGGCACCGCGGACGGCTGCTGCCAGCCTACAGGTCACGTGACACGGAGCATGCGCAGTGAACTTTTGGCCTTTAACATGGGCAAATGCAACTTTGAGGCTTTATATCTCCGTAACGGTGCAAGATAGAGGCATGGTTTTGATAGACCACCAATAGGAAACCACATATGCCGAGTCCAACGGTCACGTGACCGATGACGTCACGTGACCCCAAAAAATCAAACTCGTAACCCCAAAATCTTTGAAGCCCCATATCTCCGTACCCGTGCAAAATAGATTCATGGTCATCATTGGCCACCAATAGGAAAGTGCTGTCGACGAGTTTGATGGTCACGTTCCGATAACGTCACGTGACCCCTAAAGATCAAAATCGTGACCCCCAAAATTATTTAAGGTTAGTGTCTTCATGGCCGTGTAAAGCAGATGGTTTATAATTGACCATTAACATAAAAACTTTGTTATTGTAATAAAACAGCAAATATAAATGTACAGACTATCAGTTTATACGCTTGTTAATGGCGACATGCAATAAGTGACACATCGAAAACAGCAAAAATCATAAAATGGTGATATTATTCAACAGCACATTGACATTTAGGCGATGTGATGGTGAGTGATATCACCTTTTTATGATTTTTGCTGTTTTCGATGTGCCACTTATTGCATGTCGCCATTAACAAGTGTATAAACTGATGTTTTGTACATTTATAATACAACAATGATAAACCAGTGCCTACTTTTGCTACCCGCTCAACACGCTATCACATTCGGCAGTGGCAGGGTCGAATGTTACAACAAGTAACAGTGACAAGCTTTATATTGGTCTAAACATCAATGATCTTAAATGACGTTGTACTTCTAAAATAGGGGTTTTAGTGTTTTTTGCAATTTGTGGCTGCGGCGTAGATTTCAAGAGTGAATTGCGTCGAAGTGCTGTCTCTCATCAGTGTCTGCATGATCTCACTTCAGTCGAGCGTAACGATTCAAACGCGTCTCGTATCTGTTTATAACACGCACGTCCCAAACTGAACACACCATCGATCAAAGGCATAAAATAGGCTAAGCACGTTACTTTCATCACCGTCTAGAGTTTATAATGTATATACGTTTTACCACCGTATTATACAAGTGTAACGACACAATAAGCATTAACGGTGTCAAAAAGTGCTTATTTCATGACTGTGATCGACGGTGTGTTTTGCATGTGCTACAAACAGACCCATGTTTTAACCGTCACGCTTGATTGGAGATCATGGGCAGATATAACACTTTTAGACACTGTGACAAGAAATAAGAGGACAAAATGGGTCATCAAATAAGCTTCGTTATAGGGTGTTTACACGATCGAGCAAACATCGAGCAGCTAGCTGGACGTTCTATGGTAATTAGCATGCTAATTAGAAGGGCGGGCGGGTTGTAATTGGAAGGTCTATATAACACATGATCAGCTGTGGGCAAAGAGCCTAAGCCTAGACCTACATTTGAGCCAGGGGGCGGAGTTCCAATAGGCCTGCTTGATAGAATGCAACAAATCCACGATCCAGCAAACGTCCAGCAGACGTCCAGCAAACGTCGAGCAATTAGCACGTGTATTTTGAATACATTTGCTGGAAGTTTGCTGGACGTTTGCTGGATAGTGTAAACGGAGGACGCAAACGGGGTATGAGCCAGCTCGATGTTTGCTCGACGTTTACTCGATCGTGTAAACACCCTATTGCAGTCATATAATACACTCTGGGCAGTGATGAAACGTTGGGTGACTGATAACGTGTCACAAACAGCAAAGTGACGGACAGACCTGTGCCGAGAGATCGTTCCAGCTGGCGGCGCCAGTGTCGTGAATGGTGACTGATCGCGGCCCAGCGAGTACAAGGTTCTTAGCGATCTCGACTCCTAGACCTCGCATTCCAGACACGAGCACATCGCACAGACACAATCTTCGCATGCCGTCGTGACCCAGCACGTACCTGCAAAATGCAGCCACGAAATGCAACCACGTGGACAATAGCATCGCGGCAAAAACAATCAGGGAAAGACAATAGCTTTTAAAGTTTAGCTTTTCAAAAATTGTCTTCCAAAAATACAAATTTTGGGGCTAAAGGTCCCCCATTTAAAAGCAATTAAAAGACAAAATTTAAAATTTGAGCACCCATAATCCCCTCCGTCCCGTCGGAAATTTGCACACGTTCATCAGAAAATCGCAATTTACTGTTTCTTTCCAGCAGGGTTATGTATGCTTTTTGGATTCGAGTTCGAAGCCAGTGTGGTACAGACAAACAACAAGCGAACGGACAGAGCGAGAAAAACTGTAATGCGGCTTATTGGGACGGCCGCATAATAAATTACATTTGACATTTTTGTGTCGCCTCCTGTTAATGACTAAATGTTAATAACCTTGTACTGAGAGACGCCAGCGCGTTCCAATCTTGTACATTGCACAGTAAAACAGCTAGAGTCTAATAAGAGTTATATCGTAATGGAAAATAAAAGTCCAAAGTATTGAGCGAAACACGTAAGCCTATATTTGACGCAGGTCGTTTTTCGCAAACATCAGTTGGCGCCGTCTGTGACTGCCAGACGTGTTCATGTGGTCTCTTGTTATTTTAATTTTTTTTTTCACTGGAACTATATTTCACTGCGAGGCATAACTTACACTGTTTTGTGCGTCATAGTGCAAGGAGTGCGACTGTGCGTCTTATCGCTCGTTGTTGCTACGTTTTTTCAACGTTTACGTGTTTAAAGTTTTGCTC
>Ga0056128_1011607_pt1 | contig 10845 bp, 6 predicted proteins | sample WorMetLIZISLAND2_FD_71113 | JGI IMG/M metagenome (GOLD analysis project Ga0056128, IMG submission 71113) | Marine gutless worms symbiont microbial communities from Max Planck institute for Marine Microbiology, Germany - Olavius geniculatus... ... | reverse complement strand
GGTAAGCTTCCAACATTGCACCCCACACATGATAGTCCATTGGGTTCATATCCGGCGAATTTGGAGGCCACTGGTCTTTGGTGATGAAATCTGGACAATTGGTCCGCAGCCAGTTCTGTGTGCTGTGCGGCGTTGCGCGCTACGTGTGTGCTGACGCGCTGTCCTGCTGGAAGATGAATCCAGTGGGCAGCCGGCGATTGCTTTAAAGGAAGGATAGTTTAATGTTAATTTATAAACAATATAAATTGCTGTTTGTCAAAACGTCACTGTGACGTCATCAGCAGTAACGTGTAACCAGTTTTTAAAAATTAAATAGCATTTTTAGCATGAACATTTTTGAGTGCCGAAAAATCGGTAGGCGGTCATGTTAAAAAGTCTAACTTCGTCATTTTTTAACAGAATCAAATTTTATTTGGCAGTTAGATGTAACAAGTTTCAGCAAATAAAAGTGTAAAATTCCAAATTAAAATTCCAAGCGGTCGCTGAGAAAATAGCGAAAAACTTTAGGGGGATACTTTTTTTTGCCGCACCCTGTAGATGTTTCCTTCCTTTTGTTGCTTTTGCAGACATCCTTGAGTTGTGGCATATACAGTAGCATGAATCTTGCCTTATGATTTTGTTCCGTCCATTCGTGATTGAATTGCTGTATTTTTTAACATAATTAATGATAAACTAAATTAAGCGGAGAGTGAACTAAACTTGTTTAATTCATAGTTTTATTGTTTTACCCATAATAAAGAGTTGCTTGATCAGCTGTATGCGTCTGTCTGTCTGTCGTGCAGGAAGTGCTTTTGTTCCCAGCGATGAAACCTGACGTTCAGAGGAAGAAAGATGAAGCTGATGTGAAGAAATCTGATGATCAGTAGCAGGCTGCCAGCAACATTAGATCAATGTGTACCTACCGGCTCATTGTATGAGCCGAGTTGCATTTCGATAGTGCAACAATAACTTATTCATGACTGTATACAGTATGATACAATATTCTTTTAGTATCATTAATGTGGCGAGTTTCATGTGGTGTTATTCTGCATGTATTCTCAGTAATGTGCATGCAGACTCTGTGATTAAGACTGCAGCACTGCCAGTGATGAAGTGACCATGGTGTGGCATTGAATCAATGTGCATGTTTCTCATAATTATTGCTTGGTTCACACCTGCAGTTCGTTTCCAACGGTCTAGCTGCAGTCTAGTGGAAGTGGTGAATCACTAGTATAGCATTGGCATTATGTAATGTCAAGAGTCCACTGTAATGCCTAGTGATCGGGGTGCATGCAGATCCCGGCAAGTCATGGAATTTGAAATTCAAATTTTCCATGCCTGGCTTTTTATGGAATGAGGCCTAGGTCGTGTAAAGTCATAGGAAATAAAATTAACTGGTTGCTGCATTTAAAAGCTGTCGAAAACATGTTGGCCCTCACATACATTGTAATCATCATTTACTATCAGACTTGGTTCAGTCTGTTGTTTGTGTGATTTTGAACATAGTGACTTATCAGACACACATCTGTAAGACTAACAATGTATTGTGTACCAGTAATGTAATTAATGTAGTAAAAGTACATGAAATCGGACATGTTTGATATCTGCTCGAATAAGTAAGAAGTACTGGAATGTCATGGTAAATGACATACAACATCTTGGAATTGCCTGAAAAATGCACAGAAAACGGTCCTTTTAAGTCATTCTCCTGTGTGCGCCCCAAGTTATTACAGATGTTGTGTGATGTTATATTCTCCTTTTGCTCACAAGTTCTGGAGAACAAACTCTCCAGCATTTGCTGTCACCATTTCTGTTCTTGTTTAACTTGTGAAAAATGTAAACGAGAAATATTTATTTTCTGTTTTGCATTTGTCTTAATCCTATGTGGACAAACTGTCTGATTTGTTTTTTGTTTTCTCACGTCTTTATCTCATGAAATGCTACCTGGATGTTTCAAATCAGTATAAATGACAGCAGATTACAATTATCTCGTCTTGCTGTCATTTTTACACGTGTCATTAAAAATGTTAACTCTGTACCAATCAATGTGTTTATGGTATATTTGATTGACGAGTAAACTACATTTATGTTCGACATAATTAACGCAATCAATAATTATACAAGCAAACACAGTTGCAAATTAGACAAAAAGGGGAAGGTACTACATGGTGCTTTAGGTGGACCTAGTGATTGGACAGTTTCGGAATCAATTAGCTTGGATTACTTTCACAAAGAGTAGTCACACTGAAGATTCACACCATCCTTCAATGCAATTGTCTATCCAACACTCGCCCACTGTCCTCCAATAGACAGCATTAGGAGATTGAATGACTGTCTGGAGGAAAACAGGGAAGATTATAAGAACTGCCATTTTCGATAAATATGCACAATTATAATCGGCAGTTATTACAATTTTTAGGTTTCTGTCGTTTTTTGTGTTTTCAGGGTGGCCACATATTGGCAACAATTTTAATTATTTTCCAGAAAATTAACTGACCAAATTTATTGCAGTTTAAACAATAAAGGCAAACAAAAGCAGCTTACTGGCACCACAAATTTAAAAGTATGGGAGTACAAGTCTGCGAGTGAAGTGAGCAGAAAAAATGAGAGTTGAACGCAAGTATTCAACTAGTAAGATATAGTTTTGGGACACTTTTCCCTGACATGTTTAAAATTCTGAGACATTTCCAGGTTTTCCAGACACCCTGGTTTTGTGTTTCCTAAAGGTTAAAGTTACCTTAAAGGTTAAACTTTTTGTTCCGTTATTATGTGTATGTGCAATTTTGCCTGCAAAGGCCGTCCCCGAAATGACCTATACTGTGTCGGACAGGACGTTAAACCCTACTCCAGTGTTTTTCAACCAGGGTTCCGCAGAACCCTAGGGTTCCGCGAGCATCTGCCAAGGGTTCCGCGGCTCGTCAGTAAAAAAATAAAAATAACCTAGAGTGCGAAATTACGTCAAAACAAGCCACAGAAGTACTATGCATCGAATGCATAGTTTCAAATTAGCACCTCTAGCCATCTACTTTTGCATACTGTGTTGAATATTTTTCTTGTTGTTAACAATGTTAGAATATTTGCATTGAACACCGAACACTAACTTATTAGTGTTAGTGTTGAGGAATCTTGTGTCCATTTATTGGAAGACCTTCATTTCCGAAACATTCTGCTTGAAAAATTTAGAAGCTTTGTCCATCAACGCAACTGGCTGGGGTGTCCAGACCCCCTGTGCTGTTCGTTGGTATAAAAACGTAAAAGATCCAATGATAATTTTTGGGCCGTTAGCGACTGCCTCGTAAAGTGTTTTTGGTTTCGAGTGAAATAAAAAATGCTAAATAATATCCAATATGGTAAAGTTAAACAAATTTTTTGCCTGCTGCTTTGTCGTCATCGTTTCAGGACATCGGTCCCCAGACACTCGAAAAATTTCACTTTGCCTACGCCATTGGACTCACGGATCATTGCGTGTCATGGGGTTCCGTGAGTGATTGACATTTATGTAGGGTTCCGCTGCAGCAAAAAGGTTGAAAAACACTGCCCTACTCACTCATTCACTCACCCAACACTCTCCGACTGCTCAGCCTATGTATGTTCATTTCATGCTACGTGCAATAAAGCATGTGAAAAGTGCACATTAGCAAACTATTGGCAGTGATAGAAACTAGTTTATTCATGTAATATCATGCATTAGGCATACTCAGATTACAGTGAAATAATTTTTCAATAATTATCGGGATCTAACATCATTTAAAACACAATTTTTAAGGACCACACAAGGAAACTAAAGTCAGATACAGAAATATTTCTTGATCGTAACATCAGTTATTGTGCATTAAGTGACACAGAATTAGTAATTAAACTAAAATACATGTACACAGTTCTTCAGTGGAAGAATGGAATCGATTAATTAACACATAACAAATGCGAATGTAAACAAACAGCACATTGGCAAATCATCAGCTGCCATTATCAATACTGTATGGTACTCAGTGTATAATGAATACTGGCATGTAACACACAAAATGTAATAATTACACAAATTAAAGCATGGAATGTAAATTAAATAATGACTAGAAAAATACAGTAAAACATAAAAACTGAGGAAATAATTACATATATTTATATTTACCACAGGACAATCTATGACATAGAGAATGCAAACCAGTCTAGCTAGCAGCCGCTACTAAGCATTGAACTGGCTGTTATATGGAAGATATGCACATCGTGAGAAGGGAAGCCCTCTGACCATGATGCATGTCTGTAAGACCATGTCACAACAAGTAATTATCAGTATGTTTGCGTGTACGTAAATCATTGACGTATGTTTGCAGCTGCTGAGCTGTCATCTTCATGCTTGAAGTTTGTGTCTGCATCTACTAAAACACACACACATGCATGGTTGCAATTTAACGGCAATGAAATTTAAGACTATAATCTTAAATGGTTTGCACTTTATTAAGAGTAGACATGATCAACAAATATGGCAGAAATCAGGCGTATTTATAGCCAGATTTCTAGAAGGAAATTACATTCCACCTCATGGCCCATCATTAGGCCAGTTTGGGGAGCTGGGGAGTACTATAATGACGTCAATGGGGTCCAGCTGGCTGCAATAACACATTTTTGTGCATTTTTAGCTCAAAAATCACATACTCTGGTCGCGTTTTTGGTTATTTTCTAATGCAACATTTCCTGGTCTAGCTGATGGGGGAGGGAGGGTTCAATTGAACCCCCTTGGCCATGCACTTGGAAATCACACTTACTATTATCAAGTGATCAATCTAACCTATATACAAGTATAGAAACAGTAATTAGTTACTGAAGAGTGGAAAAGTGACAAATCGTGAACACAAAAACCAAATCTTTACTGTTTAAAAAATCATTTTCATGATAACATTAACTTTAAAAATGTAATGGCAAGTACACAAATGCAATAATTAACAGCTTACAACAGCCAATTAATGTACCGTTGTACCTGAGACAGTGTAAGCATTGAGATAAGCAAGTCGTTGCTGTTCTGGCTCCATCAGCCACTGACGCATCTTTGCAAATGTTTCACGACCAGACTTCAACTGCGCCCATGGCTTCGGTTTGCGCAGCAGGTCGCTGAGTGTGCCCTGACTGCGGCCGAGTACCACCTGAGCAAACAGCGCCTGCGAGATGTTGCAGCGTTTCAACTCTTCACTCACTCGTCTTGTGATGTCCAACGTGTCAAGCTCATCATCGTAGCTGGCACACAACTGACCTGCATCATTGACAAGTTTTAAACACCCTTGTGCACACGATGTAATCTGTTTGTACTGAACGTGTTACAAAACTAAAGATAAAGCACAATTCATGAATCCTGAAAGCACAGTGGCACGCAGCATTCAGACGATGTATCGATACCATAAAACTTTGAATAAAAGACCATGCATTGGTACAAGTTGCCTGGTCCCCCTGTGTCCCAGAGTCCAGCCTCTAAATGGGACCCGGCTGCTATTAGTACAAGTTACTACTACTACTATTACTACTACTATATACTCCCCCAGCCTGTGTCTTGTACCTGACTTGTAACCAGGACCCAACTTCTACAAGTACAAGTTACTTTCACCCCTAGCCTGTATCTAGAATTCAACATTTATTCGGGGACCTGGCTTCGATGCAAATTTTACGGTATATTTGACTGATTATGAAAACTACATTCACATATCACAATTTACATAATAAATAATTGTAGAAGAATGTTCTCACGCGGCTGGTTGTGGGCAACATTCTGAGCCGGGGCTGTGGACCGAGTGTCGGTTGAAGCTGAAGGCTGCAACGCTGACGCCTGATTGGGTGATAATACGGTGACACACCGGACGATTGACAGCGAGACCGGATCGAACGTGTACGACGTGCGAAACGAGCTGTTCTGAATGGCGTCGACTGGTCCAGAAGACGTCGTGGTGGTCTGTTCCGACTGGCTGTTGCCACTGTCGTCGGTCATCGATATGGGCATGATCGGTTCGAGAAAGTTGTAGTTGGCGATGTCGTCGCTTACGCTGCTGCACAGAAACGCGGCGGAGTCGAAAGGGTCGTTGGCAACAGCACTGCAAGAGCCGGCGTCGTCGACGCCAGATGCCAACCAGCCAGTGCCACACCCACCGCCGTCATCAAACAATGGATAAGCATCGTCTAACTCATCGTCACTACTGATCATTGTCGCCCCACAAGTCCACGTCCAAATCTAAACACGCGCTTCTCACCTAACATATTCTAAGCCGAAAGCATTTCGGCAAAACTCGACGTTTAATTCATTTCACTTCATTATTTATTTACAATTTACAATGTCAAGGTCGGGTGATAGTTCATTGATTACAGTAAATAAGTAAGCAATTTTATTCACAACAAAACTAGTAACGGAGCACCATGCGGAGCGCTCAAGGAGTGCCAGTGGTTACGGAGCGGTAACAGCTCCTGCTGTTATAACTGCTGTTAAGAACTCTACATGTAGGCTATAGGGCTAAGAAGATAATCTTTGGCGCATATCGCACTTTTTCTACGATAATCTTGCTTCTACGGCTTATTGCGACTTCTCGCGAAAAGTGTGAGGCGCGTATTCTACGCCTAGCGTCTACGTGAATCTGGTGTAAAAGTGCGAAACGCGCCCCTTACCGGTATGTTTTTAATTGCAGGCTTGGGTACGATGTGTTTATAGTCTGTCTATCGTCTATCTGTAACGCACGTATTGTGGCTAAACCGTACTGCACGTCGTATGGCTGGAGTCGGCGACGGTACCGTTGGGTGGGACGATGACGAGTTCCTATAGGCTGTCACGGCGTCAGTAACAACCATGTCTCAATCTGCAGCGGTTTGGCCGCAGTTTTCAATGCAAAGTTGATGCCTGCAGCTATCAACCACGTGCGCTGAATTACCGTATCGTATACTATTGTAGCCTAGCGTTCGATATAGCAGCGTCACTATATAGCGTGGAATACTGTAGTCTGTAATCAATCTGGGAAATCGTTTTCTTCCGGTCGCGGACGATGGCCATCGGATATAAGCGGTACAGTCGGCCCACTCTAGCGACAGCTGGGCTTCTTGTTTTTTGCATGCTGGCGAGTGGTGGTGAACAATAATCGACTAGTGAAATAGCCGATAGCGACAGCACTAAACGTTTTTCTAACGGTTACAGTACCAATATTGCAAACACGTTTATTACGTTATTTTTAGCTTATATAACGAAATTCGTTATTACTGCAAGTCAGTAAATTATCTTTGATCCATTAGCACAAAGTGACCCGCTTACCATAACTAACAGTCTAACACCATTGATCATTTGCGTTAGAAAACGCAGTGCGAGATTTTCTGAGCAGCCAAATCAGCATTCAGTATGTCTCAATGTTTTACTGCACACTGTGGCCAACACAGTCAAGTCAAATCAAATCAGATTTTGACAGTCCGTGCTTATTGTGGAATGTAGGCCTATTCAATTGTATAGGCCTAGATGACGTTTGTTTTCACTGAAAACGTTAATTCGATCATGCACATGGAGTATGCCTATGTGTATGTACACTGCGAGGCATAAAAACACACAAAAATTTATCAATCATAACATAAAGGCGGATTAGTTCGGTTTTTAATAATTTTTGGTACAACTATTCTAGACACAACTTGCCATCAAACGGTTATTTAAGTTTTCACCTCACCAGTCACCCATCAAGTGCTTCTGCACCACCTGAGAAAATTAAAACACATGAAATCAGCGTTAAAATGAACAAAAGACGCCAGATTTTAAAAACCATCCGTGACATAACTGATAAAAACTTGGAGAAGGATAACGAAATTTTTTATAGTTTTTGGTGTAAACATTTCTGATATAACTGGCCATTAAATGGCCATTCAAATTCCAGCTTACCTAACGTCTGTTGCTGCAATACCTGGGAAAATAGAACAAGTGCAACATGAGATAAAAGAGAAAAAAAACATCAGTAAATTTAATCATTACAGATACGTAACAGCTCTGATCACAGTCCATTCGACAGCATTTGCAGTGTTATGCAGCAGCAAGTTTATGGGACGCTGTTTAGAAATATCAGTGAACTTAAAAAGCGACTGGTTGAAGTCTGAAGCAGAACATTATCCACGCTGCTATCAACGAATGGAGAATGCATCTCCCTGCCTCTGTTTGCACAAATGGCTGATATTTCGAATATTTACTGTCAGCAGTTGCACAACTAAACAATTTGACAAACCCTCAACCAAAGTGCTAGAAATTTGGGGAAAATGTGCCAAATGTTCATTATTTTAATAATTAAATAATGATATTGCATTGAATAAAAATGTAATATTTTGCTTGTTTTGTTTTCCCCAGGTAGTGCAAAAGCAGATGTTGGAAGAGGTGGAAAACTAAACGGCCATTTAATGACCAGTTGTGTCATGAATATGAGTACACAAATTATTAAAATTGGATAACCCTTCTTCAAGTTATGGTTAAAAAATTTTTGTGGATGTGTGTTTTTATGCCTCACAGTGTACATGTATAAACTATTGACTTTTGATAGACTAATATTCTCTAGACGTCGCAAATTTTCAACGCCGTGAATCCGAGTGATAGAAAAGACATTTCTGTCGTTCTGCATAAAAAGTGAAGCCTTGACTGACAATGATTGGCGAATTGCAGTGATTATTATACATTGTGTATTCAGTAATAAAGGCACAGTGAGCGAAGTTTCCATGAATAAAATTTAAAACATAGCGAAGCAGTGTAGGCTACTGTAGTTTGCGGTTCAGAAAGAAATCGTGACTGAAGATTAGGCTTATTAATTGATAATTACATTGAATACAAACGCTGTTATTAATATACAGATGCCAGTTTCATTAGTATCAATTTCTGATTTTTAAAAATGAGTAGCAAAACTTCAATAAAATGTCATTAATGTCATTTGACAGTTGATGTATCACGAGAGTGGTATAGACCTATACTGTTAAAAAATCTCTGAAGCCAACAAATATTTTGACGGATGTCCACAAAAATGTTCAGTTTTATGAAAGGCGAATAGGAAAACGCCTGCACAGTTTGTTATGTTTGAAGTAGAATTTTCAATGCAGTTAACGCAGCCACTGCAAGACAACGGGAAATGTCAACGTGGATGTAAATGCTCATGCTGTTGCGTGTTGGCTGCTGCTGATGATGATAAAAAGATACATTAATGATAAACAGTATTGAATTGGCCTAATGACAATGCAAGGGATTGAATAAAGCAGCGCCTATTATGTGAGTGCTAAACAAAATTGCACGCGATAATTTACTTAAAAGTCAAAATTGTGTTTCACTAGTATGTAGGATTGTAGGCCTATGTTTTAAAAGCGCCGTCAAAAATCTCGTGCTTTTTCAAACGATAAGGAGCCCATAAACTATTCTTAGTTTTGGCATAATTATTTTTGGTTTCTTGAAGCAGACACTCATGTGGCGTCGATCCATGGGGACGAAAGGGGCAATCGTTCGCCCTTCCCCAAAACAAAAATGCCAAGACAAAATATGAGCCAGTCTATGCAAATTTGCCTCAAAATTAAACTCGCTCCCCCCCGACAAACAATGGATTGACGCTGCTGTAGGCATAATGCACTGCTGTTTTACCGGTAGGTTTCAGGTTACGTTATAGTTTTAGCTTCACTTTCAGTTTTAGTTTCATCCAGCGGCGTTGTGCGTTGTACGTTATAATCCTATACGGCAGGTGATGCTCCGTAGCTGTGAGATAGGCTTCCCATTAAGAACTATATCAACACCTTTAACCTTTAAAAATAGACGGACAGAAAGCTTCACTTTTCCGACAGACACTGCAAATTCCCGACAGAAATCCAACAGACAGTTGCACATTTTCGACAGAGAAGATTGTGGGGCGGTAGCCTAGTCAAAATTTTAATTCTGCCATTAAATTTCCCGACCCAAGATGAAAGATTTTAGCTCCAAATTCGGCGTATTTGGACGAAAATTTTCGGAGAAGAAGAAGAATTACCGACAATTATTCAGGCATGCGTTCTTCTGTCGTGCCCTGAATAAACGAATAGGGCCAACCAAGGACGTTCTGTTAAAAGGTCATTGGGCCAACTGATTGATTGATTGGTTTTTTCCGACAGCCAAAAATCTACGGTAGACAATTTTTCCGGATACCCGGCCCCTACGCTGAAACGACGCCGCTGGTTTCATGAGCGATGTAGGCGCCCCCTGTCGACTGAACGTCGCTCTACTTGGAGCAGACGGCAGATCCGTCGACGAGCGGCGGCTGCGCGCTGCAGAAGATGGCAATGGAAGGATCAAACAGGGTGAGTAGAAAGCCCAGCAGGACCACGGCCAGACAGGCGCTGCTGCCGTTGCCCTGGCCGAGCACTGAACGCAGCCAGCCGACGATACTGCGCACCAGTCGCGTCTCCTCATCCGTTTCGTGCTCGTCCGCCGCCTAGAAGACAGTGAATAATAAGTAAGTAAATAAGTAAGCTGTTAACTGTAACAACTTCGAACGTGCTCGAAGTGCTAGTAGAACGATGACGTATTGACGTCTGAAAGGTATACAGGGGCCATGCTGTAACGACACTTGTACACCTTAATGCACAGCCGGGACCTAATCTGGTCTGTGACATCCAGCCAGCGTAAAACATGGCGCCGGAAATGGGCCAGTCCTCGATCGTACTTGCCGCAGTTTGATACGTACCGGGCACACCGTGTAATGAACGTAGTGCACATTGTTGTTGCAGCTAGCTTCTACTTTGGTGTTGTTGTTTCGTAAGTAAGTAAGTAAGTAAGTAAATGATTTATAAAGCGCCAAAGTCTCAGAAAGAATCAGGGCGCATAGGATGATGGACGCTAGGTGGCAGAAAAGGCTGACTGAAAGTAGTGGGTCT
>Ga0056128_1011606_pt1 | contig 10846 bp, 7 predicted proteins | sample WorMetLIZISLAND2_FD_71113 | JGI IMG/M metagenome (GOLD analysis project Ga0056128, IMG submission 71113) | Marine gutless worms symbiont microbial communities from Max Planck institute for Marine Microbiology, Germany - Olavius geniculatus... ... | reverse complement strand
ATAACTCTGTATGTAGTTCAGTTTTAGGCTGCGCGAGACGTGATCTGAATGATCTGATATGATTGATATGACTGTTTATATTTAGCCTAGTTTCCGTTTCTTGCTTGTTGTTTGTTTTTGTTTTTTTTCTTTGCTGTCATTTTTGAATGACGAATAAAGTTGTATATACAAAACTGTTTCCTTTCTTTCCGGCGGATGAACTCCACGTGTGTGGGAGTGAGGAGTCGTTCTCGGAGGCTCCAGCGACTTAGCCGGTGCACGTGACTGCATGACGCTAATGCCGACGCCTGTACGGCGTAGGCTACGCCTATGTCTATTAAGACGTCATCGCGCGCTAACGTGCGCTAGCTTGCTACGGTCAGAAGTCACCAGGCGCTGGTACGTTTACGACGCTGCGTTCATGATCGATGATGATGAACGAGATTATGTCGTCGTACGTGCGTACCTAGAAGAACTTGGTGCACGCCATGCGTATATACACGGTGCGCCGGTAAATAGGCCTACAGTCTCCTCGGGAGAAATGTCTGTAGGCCTATGAACAACGGCAGAACGAAATAGAACCGAACTTTGGTATGCTGTTCCAACGTAGCCCGAAGAAAATTTCGTTAAAAAAACTAACATGGATGAAACGTCCTACAACAATAAGTCTAAGTCACAACAATATCGCATCAAGTAGCATCTCTTCGAAAATAACTTTATATTAAAAATGGACTAAACATATAAATAGTGAGAAAATGTCGTTGCGAGCCTGAAGATTTTTTTTCGCTCAAAATCGCAGTTCGATTAGCTTATTTGTTCGCTTTTATTGAAAAATGCATTTTAACTTCAAGTAGTGATAATTTTTAAATCAAATTAAATATCGTGATGAAATTAGCCATAGCATGTGGCCTGAATCTGTTAACACAGCGTATTTGATAAAAAAAACTGTCACATTACAATTCCTGAGGTTCAGAATTTTTTCTAGGAAATTTTTTTTCGAGACGCCCTGCATAGCGCCTGTACATGTATGCGTGTCGTTCTGCGACGTATAATGCTGTTTCAGATAATAGATGAGGCGAAGCGACGATGACGATCACTGTTGAGCTCTAAAGCGCTGATAATCCAATGGGCTTACAGCATGCTGACCGGGGCATGGGATACTTGGAAATGGCCGATGTTATTGTCTGTACGAGCTCATAATTACATCAGGCGTCAGCGAATACCGAATAAGCACAATAGCACGAGACAGAAATATTTAGGCCTATATGGTAGGCCTTTCTTGCTTTTGTATGCAAAGGCCATCATATGCAGGCTCGAAAAGCGAACAGCGGCGGTGATAATTATAATTTCTCCGAGTCGACATAATAAAGTAGAAAAATTAACAAGTTTCAAGTTTTATTTTCACTGCTCGTCTTGTTTATTACACCCATCTTGGGTCAAATTGTTTCATTTTTTTGTCACAGCCATTTCACAACAACATTAGTTTACACTTTCGCTTATCGGCCTATCAAACACGAAGATAGCTTAACTTTGTTTTCGAAGGTTGGCATGATTATATAATTCTCGTGTTAAATGGCAAGAGGCCACGAACCGACTTTGAGTTATGACCATTTTTAAACGGTAATTAACGATACTTATTTTTACATTTAAATTGAGTATAAACATTTTAACGTTATTTTTTCGTCTTTTAGCTAGTCTTACAAGTCCCTTCGTTTGGGGCACGACAGACGGGTTAAGAGAATGCGATGCATCTTGTGGCAATTTATCGATATGACGGAAATAAACCAGGAAGCACTGCGACGTTGGCTATAGCCATTACTCCTCTGAGTCCGTGGCAACGATGCTTCAGCAAGTCAAGAAAAACTGCCAGTGAAATATACTGTGTTGCACCTTTCAGGTAATGGATCTAAACTTCAGTTGTGAGGAAGTCGCATTGGCCTCGCATTGGTGCATAATGATATGCGATATCTTAGCACACAGTTTGTGCTTCTGTTTTTCGGCAAATTCGGCCCATAGCCGACGTATAGTGATAATATATAGCGGAAGATAAGAACCCTGCACAGTAAGTCTAGAAGTCTTTCGCCAGTGTAACGAACGCGAAACATGCTGCTGTTTTGCATTATGTAACGTCGTCGGTTAAAAAAGTAAGCGAAACAGAAAGTTTCGATTTTCCGACAGACATGCTGCAAATTTCCGCCAGAAGAAATGATGTGTGCTCACAATTTTAATTTTATGTATAAATTCTAGATGGAAGTTTTAGCCACAAATTTTTCATTTTTTGACGAAAATTTTCAGACGAGAAAAAAGATTATTCGACATTTTTTTGACAGCCAAAAATTTAAGATGGGCAATTGCTTCTCCATGCTTTCCTCTGTCACGAAGCCACTGTATAACACTACAGAATTGGCTAAAAAAAAAGTAAGCTATTGCACTTTGTCCATATCTTTGCTAAATATTGATAAATTTTCACAATTTCTTTACCAATGGAGTCTGTAAAAATTTGTTACTCAATGGCATGCACGCCACACTTATGCCTGTTTTCCATTGAACAGCATTCTGGCATTAATGACTGTCTGGACGATAACAGGGAAGATTATTAGAACTCTGCCATTGCTTTCACATATGCACATTCAAGTGAAGAGTTTTTACAATTTTAGGTTTAGGTTTAGCTCGTTTTTGTGTTTTGTGTTTCTGTAAAGGTTGAACTTTGTGTTTCATTAATGTAAAGGTAAAACTTTTCGTTCTATTATCATGTTTATGTGCAAGTTTGCCTGAAAAGGCCGTCCCCGAAATGACCTATACTGTGTCGGGTGGGACGTTAAACCCTACTCACTCACTCAACCCCACACTTATGTTGCTTCATTATTTTGTAAAATATAAATATCTAAAAAGATACAATATCTTTAATTTGACAGAAGATCTAATGGTATATTTTTAAGATATATAACTTAAATGTTAAAATATAAGTTATAGTAAGTGTCAAAAAACATTGCAAGACATAGTAAACATTTTTAAAAAGTAATTTAAACGATTTTACTGTGCACTAATGTCAATGTACATTAATGCTGTTTAATGGCTGCAATCTTGCTCAGTTAACTGCATAAGCATAGAGAGCAGTGTGTTTCTTTACAAGTTGTGCACTATTTTTGAAACATGTAAACTTAGCTACACTTAAAAATTATTGACATTTATTATAATTTATATTTAACATTTTACTTAATAAAAATTTACCACTCGATCTTATTACCATCTGTAGATATTGTACGTTTTAAACATTTATATTTTACATGGTAGTGTAGCGACATAATAGGTGCGATGTACATGCTATTGAGTGTGACAGTTGGTCAATATTTAGCGAAAATATGAAAAAAGTACAATAACTTTTTGACCCACTTTGTACTTAATGGCGCAACCGAAGACAACAAAATAATAACGACATGCACGACATTACTCGCAAGAGGATATGTGCATTATTGGAAAAGAAGAAGAAGAAAAATAAATAATAATGCAGTAAAGGGTAAAATGGGATGAAGGTATTCGCGTTTGAAGTCCATTAGGGATTGTGTGCTGCGTCGTTAGGCAAAAAGCTTCTGAGATCAAAATTGAGAATGCCGATAAGTTTAGCGTCGACTTACGTAATGGATAGCAACGCAATTGTTCATTTTTTCACCAAAAAATTCGTAGTTGAACATATTTACCTCTGCCGTAGAAGACTACCACAAAGACTATAAGTAAGCGTCTTGATGCATTTGATGCCTGGTGCCTACGGAAAATTCTACGGATACCATACACCAAGCACACTACAAATGAGACAGTTCGAGACGTTACTGCTTGTACACCAGTCTCTGAAGTGGTCAGGTCCCACCGTCTTAGATTCTTCGGCCACCTAGCTCGTACAGCCCCTGCAGAAGATCACCACTGCATCGTAGCCGCCGCGCTCCGTCTACCCGCTGACTGGAGGAGACCCGCTGGACGTCAAAGAACAACTTGGCTCAGAACAGTTGATGAAAACGTCCAGCCCCAGAACTTTATAGTTTACACTGCCTGGAGGAAAGCCAAAAACAGGGACATCTGGCGACAAGTCATCAGTACGGCAAAGTTCTGACAGGAGTTCGCCAAAAAGAAGAAGAAGAAGAAGAAGCCTAAGAACGAGTACGCTAACGCTAGACGGATTTTTTCTTGTCTATTTTGCCCGAGTTTTACACCCCGTGATACATTTTTGACGGGATAGCAATACTTTCGTATTATTTTTTAGATGACAGCGCACTGCAAGACAATAAACACCTGGTTGGAAATTGTGCTGACGACGTGTTCCTGATGAAAAAAATGGACTTCGAGAAGTTTTGGGAAGCAACGCTGTTATATTAGCTAAGTGCCAAGTGTGCCTCTAGCAGTCGTACCATTAATTGTGCACTGTCTGAGACGTTGAGATTTGCCAGAAAAATTCGTCGGCAGCAAGCTAGGGGCACTGAAATCGCGAGACCTGACAACGCGGCACCAGATATGTACGTAAAAGTCTTCCAGAAAAAACAACTAAGAAAGTGCAGCAGCTGCTGCCGCAGTTCGCATCAACATATGCAATGGTAAACTTTGAGGAAGTGTCAGCGGCGGGATTTCAGCACATCTACAGCGACACTGCAGGGGTAGCCGGATAATAGTTCCAGTACATCGTTCTCTGTCTAGTGATTCTGCCATTATTTCGGCGCTCGTACGGAGTCCCTACAGCCGCGTGTCGACAGCAGCAGCAGCAGCAGCAGCAGCAGCGAAGACGAGGACGAAGCCAGTCAGGCGCTCATGCCAGCAGTGACGACGTCAGCGTCAGAATTTCATTCAGTGTTTTATTGAATTCAGGCTGTGCGTCGAGTTATATAATATATGCCTCTGCAAGTACTACGGAGATGTTTAGCGCAATTATTGCTATTTGACGCTGTTTAGCTGGCATTTTCGCAACAGAACACTTGCTTTTTTGTGCTGATTAAGCGTTAATTCAGTGTTTTTTGCAGTTATACTTGATGAATTTTTCCGCTTTTCACCGTTATTTCACGGGTTACATGACATTAAATTTTAAGACGATAACGAGAAAACTAATAAAAAAATCTGATAGATAGGCCTACGGACCATATAATATTTCATGCAGCCAAAAAACGGTAGTGAGCATCAACTTGCAGAAGTCTCGCGATTTCCACCCCTGCTACTTGGTGCCACGTTGTCAGGTCTCGCGTTTTCAGTCGCCCCAACAAGCTCTCGTGGCTGAACGGTCCAAGTCAATAACCCGCGGTTGCTTTTTTGCCTGAAACATTACGTTATCCGCGGGTACTGTGTGGCAGACAATTACTTCGCGTGCTTTTGCCGTTGCTGTTTGACGCTCACTTTCAGTTTAAACATTTTAAAATTTATACCTGAAATAACGTCTTACGATGCAATAATCCACATCTCCATTCAGATCCTGTGCCGCCAGCTACAGAGCTACCGAGCTACTTCATGAGATAAGTTTTGGCGCTAAGCAAATGCATTAGATTTTTGCCTTATACGAGACTGTGCAAAAAGTAGGCCTAGTCCACCACTACTACGTGTGTCATAACTGTATCAAATGTTGACCGATTTTCAAGATTTTTGCTGGCACACTATCATTCAGCTAAGCAATAAATGACCAGTCATTCAGATCGCACTCAAACGTTTTGCTAGCTATCTCGTGTATTACTCGTATTCAAAATGGCATCAATATTTTACAATATACCGGTATGCAGAAAGCCACCGAGATGAGACAGTTGTCTACAAGAAATATCTCCACAGTCTCATTCTATATTGACGTTTACGGCTGCAGTGGCTTGGTCTGGACTCTAGATGGCGACCGACACGTACGTATGTGTGTCTGTGGCTTGACATCAGTCGCCAAGTCGTACTACTGGGCTCTCACGGATCCTCCTATAATTCAACGACGCTTCTGTCGTCGACAGTTGTAAGGTATCCCGTCTCCGGAGAGCAGTTCTCGTCGACGTTTTATTTGCCGCCGGTGGCGTCTCCGGTGCAGCGCAGAGATACGAACTGTCAACATCCGCAACCGTACGCTTGGATTTCCCCTCTGACCGCCGGTCATCTGCCACCCTAGTTCAGAGTCGGGCTAGAACGCCCCCTTTGCATCCGATGACGCTCAAATTAAACAAAGAGGGCCAAAGTAGTATTTGCTCTCGAACACATTACACATTGAAAATCTAATTGGCACGTACGAGTTTTGTATGTGAAGAGGTGCTTTAATTCCAGTTTCAAATTGAGACAGGGCAATCAATACAGCGTAGCCTAACGCGTTCTGTGGTAACTGAATGTTTAGAGTTTCAGCACTAACACGTTTAAACAGAAAAACCATTAATTCAAAAAAACAGTTATACGCTAAAAAAAGCAAAATTCAACAAAATGTTTCGGCATACAATACAAGATCGTTGTCACTTCTGACTTGAAATCATTGCATACTGATCTCTGGTGCCGATTAATGATGACTCTTAGACCAATTCACAGTTTAGCTTGTACATTTTGTTTCTTTTTTATAAACTTTTACTCACAAAGCTTTAAAAGTTTAATCGTCGTACAATATAACCCACTCATTTTTGTTTTAAAATCATTGTTCCACCATCTCTTCAAAACAGCCATCTTATTACAAGCGTAAAAATAGGCCTACACCTACATACTAATACAGTAATTAAGAAAACGACTTAGATGCAAATGCTCTGAAGCCCTGCACGATAACAAATTGTTTATAAAGCTGTATGCAATGTGAGAGGGCTCTACAGGAAGTGGAAGTCTTACAGACAGGCCAAAGCCGCAGAGATAAGACCGTCATAAACATCGCAAAGCCACCGACAGCCGACGTCGGATTTGGGCACCGGCGGAATACCATAAATTCGAGATTGTCTTACAGGAGCTTTTTAGTCAGTAGTATAAAATTCAGAAATTAATGATAATGATGGTGATGGTAATGGACCAAAATCACGTGTTGCTGTAGCGACGTTACTAATGGACGATCGCCTAGTATTCGGCACATACATATTGTGAAATACATTTCATTTGTTTATTATCATCAGTATCATACACATTTTGGAATAACGAGAAGCAAAAGCGGTGACGAAATAGCGACAAAGTTGCATATGGGTTTCATGAATAAAGGCAGAGGCAATCAGCCTGCAGACGAAGTTAGAAACGCCTAAATGTTGCTAAGTAGTAAATATTTGTCGTAGTGGCGTTGATACTCGTATTTAGAAATTATTTCAAGTAGCGCTGTTTTATACTCACTTAGGCTTTGGAGCTGCCGGGTAAAGCCTACATGGTATGCAGATCTATGGTCATGGTTACTTTTGTCTCTTCGTAAGACGAGAAACTGCGTCTGGTATTTCTTATGACTAGCCTATTCTTGGCCGCCCTGTACAGATATAGACGCTGTATTTGCGGTAGAAAGCAACTGCTGGTATCTTTCGCATCACATCTACAGATAAAACTGCACGCAACAACTAATGGGATATATAAGAGGAGAATTGGACTCTTTGTTTACGACTACAATCGTTCGTCCGACGCTCGTATTTACTGTTGTCTGATAATGCTGCGGGGAATCTTGCTCGCCGTGCAATGACCCAAGTCGAGAATTTACCATTAGTACCAGATTTGTACGTCTGAATATGTGTAAACATAATTTTTACGTTACATACGTCATTTTTCCATGCTCAAAGATCTCGAGGAAGAACTTGAATGCAATTTGCTTTGGTTTATCCTAAACCTTTTTCTTTTGTTTTACATTACTTAACAGATTAGCATGCACATGCACGCACACCAGTTTCTTGTACATGCGCGCAGTCAGTTCATTATTTTGTGTCATTTTTACCATTATAAATGTCATGTTTTTTTAAATTTTACTTTAAGCTAATTTTTTTTAAAACTATCGCCAACATAAACTACTCATGACACCGTCATCTTCACAGATAATAATTTTTTTAGCTTAACGACTTTTTAATGCAATTTTTCATGACTTTGTTCTCTGTTTAGTTTTGTGTGCTCTGCAGCTGACTAGTACTTGTACTTGTCAAGTTTTTTAAGCTCACGTAAAAGTTTACTGCCGTAGACAAAGTCAGCTAAATAATAGTAAACGAACATACGATACATGTTCGCGACGGACGGTATTACTGAAAAGCAAAAATGTATCTCGACAATCTGTCTGTTAGTTTGTTTATCCATTCGCTTGGTACATTCATGAGCAGACTGCTAAAAGATAAGGATACCAGAAAAAGTTATAACGTGCTTAAAACTATCTAGTTTGTCTAGGCAGAAAGAAACCAAAAAAATGACCTAACGACTCAAATAACTAAAAAAATCCGATGAGCTAAAAATTGAAAAATTCGGCAAAAAATTTAACTAATTTTAAAAATAGTCCGGAGGACTCCGAGAGAAGTCCGGTGCGTTCCGGTGCGGTGTTTCGTCGAACCCGACCATTGAACGTTTTAACCTTGCCGTTTAATTGTCTCCGAAACAATAACTTGAATAGATTTCACTTTTTGGCCTTGTTTTATTTCATGCATATTTTATTTGGATTTTACCTGCATTGACTTTTTTTGTGAATCAGTCGCGTTTTCGGTTACATTTAGTTTCCGTTGCCACGCTGACAAGCTGAAAATAACCGCTGTTGATTGTGATGCATCGTAACATGGGCGAAGTTGCAGCGGCTGGCTATGGCGTGATAAAACACAAATGACAGATTGGCTCATTGGCTTTGTAACAGCCCTACAGCTGCTGTTTGCTGCATGAACAACGACGTGTCCGGCTGCGAATTAACTTTTGCTTGATCGATACCATTAGCGTGAACCGTGTGCGATCACCGAGATCTGTCCGATTGTCAGCGCGGACGATAAAAACGAGAACAAATCTGCGCAAACTCATAAACGACATTTAGAACTCAGCATGAGTATCACTGCCGAAGGTACTGCAGTAAAAAAATTGGGCCTAAAAATGAACTGTATGAACTGTAATTATTTAAGTTTTTTTAAATTTTGTATTCGTTTGCTGCCTCTCATGGTAAATAAAAATGTATATATATATATATATATATATATAAAATCTTAATAATTTAAAAAAAAATGATGAAACCCTGTTGGGACACGCCACAAATTATTTCAATTGTAAAAAAGTACTACAAAAAGCCCAGTTGTCGCTAGGAAAGATGCGCTACAGTCTATACAGATCGTGCTGCAGTACTGACCTTCACGGTCATCCAAGGTCGATAATTTTCATCTCATTTGAAAGGGCTTATGCGACTTCCCATCCAGTTCATCCAGTTGTCTTTTTTTCTACTGTTTGCAGTAAAACTGCTTCAAGTGTTGGCCCACTGTGCAAACACATGCAAGGAGACGCTTTCTCCATTCATTGACAGCAGTATCGATAATGTTCTGCCCCAGACCAATCTAGGCTGCACCAGTCACTTTTTAATTTCACAAACATTTCTAAACTTCATCTGGTAGACACACTGCTGCACGGCAGTCAAACCTTGTAATAGACCGGCTGGTGGGGCCCACAGATTGGAATAAATGGAATTTATTGACGTTTTTCCATTCATTTCAACACGTATTATGCTTGGTCTGCTTTCCCCAGGTAGTGCAAAAGCAGACGTTAAGTAAGGTAAAAACTAAAACATTTATTTAATAGCTAGGTGTGTCAAAAATATGTCTGTCAAAATATTAAAATTTGTTAATTTTTCTTTAAGTTATAACCGATAATGTCGGTAATGTTTTTTTCAGGTTTTCTGTTTATTTCAACACATATTTCGCTTGATCTTATTTCCCTATGTAGTGCAAAAGCATACATTAGATGAAGTAAAAAAAGAATAGTCATTTGATGGCAAGTTGTGTCAGGAATATTTTTACCAAAAATTGTCAAAATCTGATAATTTGTTTTTACGTTACAGTCAAAAATGTCGGGGATATTTTTGAAGACACAGTGTAATATTACACGAGGCAGGTGGCAGATCGTGTAACGTAGTCGACTTTCAGAATTTCTGTTCTGTTGATGTATTATGTATGCGTATTTGGTTAATCGAATACTTTCAGTGGATACAATCAGTAGCCGTAGACACCTCGGGACAACATTACTCAAATCTTATTACATCTGCATTCGCGATGTTGTATTTTTGAAGTCGCTGAATAACCGCCGATACCGGTACGCGAAAAAGCGCAGAGAAAGTGCGATTTTCCATCGGTTTTCAGTCGCGGTACTAACTTTTATCCTGACTGCGACTAAGGCGGCGCCACACGTATATACGATAAAACTAAAAACCTAAAATAGTTTCATGGGTTCCATTAAATGACAACGTATACGTTTCAGGCTAGTTTATCGCAACGTGTTTCATATGTTGCAGCAGCGCTCTTTTAAGTTTTAGGCGCTACGTTTATCGCATGCGATTTTGTTTCAGTTTTCTTGTTAGTTTTAGGCTATCGCACGCATGTGGGCGTTGCATTATAGTTTGATATCGATGATGCTATAAATAAGCCTGGCAGCTGCACAGTATGACGCTAAGCATGCGAGCAGTTGTTTGTGGCTAAGGTCCTGGAATTCGAGCAGTAAACCAGTAGCCTGCTATGGAACAAATTAGCATCGTTGATGGACGTCGTCTGAGATAAACGTACGCATGCAAGAAACTGCTGCTGCTGCTGCCGTGCCCTCGCCTTTCATCTGTTCTGCCAGAATATACACGTACTTCAGTTATTTTGTTATATAGGTAAAAAAACTTACCAGTTTACAACTGTGTGTAAGGACGATGTGATGATATCAGTCCTCTAAAACAGCAAAAAATCATTTGGGTAACCTTAGATGGGGCTATGCATATGGCGTCCTTACA
>Ga0056128_1011605_pt1 | contig 10846 bp, 7 predicted proteins | sample WorMetLIZISLAND2_FD_71113 | JGI IMG/M metagenome (GOLD analysis project Ga0056128, IMG submission 71113) | Marine gutless worms symbiont microbial communities from Max Planck institute for Marine Microbiology, Germany - Olavius geniculatus... ... | reverse complement strand
GTCACCATCTTCGCTTTGCCAGCGGTTCCCTTATGCCCCCTTTAACGCAATGGTAACGAAAATTTCAAAGTGATCCAGAATCCAGGATTCCTGCCGGATCACCCCCAAAATTTAATCACTTGCAGCTTATGCCATGCCCGACGTACCCTCAAAATTTCAGAAAAATCCGTCCATAACTTTTTGAGTTATCTTGCTAACACACAGACAAACAAACAAACAAACAAACAGACAAACAAAAACCGGCAAAAACATAACCGCCTTGGCGGAGGTAATAATGAACTGCAGGTTTTGGCCCACCCGCAAATCACCCGTTCAGCTGGAGTCGGGGACCCCCATCCGACGCAGTGTTACTAGACGCCAAAAGTGTACCGGGAAAAAATGGCATCTGAATCCGTCAAATGGTTTACGCAGGGGTATGAATGTGACCGACAGATGACAGATCACCCAAGCAAAAATGCACGATCCGGCAGAATTATCTGCGCAGCAAAAGTGCCTAATAATATAAAGGTATACATAATCTGGGGACATGGTAAGCAACAAACGCACAAAGAATAACAATGTAAAAGTCTGCAGAAAACCGAATATTAGTTTGGTTTCAAACTACCCGCAGTTTTCAACTCCATTCAGTTGGTTTTTCCATGGAATTTGCAAAACTACACCTACCCAATCGGCTGACCATGACAATTTGCAGTCAATAAATAAAGCGCAAACATTATATATATCTAAAGTGAAAAGCTAATACATTTGAAAGCTGTTCGACTTTTTGTTCACAAACAAATTAATGAAATCACCATGATCACCTGTTTCTGATTATGCATGTAATGGCATGTACAAATAGAAAGCAGTCATAGCCCGCAGGTACCTCCGCCAAGGCAAAGCTATTAGCCAGGTGGCGTCATCATCTTCGGTTTTGCAGCGGTTCGCTTATGCCCCCTTTAACGCCATGCTAACGAAAACTTCAAAGTGATCCAGAATCCAGGATGCCTGCCAGATCACCCGCAAAATTGAAGCACTAGTAGTTTATGCCATGCCCGACATACCCTCAAAATTTCAGAAAGATCCGTCCATAACTTTTTTAGTTATCTTGCTAACACACAAACAAACAAACAAACAGACAAACAAAAACCGGCAAAAACATAACCTCCTTGGCGAAGGTAACAAAGAAAATTACAATAATTTCATGGAGCTTTCACCTTTCGTGCAATCAGCAAGTAGTTTGCATTTTCCCTCAAAAATACTGCACAATTTGCACCTCTCCGTGTAAATTATGCAAAGCCCTCTTTATTCCCTATCTCGCCGAGGGGAGTAGGCTGAGTTACACAATGCAAGTGACTATACAGTACCATCAGATGTTCGGAGAGGAGGTCGCGTATCTGTTCCAATGAGAGAAGGCGCTGATCGGGGTTCCTGCTGAGTCCGTACGACAGGACGGTGTTGTAAGGGTCGGAAGCCACGCGCGGACTGCTCAGATCCAGTTCGTTGCCGACTCCTAGTATTTCGTGCTGGATCTCGGCTGCCGTCAGCCCGGCCCACGGCACCATTTCTGCTCACAGACGCAATGGCAGTTTGCGTAAGTAAGTAAATGATTTATAAAGCGCCAAAGTCTCAGAAAGAATCAGGGCGCATAGGATGATGGACGCTAGATGGCAGAAAAGGCTGACTGAAAGTAGTGAGTCTTTAAGTGACATCTGAATGTTAGAGCGTGGCCACAAAGTAGGCAAAAAATTCATTCCCCGAGTTTTCCCGAGCCATAAGCTCACTTTTTCGTAGAATACTGCAACAAAAAATAATCGTAATAATGGTAATTCCGAAGGAGTGTCGCAAGCTCCCCGGTGGCGTCTGAGGTGGAGCCCCGGCTGCACATGAATTCTAGAGCACTTTTGCCCCCCCCTCCGCCCAAAACAGCATCTGGTGACACCATTTTGTTTGTTACAATTTTTCCCTGAGGTTGAATGGAATTCCCCGAGAATGCCCCTAGTTTTCCAGGTTCACAGAATTCCCCGAGTATTCCGGATTTTACACGTTTGTGGCGCCACCCTGGTGTTCCGTATACTTCTATAGTTCACTGTATATAACAAAAATGAGGTAGTAAACAGAAACAAGTCCAAAGTAATTAGGTAAGAGGAGAAATCACAGTCACCAATCCACACAACTGCTCATTTTCATTCACCAGGTGGCAGCACGCAATCTGCAATGGTATGAGCCCATTTTACAATAACTTAGTCAAATTGACAATGAATTTACGAAATGAATTGACAAAATTTCTAGCAACTGTAATTGAATGAATACTAATTTGAAATATCTGAACAGAATATGGCCGTTAGATGAATATTCTTTGCCAGCTGTGATGAAACTGTGACGTTATATGCAAGAAAAGTGCAACTGAGCTATAATGGTGTATTTACAAGACCATTTTTAGCAGTTATAACTAAAAAATACTAATTATCTGTCCCACTGATATAGCGTAGCATGGGACAGATTATAAAATCGCTTTTGTCATTCTATCTGTCCATCTGTAAACACTCCTACAGCCGCAATTTTGATTTGATCGTGTTGAAATTTTGCACACTGATTCGAGGCCCAAAAAGTAAGATCGAGTTTGTTTGGGATAAAAATCTGATAACTCCTTCCCCTATTCTACCCCAATTTTAAAAAACATTTGCATTACGGCCTACGGGGACTTCAAAGTGGTATAACTCGGTCTAAGTGAAAGATAATTGCGCGCTGTGTTTACCTACCTACCCCCTATTTTTGGGGTCGGGCAATCTAACAGTGCCATTTAAATTTACCCCCTAATGACCCTGTTGCCATAGCAGCCATTCAAAAGTTGCATAATTTTGCATTACAGCCAATGGAGATTTCACATCGGTATAACTCGGTCTTGGTAAAAGATAATTGCAAGCTGTTTGCACCTACCCCCTATTTTCGGGCCCGGGCTATCCTATGGTGTCATTTAAATTTTTCCCCTGCCAACCCCTGTTGCCATGGTAACAAATTATGGGAAAAAACCAACTACAACGTGGCCCTTGTGAAAGATAATTGCGCCCTGTTTGCACCTACCTCCCCCCCTTATACGCAGCTGCTAGGCTATATAGCGTGGCAATGGGACAGATACCTCGTTCCACAGAACGCATTTCTAGTTTGAAACGTCTGAACAAAATGTGGCTGTTAAGTAAATAGAATGAGAATGCAAGAGAAGTAACTGAAGACTACCGTGCAGTATTTCCCAGACAATGACACTATAGCTGTAAAGATCCGAGCGGTCCGTTGGCTGCTGGCCATTGAGCACTTCTGGAGACAGCCAGTTGTAGATGGCATTACGATAAGTGTTGTCCAACACGCGGCTAGGACCGACCACGGTACTGGAGTCCACAGACACACTGAAAAAACACAAAACAACTAGAAATTTGAGGCAAAGCCCAACATGAGTCCACCCAACTGGGGGGAAATTACAGGGGGTGAAATTCCCCTGATGGCAAAGTCATGTGGCTTGGTCAACATGCATGCATGGAACTTCTTCGTTAACAGGCCAAAGCCCAACGTGAGTCCACCCGGCGCCCTAAGTCCGATTGGGGGAAAATTACAGGGGTGGGGGAGTGAAATTCCCCCGACGGCAAAGTCATGTGGCTTGAACTCAAATGCAGAACGCGCAATTACGACTAACGTTAGGTCAACATGCATGCATGTATTTTTTTTTGTTAGCGGGCCAAAGTTTAACTAATTTTTTTTGTTCAACAGGGGATGAATCGCCTTTAATAGAGAACCTTCATTCTCTAGTGCGTGTAAAAATTTGCGGGCGCAGCACCCCCTAGGGGTCGAAATATGGTCTCCTGAAAAAGTCGATTCGGGTGGGTACGATTTCAAAACTAAATCTCCGTGATTAGTGGACCAAAGTTCACTTAAATTTTTTCACCGAACGCAAAAAGGAATCGTGGTAGAAAATGTCCTTGTCAGATTTTGAATACGTTCATCTGTTTCGGAGATATTGGCCATCAAATTTTGAAGTCATCCGAATCGGGCCAAACTTTGCATGTTATTGGCCTATAATTTTTTTTGGGAAGAGCCCCCAAAATTTTGGACCGGCATTATAAAATGTAGCCTAGGTCTGATCACCGTGCCAAATTTTGCGCCGATCAGCCAATGCATCTCGAAGATCTCCCAACTGAAATTTTTAAAAATAAACTAGAACTTTGAGGCAAAGCCCAATGTGAGTTGCCCAGCGCCCTAAGTCCGATTGGGGAGAAAATTTAGGGTAAAAGGGTAAAATTCCCCACGTAGCAAAGTCACGTGGCCCAAACTCAAATGCATTAGCATATGCAGAACGCACAGTGTCCACTGAGGGTGGGTCGACGTGCGTGCCGATAATTTTTTTGTTAGTAGACCAAAGTTCACCAAATTTTTTGCGCCCTATGCAGGAGAGGCTGTAGTTGATTAGCTACTATTCTGATTTTTAACGCTTCGTGCACCGCCGCTCCAGAGATATTCGCCGTCAAATTCGAAAGTTGTCGCAAATTACGTCGATTTTTGCACGCTTTTTGCCCTCCCAAGTTTTGAAGAGGTGGTGCGCCCTAAAAGTTGTACCCGATTTATCATCCCCACCTAGGAGCACGTCATGTGAAAAAGTTTCGCGGGGCTACTCCCACTACCGCCAAAATTATAGGCATGCATTTACTAAATTTTGAGCCAATTTTTGACCCACCTTTAAAAAAAGTATAGGAGACCCCCGTCCCCACTGGGGTGTGCTAGCAAGACTTGGTCATTCTCTAGCGTGTGTAAAAATCTGGGGTGCAGCACCCCTTATTGGCCAAAATATGGTTTTCCGAAATAGTTGATTTCGATGGGTACACTTTCACCGCTTAATCTCCGTGATTAGTAAACCAATTTTCACGGAACTTGTTTCACCCAACGTGAAAGGAATCGGGGTACAAAATGTACTTGTCCGATTTTTAATATCTTCATCCGTTCCGGAAATATTCGCTGTCAAACTTTGAAGTCGTCCCAAATTGAGCCAAATTTTGCATGTTTTTGGCCACTAAAATTTTTTTGAGGAGCCCTCCCCCCCAAAAAAAATTATGGACCGGCATTAAAAAATTCGGCCTAGCACTGATCACCTTGCATAATTTCAGGCCGACTGACCAACGCATCTCTAAGATCTCGCGTTGGAATAAAAAAACATCTGCGCTAAAACATAAATCCGCTCCGAAAGCTATCGCTTCCGGCCGGACTAACAAAATTGAATACAATACAATGTAAAAAAGTTTTCCACGAGACATAAGGCCTACGGGGGAAAGGGGAGGTGCTGATCTCCGTTTCCTTAGCATGCAGCCAGACATCAGTTTACACTGCAAGACCATGGATGTAGGACACTCTCGTCTCTGCATGAGAGGTCACTCACCCGAGGCGCGTTTCACACTTTTTTCTCTGAGATTCTCTGAGAAATTGTGAGCAAGATTTTCGTTTGCTACGTTATGCTAGCTCCGCCCACTCGCTTGCGAGTTAGATAAAATTGGCTAGCGTAGAATTCTATGTTAAAATTCTCATAGAATTCTTACTTGCGCGTTTCACACTTTTCGCGAGAACTAGTGAGAACTACTGAGCCGAAGAAGTGAGATTCCCAGAGAAAAAAATGTGCAAAACGCGTCTCAGATCTAGCATGGCATCATGGCTCAGTAACAATGACTCGAGCCTGAGCCAGCCACATACCAGAGATGCCGACAAAACGTTGGCACGCTTTACGACCGAGTGTCCAACACTACAAGATGGACGTAGCGATCATTTTGATAAGGACGATCGCATCACTTTCCTATTCAAAGAACCTGTAGCGGCACTCAACTACGGAGGAATGCTGGCTTTCCCGAGGCCAATCGCACACGATCTACGATCAAATGCCAGAAGAAAACAACAACAACATATCATGTTGCATCATGCGGTGTGCCTGCTTCCATCAAGTTTGCACTTGTATTCAAGTTCGAATACCCACGAAGAAAGAGCCAGGCTGAGTTGATGACCTGGGTAGCTGGTTACATTATCGAGACTACCATCTATTGAAGGTCACCCATCCGAGACGATAATGACGTAACAATCTGGAGCATCTGCGTTTAACATGGTAATGCGCTGACACAAATTACATGAGGTGGTAAACGAATGCACCACACAGCTCGCACGACTCTATTGTCTTGGTCATCTCTGTGCCGAAAATTTACCAAAGCTGGTGCAAATATGTGACAGAGTTCTGACAAAAACAATTTCGCTCGTTTTTTGGGGGGGGATGGGACACAGGGCAGAAAGGATACTTAATGAACACAGACCTGTCAATCATGTACTCAAAGTTGCCCAGTTTGGCACAGTTCCTGGCAATGAGCTGAACCGCATGCGACGTCAGTGCACAGTGAACCAGATTCTGCGAATGAATGTAAACCAGGGCGTCAGCGATCTGACACAGAACCTCGCAGACCGACGTACGGTCCAGGCTGTCCATCTACATAGTACATATACACGGTTATACACAGAACGACTGCGGACTAGACGTTTTCGTACAGACAGTGGTTTGGAAATGAAACATTTTATCACGATCACACGTTCTACCATTGGCGACCGCACCTTTCCAGCGACTGCTGAATTGGTCTGGAACAGTCTGCCGGAGTCGATCCGGTCATCGCCGTCGTTGCAAGTTCTCCGCAGCAGACTGAAAACCGAACTTTTTGCCCGGTCTTACAGTCATGACTAACAACGTCTCATGTGCACTGACTACTATTAGGTGACTTCACTGTTTAGGCTTATCGTTACGTGTCCTTGTAGTCTTAGGACTTAACGCCACGCTAAAGTTAATTCGTTCTTCATCATCATCATCATCATCATCATCACAATTCTAAAACTTAAAACCGTTGAGTTGTTTCAGAGCTCTAGGCCCAATGCCAAAAAAACACCCATCTCCACGGCAGCTGTAGGTTTGCCCAATGTGACGCATGACACATTAAATCACACAGCGTTAACTGCCACCCAACACAAGTAAAAGTGCCGCGCCTTAACCCCAGCCAAACAGGCCGGTGTAGTGGAAAATTCATCGCACCGGAAAATTATTCCCACACACATCAGTACGGGTTAGGGTTAAGATTAAGGATAGGGTTAAATTTAGGGTTAGGGTTAGGAGTAGGAGTAGGGTTAAGATGAGGGTTAGGATTAAGGCTAGGGTGAGGTTAGGGTTAGGGTTAGGGTTAGCGTTAGTTACATTATGACAATATGGAGGTGGGAAGAATTTTCCACGTGCGACAAATTTCCCACGACACCAGTACTCGACATATCTACCACAGAGGAATGAAAGGCCGAGTTGACCTTGGCGGTTAGTTATATACGAAGAATGAGATGATATAAATGTCTGCAGTCACTCATCCAAGCAGTAACTAGCTGTTACCCTATTAACTCAAAGTCAAACTTATAAAATTTTGATCGTAAGTCTGGCATCATCCCACCGAGGTCAGCTACCTTGCCGTGGTGGTGGGGCTCAGCACTGATGACCCGAAAGATTTCTAAAATCTGGAGGCGAGTAGCAACTAAGAGCTGACCAAATTCGTGTAGGCAGATTGCTACATGTTACCAGTGCTCTTGTGCTGGTTTCGGCTTCACAGCCGACTACGGCTTCACAGCAGTTTATTTACGGCTTCACAGTCGACTACGGCTTCATAGCTGCTACCTGTAACCTTCTGGTTACATTCGGGGACACGCATTGGGCCGAGCTGATACGGCCTCAGCGCTGGGCAGGTGTAAGAGCCTGCCCACGCCAGAGGTAAGGTAAGGTAAGGTAGGTACAGCATCTTGACCTAAAAGCCGAGTTGACGTTGGCGGTTGGTTATATTCAGTAGCCACTTGACAGCAACCCGACCAGGAACCAAACGCCTTTCAATCGTGAGTCCAGTGTCTTAACCATTACAATATTAAGGCACCTGCTGATCTGCTGCTGTTACTTACTCTGTTATGAAGAAAGGCATAAAGAGAGCCACACGAGACTCGCTCATAGATGAGAACAACACCTTCAAGATCTTCAGTTTGACACAGACCCATCAGCTGCAGGATGCACGGGTGATGATATCTCCTAGCAACGACAACAAATACTACTACAACCACAACAACAACTACTACTACTATTACTACTACTAAAGGTGGTTAAAGGTGGTGATATAGCTCCTTATGAGAATCCCATCGCAGAGCTACGAAGCGCCACCTGCCGTATGGGATCACACAGTGTTACCTGTCACCTGAAACAGGTGAATGCATCCCGTCTTAACCCCAGCCAGATAGGCTGGTACTCGATTTGCCTACCCCAGAGGGATAGAAGGCTGAGTTGACCTAGGCGGCTGGTCACATACCGAGATGGTTTACATGCCCACAGGCAGTCACCCATCTAAGTATTAACCCGGCCCGACGTAGAGTAACTTCCCTGATCGAATAAAATGCTTTACCGCTATGTCATGACACCAACGATTACTACTACTACAAAATCCTCAGTCAATCTTTCAGTCCTTGATGACAACAAAACCAGCTCCACCATCCCTGAAACCATCTCGAGCCGATCCATCCGTATATATTACTGCATTGTTGTGGTCAAAGGATGATGTGTGATCTGCCTCATCGTGGTCGACCGGCGGAACCAGTTAAACCTTCCAACTGCCTAGCGAGATTGACCAAGGCGGGTTTATGTACAGATCTTCTATTTCACGTGAGAAAAGTTTTCCTGGCATCGTGTCCAAGATCTCCTGGGGTAGCTTTCTGAAACTGTTCGTGCCAAGACAGTGATGAACAGTGTCTTATCTAAGGCAACTCTGCATGGGTGATCACCTGGCATCTGTTTAGATTGCACACAACCGCCGACTAGTGGTACTGTAACTCTCCACGCTTGTCTTTGCTCGCAGAGCTTCAACTGACGTGGTACAGTTTTGGCCCGTAATGATGTGCAAAGCACGGTTTTGAGTTCTCTCCAGCTCTTCCAATCTTGATTTTAATATAAATATAAATATGAATATGTCAATTTGTATAGTGCCCAATTAGAGAAGACCTCAAGAGCGCTCGCAGCCAAATAAATGAGTTTTGAGTTTTTTTCGCAAATGTATCTCTGGACAGTGATGAAGTCCACTGGTCGACGGGGAGGCTGTTCCAAGTGGCCGGGCCAGCCACGGCAACATTCCTCCAACCGATCGTGGTCCTTGTGCGCGGCACGACAAGTGCTCCGCTGTTTGCCGACCGCAGATAGCCACGGTTGCCAGCCAGCTGCGGCATAGTTCATCACTGAAGCGATAAGAGCTTGGTAGAATCGTCGGAGGTTGGATGTTTTCCAGCCCCATGACCTACCAGCAAGTGATGAGACGACACGGCAGCAGGCAGATGCCTTCCGTGAGACTACTTCAAAGTGAATAGCAAAAAGTCAGAGTTCAATCCAGGTATACTCTTTTAGGATTAAAAGGCATTTGTTGACCATTCAGGCTAGCTGAGGGGATCCAGGCTGCTTCACGGTTATCGGATGAGAAAAAACTTCACTCTTGTCAGTGCTAAGTTCCATTCAGCCACACGGTCGATGGCTGTCTGCAGAAGACTCAGAGCCTGAATCTTGTCTCGACGTTGTGTGAACAGTGTGACATCTGCTGCAGCTGCTACCACAACTACAAGATCTTCAATCAAATGCAGACCCATCAACAGCCAAATGCAGTGGCAGCAGTGACCACGACAACAACTATTACTACTGCTGCAATTACTATTACTACTACAATAGGTAAAGGTCAAGGTCGTCAATTTGTATAGTGCATCGTCGCAAACACGCCTCCAATGCTCTTTCGTCACTAACCAGAGCCGCCTGCCACACGGCCACCGTGTGCAACCTGCAGACACAGGCTGGCGCAGCAGCCGGTTAGGCAGCCCCAGTCAGCTGTACCAAGGTCCCCACCTTCTGTAACCCATATAATGGGTTACTACTCATTTAACCGACCCAGGAGGGATGGCAGGCTCAGTTGGCCTTGTTGGTTGACTGATAGCGGACGCTGTACCCACAAAGTGGTCAAGCAGCCATCCATCAGTCTAGCGCAGGATAGGGAAAGTTCGCCGGCCAGGACCGACGTTCTAACCACTATGCTACGCCACCAACTACTGCTGTAATGTGTTTGCTGTTTTAGTTTGCATTTTAAAATTGTCACAACTGTTCTAGGTACATCTAACTAAATTGTAAATAAATCACTAATATTATAGCAACCTAATGCCCATGTGTGTCATGCTTCATTGTGCAAAGTACCGTAGGACTAAACTGATTCTATCTGGGTGTTGCCAGACGTATAGCTTCCTTCCAGTTATAACTCAGAAGTGTACCTGTTCCATGTGTTTCTATGCTGCTTTTCGCATAATAAATATCAGCGGAAAAAAGCAATACGCACGAGACAAAGTCGTGTTCGTTAATAAGCATGTCGACGTGAGCGCCGGGTCTCTGATCTCGATGCAGTCTCTTAGCTGTCACTTTTACCTTGTTCCAGACCATACTGTGTGCACAAACCGATGCAATCCGTCACTCAACAACAGGCAAAGATATGATTTATAGAGCTGTCACAATTGACGCGTTAATTAACGTGTTAATGCGTTAATAAATTAACGCGCATTAAAAAAATTAACACGCAGTGAAAAAATTAACGCATATACGTAAATTTATGTAAATTAACTAAATGTTGTGAAGCAAAAGTTGAAATATTCCGTTAAACTATGGTTATTTGACAATCGAATGAATTCGAGTAACTAAACTGTAGTTTTCGTTCCATCACTACTGTAAATAAATAATTATTTCGATTTTCGATGACATGCTAATAGATTTCTATGC
>Ga0056128_1011604_pt1 | contig 10847 bp, 5 predicted proteins | sample WorMetLIZISLAND2_FD_71113 | JGI IMG/M metagenome (GOLD analysis project Ga0056128, IMG submission 71113) | Marine gutless worms symbiont microbial communities from Max Planck institute for Marine Microbiology, Germany - Olavius geniculatus... ... | reverse complement strand
TAATACAACTGAGCCAGGTTGCCAGAAAACCATACTGGTCAACAATGCTGGCCACCTAAACACATACAATTTCTGTTTTAATTATCTAAACTAAACCTACTGAACATGAAAAAAACTACTAAGCTACTAACTACTAAATACATTTTATCAAACCCATCATGCGAACACAAACATAAACTACACAATCCAACTCAGAATACGGTTATCGGGGTTCAGCCATCGAATGGTTTTACCCCACCGACTCTCGTTGTCATGGCAACAAAATTTGACACAAAATGAGCCATAACCTGGCTTCTGTAAAAGATGTCTCAGATCTTTAGTTGCAGTTGTAGCAGGAGTAATACCGCAGTAGTGGTAGTTGTAGTAGTAGTAGTAGTATCGGTGTTTAGTGTGCGCAGAGTATATATTAGATTGGTTACAATATAAAGTATTTCTTGTTCTTCTTATCATTATTACATGCAAAAAGACTTATTACACTGTGACTGTTGGACTCACATACCAAGTTCCAGTGTTTGTCAAAGGCAACAAGGTAACCGATGCAGATGCCACGGACATATCCATAGTTTCGAGTCCAGACCTTGATCTTAAGTCTTTGCTCCACACATCTGCGCAGGACTGCGAGAGCTCCGTCACGATAGTCATCTTCACATCCAGCACATGAGCTTTCAATTCACTGCAATGACACTTACATTTGGCCAGTGGAGACATGTATATTTTACAGAAAAGAACAAGAAACTTGAGCTAATGCTCATGAGACACGTGAAAGCCTATAGCAGTTCCTGTTCGCAAACTGTCAGTCTATCTCCAGCCATTTCGTCGCAGTTCATTCTTGGAGTGTGTGCTGCAGCCGAAAATCGCAAAAAAGTCAATAAAAACTCCATATTTTGAAAGTTCAGGGTTTTTCAAAGTCATCAATATTGATACAACTGAAAAACTCGTTACTAGTACTTGTTGTGATAGGCAGCATGCCCATGCCTATTTGCAACCGTTTTCACATTTTTCAACGGTAAAATAACGACTTTTATGGGAGTACCGCTCTTTGATGCCCTTGTGCGCAGGTTTCCTTGAACCTGAAAAATTGAGACTTAGACCGTCAAAATCTATGTTCAATGCTAAAAATTTCATGTGCAGCTTATCCATGTCTATCTCAATTGGTTTCGCCGCAATTTGCTCTTGAAATGTGTCTCGCAGCCCGAAATCGCCAAAAAATCCATAAAAACCCTATTTTACCATTCAAGGTCATCCAAGGTCATTGAATTCAGTGGCAATCAAGAGCCAATGTACGACTTCCTATTAGTGATTAATAGTAACCTAGGCCCTATCTCGCACCGTTATTGAGATACAATGACTTATTGGCAAAAATCACAAATTTTTCCTACCCCCCTCTCATTTAACACCTTAATTCGGCGTGATGACCTCCGAATTTATGGAAAAGCTTTAAAGTTCATGAAACTAAAGTCTTCCAGGCAGCCAATGGTAAAGATTTGGTGATCCTAGCTTGCACCGTTTTTGACTGATCCACCTGTGTGACAGACGGAGAGACGGACGGACAGACGGATGGACGGACAGACAGAATTGCAATGGCTAAGATGCGCTACAACAGTAGCTGCTTTTGTGCGTAAAAACTGCAGGTCAGTTTGGTCAAACTTACCATGCAAATCTTGACTTAGTATCCGAACTTCAAAATTTCCTTCCTGCGAAAAACTGAGACCTGCATCTAATACAATTATTTTGTGACATAGACTGAGACCATGCTACTATAGTATCTGTCACAATAACCAGCATTACGTTCAACGATGCTGCAAATAAGTGGGATGTAGACAGTTGTAGAACACAGTTCAGTAACAACAGACTGCTGGATAACAATCAATTTGGCAAATTACCTGCCCTGATTTGAGTAAAGCAATTTCAGTGACAGTAACTGTGCAGGCTTCCTAAACGTTAAAATTAATACAATGCAGAGAATCAGATAATGTCAAATCCACAATGATATCTCATTTATGAGCCTAATATGATACTGTACTAGACTACCAGTAAGTACTACTACAGACGACTGGTAGTTATCCAATAGTTATTCAACTGCGTAAGCAAAGTCTGCAAAAAAGAGATACTAAAAACCAGCTTATCGTAAAAAAAATTCCGACACGTTTAAGCACTGAGTACTCATGTCACACATAATAACAACATAATAATAAAACATAATAGCAAAATTAAAAAAAACAATTCAATGTGATGCACCAAGAAAATATTTTGCTAATGAACATCACTCCAGTTTTGCCCCAAATGCAAACTTAACTATAAGCAGTTATCCTGTAAAGATTTTTCTGCCACATGTTAAATTCTCTGATATTTCCAGTTTTCCAAAGTAATGTTCACCATATGGAATCTCTTTTTGAGCTCATAAGCTTACCTCGCATACGAGTCAAAACATTTCGTCGAACCTTTTTCTTCGACTTTACCAATACCGGTACATGCGTTGTCCCAGTCCATCCTTCCGATTCAGACCGATCATCTGAAATATTTACAAGACATTCACTCTACAATTAAGCATCATCTGTAACTACCATCACTCTCATTCTTCACGCACCACTTGAACACCTTCTCTGCTGCACTGTACATATCTAGATTTACTCACACTAAAACTGACCAATGGTTTTTTCACTGTGTTATTCACACCAATTTATTTCAAAAGTGGTAGTAATGGTTTGTGCTGCATTATCAAACAACACAAGACCATCTTGCTGTCTGCTCTTGCTATCTGCCTAAGTACAGAGCACACGGGACAAAAAAAATTCTTGGCTAAAGGCAAAGCTGATCATACAGAGCTACTTCCAATACTTGCCACCTTGGTATAAAGCCGCCAGTCAAAAACCATAACCATGAGCCTATCCCTAACTATAAACCAATTCGTATCCCTAACTTTCGTCTCTAGTTCTATCTCTAACCCTAAATCTTACTTGAACCATCATTAATTTTATTAGACAAACCAACTACCGTTTGCACTGCATGCACTGAATAAGCCACAATGACGTCACTCCAGTCGTGACTAATCAGCTTCCTGATGTAAAAAGCTCTACGCGCAGAACGGCTTTGCACGCAACCGCTGTCTACTTTAAAAAGTAAAAGTCCTGCCATTCTGACTTGAGGGGTCTCTAAAATATGCTCGGACACACTCAGTGGCAATATGATTAAATTATCTTGTCGGCCTTTGCACAAAAGTAAGCATACGACTTAACAAAGTTTCAGAAACTCACCCATTGTCTAGCAGCTACAACTTCGCTAAACTGTTTCATGTAAAACATTTAAATCACACATCTCAAAAAAGAAACCGGAAAACATCGAGCGCAAATGATGGCATCTAAAACGTGCACATGAAATAGAAATCAAAATACTTGTTTCAAGTAGTGATGGGCGCGATTAAAATTTTCATTGACGTTAAGTACGTCAACTCAAGTCTCATAAATTCGAAAAAAATAAACTCAGGCCCGTCGAGAGGGTGGGGCAGGAGGTTAGCTACTCTGGGCACCGCGACGTTTGGGGCCCCGTCGTCAACGAAAAATATAAAGTACTCCAGAATGTAGCCTACCATTTTGAAAAGAAAAATTCAAAAATTTTCTTCGTTTGGGAGCCCCGCGAGAATGTTTCCCAGGGCCCGGTTGTGGCTCTCGACGGGCTTGAATAAAATGAAGTTAAAGTCTTCTTTTGTTTTATTTTTATGTACATACTTTGGTAGCAATCTGTAGTTTGCTTTGTTGTTTGAGACGCACATGCAGTTAATGCAAGACCTGCAGAATTTGAAAAATCTACGCGTTTTTACCGTCATATTCTGTCCAAAGTTTAGGTATTTAGGTTTTCATTTGCAGTGCAATTTAATACAGATTTCATTTTAATTAGAATATTTTAATTGTAATTTTCGAGTTTTGAATCTTTTACATCACGTCGTCCACTCAACAGCAAAAAAATCTAGCTGTCGCTAGGGTGGGCCCACCGCCTATGTCAAGGCCAGGATCCGACTTACAGTCACAGAGCGAATGCGATTTTCCAGGGGTGACTACACTTTTATACACATCATGTCAACGCGTGCTGTCAAACGCTCATTTTAACGCAAGACGACACCACTGTGACCACACATAGTAACAAAGACTCGACTGTCGACCTAACAGCTGGCCAAAAACTATACTAAAAATTTCAACAATTAACCAAAACTTTGAAAACATTCTGCAAACTAAAAACAGGACGGCCGCAAATGTGTGAATTGCGCAGACAGACATAGGATAACGTTTCTAGTTGTTTCGGCCGACCGTTAAATTGATCTTTGGGTACGATGTGTCATCAGTCTGTAGTCTCTCTAGCGCATGTATTGTGACTAAACTGTACGGCGTACATCGTAAGGGGTCGGCGATGATACTGTTAAATAGAACGATATATGACGTGTTCCTATACGCTGTCACTAGTAACATTGACTCTATCTGCAGCAGTTTAGCCGCAATTTTTTGATAGCGAAGTTTCTGCCTGCAGTCATCACCGACGTGTTCCGAATTACCGTATCGTATCCTGGCGTTGATTGTAGCGTTTGATATAGCAGCGTCACTATGCAGGCCTGTACGGGACTGTAGTCACTGTGTGAAATCGTTTTCTTTCTGCGACCAGAAGTCAGACGATGGGCTTCTGTACAGTCGGCCCATCCTAGCTACAACTGTACTTCTTGTTCATCAAAAGTTCTCCTTTTGATCTGCTATTGAAATACAAATTACAGTGCATGTGCGCCGGGCGAAATAGCGATTTATGGAAGTGTCGTGCATGTTTGTGCGTCAAAACGTGCACGATGGGCCCCTAGTTTTCGTCCCGGTTTCAAAAACAATTTGCGAAATTGTTTTCACGTGCATAAAAACGCCGGAAAGGGGAGTGCATGTCGCGCCTGATGGGGGTGCAAGGGGTGCTATGTCGCGTAGTCGTCTCACCTGAAGCTAGCAGCGCATACGACCCGCAGGCCTACCTCTGATGAATAATACAGGCGTTGTGAACGATCGCTTGTCGGAAGGAAGACGGATCACTCCGGGCATTGTAGCGAACGTATGAACATGACTGAGTTATGAACGGTGCAACTACTGCACTTATTTCTATGTCTACACGCGCAGATGTCCTGGCGCTGGTTTCGTCGACGTAGCTGTAAGATAAATGTCCTGGTCCATCTCCGGCGGTGGTCTTCTATAGTGGTAGAGCATCGATCGGTCAACAACACTGCTAAGAGATAGAGTCGGTCTTAGCTTTCGGACACACCATGAGGCGTTTTTTCGCCAATTTTTGCATATTTTCAAATGTTTTCCTTTTTTGCGTTGTTGGAAGTTGCGTTTTTTAACTTTTCATTAAACGAACGATGATGATGATGAGGATGATGACGATGATGAGAAGAAGAAGAAGAAAAAGGACTTGTAACTTTCTGGTTGCTGTTCAGTTCAAATCATTAACGTGGGTCGTACTCGAACCTTGTACTCTGTGCTAAGGGATGGAAAATGGGCAGTAGCTTACGGTCTACAGGGTGAATGTGGCTGATTGGGGCGGTGGTATGTCAGCTTGTTGCACCGCGGATCGTGCAGTTGCTCGATGACGTTGGCAATGGAGAGCTGCATAGTGCGCTGCGGTGTCATTAGCTCATGCCAATCAGCTGCCACTTCTAAACGCTAGGCGGCACTATAGCATGTAGCGAATTTTGATTTTTTTTATCAGAGAATCTTACCAGTCTAATTCAAACGCCACAAAATTAGTTTAAAATGTACACTAGTGAAAAACATTATCTTATTCTTATAATCTCCAAACTTCTTTTATCACTTTTTTTCTTGCATAATTCTATAGATCTATATTTTTAATGATAAAGATTTGAACACTGATGAAAAATACACAAAAATTCGCATGACCGCCAAAAACTAATCACTTCTTTTTTGGGTCATGCCCAACCTTCTGTAAAATATCATCAAAATTTTTTTCACATAAACAGGTCCAAAAAACTTCTTATCTGACAAAGTTAACTTAATAATAACATTAATAATAATGACCACGTTTACGGTTCTGTTGTCGGATCATATCATAACAACGCGCCATTGCAAGAGCTTACTTTAATGCGAACAAAATCTAATAAATTTCTCAAATTACGCCCGGATGTGAAGGCCTAATAATAATCTAATAGTTCTGGCTTCGAATCCCACGGCCACGAATGCCCCGTGGGGACCCATGACATTAGCCGGCTAGACAATGCAATTAGTTCTGGGCGAAATAGCATTACGGCTGCGCATGGCATTATCGCATGACACAAAGTCAACCACGCACTGGACTAATGATACTGTGAAATGCGGCAGCTGATGTTAACGGTCGTCGGCGCTTTTATGCGCGAAAATTAAGGTTTACACACTACGACAGTTGACTTGCTTATAGGACATATTAACACGTTCTCAGTGCGAGATACCGCACTGCTGTAGTGGATAAGCGAGTACGCGGTACGAGCTGATACCACCCCAGACATCGTACTTAAGTTAGATTGCATAGACTATACCGTCGTTTGCTTTTTGACGCACAAATGCACAGTCGAAAGTTACGAAAACGGAGCGGTGCCAGCGCGAGCAGAGTGCGGTTCAACTCACGATCCGAAATTTACTAGAAAAATTTTATGCAGTTAAAGAGTAGTATCATACATGCACATTGGAACAGTCTGATAAAGATACAAAAATCAATTTTGTTGTATTTATTAGCCTATCTTTGAATATATTACAGCGCGTTGTGGAAGCCACATCTTGTGCCTGCCAACTATCAATTTGATATGATATCGTGTTGTAAAGATACGCATGCTTAAGTTTAAAGCCAAGGAGCTTAGCAAGTTTGCAGTCCTTTAATTCGACTTCGATGTTTTTTGTGATAGAACTAAATTTGATATGAATAAAAACATCTCCGATTTTTCGTTTGCGCTAGCGGTTACGCGGTATCGAAAACATTTTTAAACGTACTCACACAGCTGACAATCTTTAGAATTAAACGACGATTAATCAGCTGTCGCATAAACAAAACATCTGACGAAAACTGACTGCTAGCATTTGTGAATATAAACATACGTTTAGCAAGCATTTTAATCTGCAGAGTGCAGACGCCTCAGCATGCAACCATAAAAATATAGGCTTACAATAACAGAATACAAAATTCGACAACAATAAGTCTAGCACACACCTAAAGATTTGACCGTATAATTAAAAGGTTTATTACGAAAGTGAGTGTTAAGGCGAATGTTAAAGTGTGTTTAAAGTGACAGAAATTAACTAAACTGATCTGAAACAAAATGAACTAAAACAAGAAATTTAAGCTAATGCTCATGAGACGCGCGAAGGCCTATAGCAGTTTCTGTTCGCAGGTTTTCTTGGTCTATCTCTATCCATGTCGACGCAGTTCACTTTTCTGCAGCCAAAAATAACAAACAAATGACTAAAAACCCTTATTTGGGGTTCACGGTTATTAAGAATTTATTGACGTTAATAGGCTACCATTAAAAAGCACGTCACCAGTGCTTGTTATAATAGGTTTAAGTATCATGTCTGTGCCTATCTGCAACCGTTTTCACATTAGACAAGCCACTACCGAAACTAACCACTTTTTGGGGTAGAGTACCCCTGTTAGACACCTGCGTGCGTAGGCCTCGTTGAACCTACGGGGTCGAAACTTAGACTGCTAAAATTTACATTCAGTGTAAACAATTTTATTTGCCCCTTTTTCTTTCTCTCGTTCCTATTCATTCAGCAACATGAAATTTTGCCGCGAAATACTAGAAATTCTAAGCTATCATATGCTGAAAACCCAAATTTTCTATCTCACCTGATCTTAAATCGATCCGAGAAAGTGGCAGACAGGCGGGCTTAATTATCGTAACTAATAATAAAAGCCGCAGCGTGCACGTGAACAGCAGAACTATTTTATTTTATTTCAGTTAAGTTTATTTCTGTCGCGTTAAACTGTTAAACACGACTTTAAGACGGCTCAAGAACACAGTGCGAGAAGCGGGAGCTCGAATGTCAGCAGACATGGCGTTCCAGGCTGCAGACCGTGTGCCACTTCGAGTGCGTCGTCTGCCAGCATTGTCCTTGTCCCCGCACGACAGCAAAATTCCCGCCCACGTTGAATCTATCGCAGACGACCGTACGTCGTTGCAGTTGACTGCGCAAACTGCTGCTGCTGCTGCTATTCCGTTCAGCTTAAGCTGTCATCACTGATTCTTCTGTTCGTTGGCGGGCCGCCTCCGCTCCAAACCGGCTACCGGTCAGGTAAGCTACTCTTCGTGTAAATTTTTTTTAACTTTTCGGGGTTTTTTTCTGTCCGAGCAGATTGGCGCCGGCTTTTCTGACTCTGCGATACTATCAAAAGCTATTTTTATTTTTTGAACAGTTCCGTGAAACATTGGCCGATTTTCGTAATTCCTGGCATGCAACATCACGAAGAAAGTTGACGTAAAAAACTATAACTTTGCCCATCTTATTTTAATACTGTTTCTACACTACCTTCTGAAATAAAGTCGTAGTTTGGCCGCAGTTTGACACCGTATAGGCCTACATATTGCACCCGAAAACAGATAGGCTATAACAGATTGCCGGTTTAATGTAGATAATTTCTGCTTGCTAGATTAATCGGCAGCCCAGCCGGATAAAACTATTTCGAAAAGAAATGGAATGACAACAATGGAAACAAATATTGAGAATGGGATCTGAAATTAGAATAAGCAAGAAACAATCTAGTAATGGCAAAGATGGAAGCCTGAAACATGACCGAAAAGCAAAGACAATATCGAGAACTAAAAAATAACAAAAACCCACAATCGAAAAAAAATCGTTAAGCCTGGAATAAACATACAGAATGTTTCGTTAGTGTAGGTTTAAATCTCAGAGATGTAATAAACTTTGAAAAAAATTTATCCTAAAGAAACTTTAAAACGTATTTTTCAACAAAACGTTTGTAGAACTGTAAAAAATCTTAATTTATGCCGCCATTTTTAGCGAAAGCAGTTGAACATTTAACTAATTTTTTATACAATTCTTCACTGAAAACGCAGCTCAAGCCAATGCCACATTTACTTGATTAGTTGTTGATTTTTTTTTGTGCAAGATAAGTGCAAGGGCTGCACATTAAATTTTTACAAGTCGAAAGTCTACAGCAATTCACGACGTTTTTGCACACAATTAAGATGTTTTACAGCTTTGTCCACCAACAAATTTACACATCGAAGTAGTGTACTTTGCGATGAAGCATCCAGACTGCTGCTGCAAGTCCACTGTTTTCAGTGTTTCGACACAATGTAGATTATCACAAATTCATGGCAAAGCAATTATGCAGGCGGAGATCTGTTGACGGTTGACGAATTTGTGGCTGCACTTCTAAGCGAAATTTGTCATAACAAAAACGCATACTTTGTGACGTCTGCGATTATTAGATTACGCATATACGAACACTTAGTGTTCGCCGAACACATTTTTACGCGCGAAAGCAGCTACTGCTTTCAGCGCGTCTTAGCCATCGCAATTCTGTCTGTCCGTCTGTCTGTCACACGGGTGGATCAGTCAAAAACGATGCAAGCTAGGATCACCAAATCTTCACCGTCGGCTGCCTGCAAAACTGTAGTTTCATGAACCGTAAAACTTCTCCATAAATTCAAAGGGGGTCACCCCGAACGAGGGCGCTAAGTGAGAGGGGGTAAAAAAATTTGAGATTTTTAGCCAATAAGTCGCTGTATCTCAATAACGGTGCGGTATAGAACATAGGTTACTACAAATAACTAATAGGAAGTCGTACACTGGCTCCCAATTGCCACCAAATTCAATAATCTTGGATGACCTTGAACGCCAAAATAGGGGTTTTTATAAATGTTTGGGCGATTTCGGACTGCGAGACACATTTCAAGAGCGAATTGCGCCGAAACCAATTGAGATAGACATGGACAAGCTGCATACGAAATTTTTAGCACTGAACGTAGATTTCAGCAATTCAAGTCTCGATTTTCTAGGTTCAAGAAAGCCTGCGCAAGAGGGCTTTAAAGAGTGGTACCCCGAAAAAAATGTCGTTGTTGGCCAGTCTTTCGTGAAAACGGTTGCAGATAGGCATGGGGATGCTGCTTTCATCACAACAAGCACTAATGACTAGCTTTTCAGTCATATCAACATCGATGACTTTGAAAAAACCTGAACTTCAAAATAAGGGGTTTTTATTGATTTTTGCGATCTTGGGCTGCAGTGCACACTCCAAGAATGAACTGCGACGAAATGACTGGAGACAGGAAACTGGAAACAGGAAACTGTTTTGCAAACAGGAACTGCTATAGGCTTTCGCGCGTTTCGTGAGCATAAGCTCAAATTTTTTGTGATATTGACTATAGTGTGAGGCAAAACAACAAAATGCCACCGTATACAAACTTTTTTATGAAAAGAACGATGATGCAGAAATATATAGACATAATCTTAGGTCTACGCGCTCTTAAAATAAATTATGTTATCGGGTTTTATTTTCAAATTTGCACTAAATATTTCGTATTGCTTTTCTTTGTAATTATTTGAAATTTGACCAAAGTTGTCACTTTTTCTTTTATGTTTATTTGTGCATAGAATCTTTCTTTACGTGTGTCACATTTGTTGTCTACCAAAATATGTAATAAACAACGCAATAGGCCTATGTCAAAAGATGTAATGTATTTCGTTTCTGAAAAACACCAAAAAATGTTAAGCCGACCAAAAATTATACACTTTGGTACACAAAAAGTTGTTGACCAATTTTCGATTGGTAATATTTGGCTTAGGCTATTGTGTGTGTGTGTGTGTGTGTGTGTGTGT
>Ga0056128_1011602_pt1 | contig 10847 bp, 7 predicted proteins | sample WorMetLIZISLAND2_FD_71113 | JGI IMG/M metagenome (GOLD analysis project Ga0056128, IMG submission 71113) | Marine gutless worms symbiont microbial communities from Max Planck institute for Marine Microbiology, Germany - Olavius geniculatus... ... | reverse complement strand
AATAATTTCATTAAAAATCGCATCACCACAAAGTCTAAACTTCGATAGTCAGTTTTAGTTAATGGACAAACCTCCAGACGATACAGCAGAGCAGGCAGACATTTGCTGTGAACTAGGTGTAGTATTACCTCCTCGGATGCAGTTCTTTACAATTTACCAAAAATCGAGTTGACTGACCGGTAAAAAGAACGTTTTGCATGGTCCAGAGAACACTTGTACATTGTACAATAAAGGAAACAAGAAATTTGAGCTAATGCTCACGAGACGCGCGAAAGCCTATGCAGTTACTGGACAAAAACAGTAAAATAACAACTTTTACGGGGATATCGCTCTTTGATGCCCTCGTGCGCAAGTTTCCTTAAACCTAGAAAATCGAGAAATGGATCATCAAAATCTACGTTTAATGCTGAAAATTTCATATGCAGCTTGTCCCTGGCTATCTCAATTGGTTTCGGCGCAATTCGCTCTTGAAATGTGTCTTGCAGCCCAAAATCACCAAAAAATCCATAAAACCCCCTATTTTGGCGTTCAAGGTCATTCAAGGTCATTGAATTCGGCGCCAATCGAAAGCCAGTGTATGACTTCCTGTTAGTGATTAATAGTAACCTAGGCCCTATCTCGCACCGTTACTGAGATACAGCGACTTATTGGCCAAAAATTGCAAATTTTACCCACGTCCCTCTCATTTAGCGCCCTCGTTCGGGGTGACCCCCTTCGAATTTATGGAAAAGCTTTACGGTTCCTGAAACTAGAGTCTTCCCGGCAGCCGACGGTTAAGATTTGGTGATCCTAGCTTGCACCGTTTTTGACTGATCCACCCGTGTGATGGACGGACGGACGGACAGAATTGCGATGGCTAAGACGCGCTGAAAGCAGTAGCTGCTTTCGCGCGTAAAAATACTGCAAATTCAATTTCAAACTCTGCTTACTGACCCTCCTATATACCGCCCGCAGTGCACGCGTTTGCATGGCCTTTTAGCTATAATAACTGCTCGCAATTTCAGATCTTCACGGCGGCCCTGTAATCTCAAAACGCAGACCGAGAACCAACAAAAAGCAAAGCACAAAAAACACCTTAGTCGTATAATACGTGCATCCAGTTTTTTAGCACCGAATACTGGACTCTAGTACACGTAGTTGTAGGCCTATTAGCATTTAGTACAACATGTGTGGGCTTCGTGCAGTCTATACACACCAAGAATCTAACGGACAGCGTGTATAATGGCACCCGTAACTCTCAAATATTGTACAGTTCTTGCTGCGGCCTGCCTGCTGCAAATTTTGGAAAAAGCGAAATTTTCTCAAACGGACGACCCCTCAGCAACATCTGACCTAGCCAATGTCCCGGCCACGTTCGATACGGGTCTAAGTGCAAAATTTTGCTGCCGTACGAAGTGCCGTTTCTGAGTGATTGGCGCCCATGAAAATTATCTTGACAAAACAAAAAGATAAAAAGTACACAGTGTATGTGACCCTATACGCACAGCAGCCAAGTACTGAACTTTCAATTTGGTTATATCAGACAGATTGAAACGAGGGCCGCTTTATTTTCTGCTGTATATTCTGCACGTATATGCCCGGCACCTATAATTAATCTGACCCTGGTGCAGCAGTGCCACAAAAGATGACTGCAGTGGATCTAAATTATTTCCCGATCTACTTCGTCTTCCTCTCTCACCACAGTGACAGCAACTGACAAAAGACGAGATCATCGTTCAGTCGTGTTTTGCGCGTGCAACGAAAAGTGAAGGGTTAAGTCTTAAAAGCTACGGAGCGCCACCTGCCACACGGGATCGCAAAGTGTTTGTTACCTGTTAGCCGACACTGCAGACAAATCTTGAAAACCAAGAACGAACTTGATGAAAAATAACTTAAGAAAACCTCAAAACTAGATCGGAAATTGGTCACATTTTTACTGAGAGTGGAACTACTGAGCTTTAGCAGTGAAAATCGACAAAAACACCTAACAGTCGAAATCACAATTTCCATGTAAAAAAATCCAAGCTGACGTTGACGAGTATATGAGCAAAATGGACAGGCATGTACAATTGTAAGTGTGGCAAAATAATAAGGAAAAGGTTTGCTATGGCGTCCCCCCACTATCAAATGTTCGACATATATCAGACGTCTATGACATCTATGACGATACAGCACGCATATATTGTGCACATCTGATTCAGTGTCTGGCTTCACTATAACTCAATCAGCAGTCATCATTCAATCGCCTGTCTCCAGCCTCCAATATCAGTGACTGTATAGCCAGATGTCGTCACTGCAATCAGTTACTAATGCACACGTCACCCAGTCATATACTTCAGCGCCGTTACAGCCATGTAAATTGACTAGACTTCGACTTCAGCACTCACGAAACCCACAAAGTTCGCAGGGGGAGATTATATTTGACGAATACACACAATCATGTTTTGTGACTGTTTTTTGAAGACCGAAAACACGGAGAACTGCAACCAGTGCAACTGTTGCATGCGATCAGCGCGATTACGTCAGGAAAAGCGTTAGGGTTAGAGTTAGGGGCGTAGGACATTCCCCTTCCCGCTTTTGCATACCGAGACATTCCCCACATACCGTTACACAGAGATCGAGCGTTAGATATCGGCATAATTTTCAATGTGAATAAGTGACGGATCGCGATTCCGTCTTTACCGAAAGGGACAAGACTTCGATCACTCATCAGCACCTATCTGTGGCGGAGGCATAAATTACGGAGGCATAAATACATATTCAGGTCAAACTAAACATCAATTTGGCCCATGAACATCTTGCCGCGGGGGTTTATCTCTGCAATCCAATGGGTTTATTAACTGCAATCGTTTTGGGTGGGGAGTGATAAAAGCACTAACCGGGTGCTCAATACCATGGCAAATGATTGACAGACACTTAGAATGATGTCATGGTCGAGTTTTGCACTGACTAAGTCGCCGGGAGCACGACTGTACTTGACACAATTTAATTACCCGTCAGCGAACACGTGCTGAAACGCCCTTTACGCAAATGTATTCAACCCAACCCTAAGCGATTACGAACTCCCGCGAGGGGAGGAGGTGTTCCCCTCTTCTCTGGTTCAAATCCGACAGCAAATAAGCTAATACGTCGGCATCTCTGAAAGTCGTAGAAATTAACTCTTTCGAAATGACACAACTACAGAGCAGAATGGCTACATAGTGAAACCAAAAAATCAAGGACTTTTCAAGGACTTTCAAGTACCTTTTCCTGACCTATCCACGCGCTACTTTTCACGTCATTTTAGACGGTCCTGGCACCATATAAAACAATTTTTACAACGCGATCTCAATGATTTCGAAAAGCTGAAACATATGGACATTCAAGACGTTCTTTCATCAAATTCCAAAACTTTCAATACTTCTATTTGGTTTTCAATGAATTTCCAGATCCCGGAAAATTGGGAAAAAATCGAGCATTTTCAAGGACCTGCAGTGACCAGCCGGGTACTGAACGAAAACAATGCATCTATAAAACTTCTTGCTGTTGCCTTCAGTAAAGGCGCATACTGCAGAGCGACGAAACTAAACTGAGCTGAGCTGATATATTTTGTTTTTTGACGAATGACCAATGGGCAAGCAGAGTAACGGCGTCGATGACCTATACGTGACTATGCTCACGTACGCGTCAACCAATAACCAATGGGCTCGCCCTGCTTGCCCATTGGCCAGTTCGTCAAAAACTAAACCGTGTCAGTTCAGCTCAGTTCAGCTAGGTCGCTTTGTACGCACCTTAACGATCGTTCTGTTTCGCCACACTCGGCAAACGGGCATTTCTGCTCTTCGAAGCCAACCTTCCAAGTTCCAACGCCATAACCTCTCCACCGCCACTCACTCTCGCGATCTTCAAGCAGCGCCTCAAGACTTCCTCGTATCGCGCGCTGATAACCAGACGTACATCTAACGCTTTACTAACGCCAGTGCGTTGTCCTAGAAGCACTTCGTATTTAGGTTACAGCGTTAAACATCACACCTCACACGAGTTGAGTGTTGTAAGGACGACCTTCAAAGTCTATGGGAAACGGCAAACTTTGACCCTCAGCCAACCAAAAACCCCTGAACCGATCGTCATCAAATTTGAATGGCGTGATTATGTCGTGGACCCCTACCACCAAAAAAAATTTGGGCTCAATCCGCCCAGGGGTTTTTGCTCCCCATATAGGTGAAATATACACCCCTCCTGTTCGAAATTTACTGCAGTTTTTCGGTACTTGAACTCGCCTACAGGTGAGTCCGTTAAACCGATTTTTACGCTTAATAGGTCAAATGACGCGGTTCTGCGCAAGGAAGTGCTTTTTTAATGTTACAAAATAAAAATTTAATTTTTGACTTATTTATTCGAAAAATTCGAGAGAAAAAAATTACAATGGTGCCTATGGGAAAATTTTTAAAATTCTTTAAACTGTCATAACTTCCGTTGTGTGCAAGATAGACTCGGAATTTTTGGTTCTAGGATATGGTTTTTGGGGTCGGCCTAATTAACGGTGACATTTATATTTACCCACGGTTGACCCCCGTTGCCATGGCAACGAAACTTGGGACAAAATTGGCTGTAACTCAGCTTGCGTAAGAGATTTTTGGGATATTTTTTGCGCCTATGGGGGTTTTCGGGAATGGGCCATCGAATGCTGCCAATCGCATTTCCCCTGACCGACCCCCGTTGCCACGGCAACGAAATGTGGGACAAAATTGGCTATAACTCGGCTTGTGTAAGAGATATGTGCGAGATATTTTGCATCTGTGGCAGAGTTTTCGAAAATGGGCCATCAAATGCTGCTAACTGAATTTTACCCCGACCGACCCTTGTTGCCATGGGAACAAAATTTAAGACAAAATGGGTTATACCACGGCTTGTACAACAAATATCACCAAGACTTGCATCTGACGGAGGTGCGGGTTGAGGGTTTGGCAATTAGATGACGTCAGTCGAAGTCTACCATAGCCAACCTTGACTTCTAGGTATAACGAGCAGCAGCGTAGTAGGAGCAGCAGCAGCAGTAGACACATCCAACGTTATACTGCTCTGCCTTAAAAAGGTAAAAGGTAAAGATACGGATCATGATAGCGCTTTTTACATGCGCCAGGCTCATTCCCCGACTTTTGGCAATAAAACAGCAAATTATTATATATATGTAAAAAAACTGACCAGTTTACAACTGTGTGTAAAAACGATGTGATGATATCAGTCCTCTAAAACAGCAAAAATCATTTGGGTAACCATAGATGGGGCTATGCATATAGCGTCCTTACAAGCTGACTTTAGTTGGTAATCACTAAAATTATAATATCAATTCGGTTTTCCTATGTCCAAGAACTGTCAATCAGAGCTTGCCAAGAAGGGTTAAGCGTACAGAATAAGCGGTCGGGCGGCGCAGCGCTGTGGATATACGGCTGGATGATTAATACGGACTGAGCTAACGCCACGCGGAGCAACAGGCGTGACGAGCGAGCCACGCGGAGCTCTCCTTACCAACGCAAACTTCTTTCACGCTGCACGCAGCAAGGCGCCGCCGCTTGCCGATCTCTCGACCATCTGCTTGCTCAATCAACGAGCTCCAGCTCGCTCGGCAGACCCTCCCTCCGTACATCCGTTCACGCACTTGCCCGGCCCACCGCTAACTCGCCGCCCAGCCCAGCCCAGCCCGAACGGCCCGTGACAACAAACTCACTCGCAGACCCGCCTCAGGTAATCAGACGATCCGTCTACAGGCCAAATTACTGCAGTGCAGACAGCATCGCGTGGTTCCATATGGCAGGTAACGCTCCGTAAAATTGCGACGGGTTTCCCACACAGACCGAGTAAAGTTTCAGATGTACTATGGGAAACCCATCGCAGAGCTATCGAGCATCACCTGCCATATGGGATCGCAGTGTCACCTGCCACCCGACAGAATGATGAACACGCCCTGTCTCAACCACAGCCAGACAGGCCGGCGGCCCGGTACTCGTTTTAGGATGAAAGGTTGAGTTTACCTTAGTGATAATTATATACCTAGATAGTTCACCTGCAGACAGTCAGTCGTCCATCTAACAAGTAACCACGTGACAGCGACCAGACCGGAAGTCGAACCCGCGACTTCTTGATCGTAAATCTGACGTTCTGCCGCCACCGAGCCACCCTGCATTTCATCTGATGCTGTGCAGAACGATTCGTGCCCTGTTTCCACCTAATGTGAGCCTTTCAAAATAGACAAAAGCAGAAAATATACTGTACGCCTATCTGACTTGGTCCTGCAGTCATACGCGTCGCCACTGAGTTCTGACGCTGTCCATGCAGGAGTTTACTTCGCGCATTAAGTCATCCGTTGGTTGCAAGAATTAAACAGTAAAACATCACTCGCGGCGGCATTCACTTTCCTACAGTCTTCACGGCGCCCAGTGCACGAATCGTCTGAATACACCCATCAACGGAACTGTACGAATCGTCCCACAATCCCACCTTGCCGCCAGAACGCCGGCGTATAGATCTACAGCAGTCAGCTGCAGCACTAATCTCTGTGGCTATTCGCTAATCCACACACAGACACACAGAAATCCATTCATTTACAACTTGCAGCTCCTCGCTATAAGTTCACAGAAATGGCCATAGATCAAAGAAGTGGTCAGTGTTCTGGCCACCTGGCAGATCCAGGCTGCGTGTACAAACCGTTAGACGAGCGATTGTTTCAGTCTTTCCGAGGCACTTCTCTGGATTGACCATAATTTACGCCTTCTCATTTCGACGCCCACACCATTAACCGCCGCCGCCGTCGTCTTAAAACAGCAATAACAGTTTGAGTTTAGTCAGGTCGGATGCTACAGTAAACCATCGAGTATACTGATTTGCGACGTGAGGAACGTAATCAACCATTTCTTTTGTATTGCTTTTCACGTTGCCAGTTTAGCCTATCCTGAAAAGTAGCACATTTCTAGTGATAATGGCAAAAAGCTCCGTTACTGCTGAGAAAACATGCTATACGCATGCAGCTTTGTCAGCCTTAAGATACCATCAATGGTCGGCCCTAGAGCAGAAGTTGGCGTATAAGGCCTCTTGTTGACCGCAATTCACGCTTTCTCACTAAAATACCCATACTAGTAACAGATCTCTCTCTGTTGCTGTTTCAGGTCCAACATATTATCGGTACAAGCCGGTAGGCGACGTGGCTCCGGCTGCTGCAATAGCCAATAGCCAAGCTGTGGACATACACACGCAGACGCAGACTCGCAGTGGATACAGACACGCTGCCTAAGACTAAGGGTGGCTTACAGCTTGCAGCGTCGCGAGCCAGTAGATACCAGTATATACTGTGAGTCTGCAGTGCATAAAATGGACAACGGAAATACGGTAATTCAGCTATAGGCCTGGACCTTGGACGTTGCATGCTTTGATAGACATGCAGCTGCCGTTTAGCGTTCAGACAGCTCAGGCGGGCGAGCGACCGGGAGGGAATAACGAGAAAAGAAGGCGACACAACAGATAAGCTGGGTGGGCGCAATGCCGGCGGCGTCTGTCATAAATTCTAACCGTTTGCTGGCTGGCGGGGTAATATGGTCGTCTGACAACGCGACCGACCGGGTGGCGCGGCACTCAGTGTGACGACTGTCCGAACAACCCCCGCGACAAACACCCCCTACCCCCAATCCACCACAAAACCCCTCAGAATCGTGTGCTTTAGAAGCAGATCGGATTATCAGCTTCAGCCGACTGCCGACACACTTTCCTATCAAGATTTTCCACACATTCTGTCTGAAATTAATTTGCACATCGCGCCTATACGCCGAAAACGCAGAACTGGAAAACACGGAACGGGCCTGTGTGTATGGATAACGAATCGTAACGGAATCGAGTCGTAGATGTACTTCTATTTCAGTTCCTCTCATTTCATTTCCACTTAAAACACTGCGGTTCTATCTATATGGTATGTGCTAGAAAAGTGACATATTGTCTGTGTATTTTCCACGTTCTCTGACACAGCAATTTGAAAAAAAAACGGTAAAGAAATAGGGCATAAAAGGGATTTCTGTCGGAGGGGGGTGCCTAGTCCGTTATACAGCAGCGGCGATGGCCTGCAATCGTCACAACGCAATCATCAACTGTAGTTACGCTACACTACACCGCCTGCACGGCCTTATACATAACTACACTACAGCCATAACCACTATCGCAGTCATACACATAAAACATATCCTACCTAGCTACATAAGTCAGCGGTAGGTTAACTGTCGTCGTTATTTCAATGGCAACGTCACCGTGCATGCAGTGACTTCCCACACATAAACCATACATCCGGCGCGGAGATATTCGGAGTAAGCACGCGAAGTCTCAATACTGCAAATCATTTCATAAGTACGCATGCACAAGTGCGTGTTTGATTTATCAGAATATACATCTTTCTCGCGTCTTCTTGGAATGACTGCATATATAATTAAGTTCCAACTCTGCAAAAATGAAGTTCGCCATCTTCCATCAATTAAAAGTAGTTTTTGTTATTTTTAAGATGCGTTCAAAGAAACAGAAATGAAATTATTTGAAATGAAAGACGCGCGCTGTGGCATTCATTTCAGTTCAGTTAAATGCTGTCGTTTTGTATGCTCCTTTACAGCTCAGTAATGGGGTGTTTACACGATCCAGCAAACGTCCAGCAAACTTCCAGCAACCGTAATGCTGGACGTTTGCTGCCATATGTTATAATGGAGCTGGTCGTTTGCTGGATCGTGTAAACACCCTATAAAATAATCGATTCCCAAGTCGGAAGCCGAACAGACGAGGACTCGGTTCAATTCTTAATGCAACTCGTCAATTCGGAATTCGAAAGACCGAATGCAACAAACAACCGGTAAACTGTTTGCACGTCGCGAAATGGAAACAATACACGGTTCTGCAGGGTGTGAAAATAAAGTGCAACAGAGATTATGCACGGAGACGGATGGCGAGCATGCGTATATCTGAAGTTCGTACAAAAGGGGAAGCCGTTACGACGTATTTCAATGCACGCATGCGCAGATTTCACGACATTAACACTGCGTCGTCGTCGTCGTCGTCATTAGCGACTGAATGAGTAAGACCACCGGCGATGCACTGCAGTGCAGACGACTGACGATTGTCTGCCAGGACAATGCATCTCATTACCGTCGGCGTCCATTCGCGTTAATCGACGACGAGACGCCAATATAGTATACAGCGCCTCCAAGGTGCGACCCGGACGGGAACTGCAAGTCAGGCGATAAATTACCTCACAGGAAGCCCATCAAGGCCTGATGCAGAGTCGCTGATAACAATCTCGCTAAAGATGTTCGCTCCACGGCAGGTTAAACCGGTACCCGAGGGAGGAGAGGAGCGACTCTGTATTCAGTCTTCGGCACTGACGGGCAGACATAGCGGAAAGGTAAGTCTGCCTATAGACACTCGAGCTTCATTCAGCCGAGATGGATGCTTGGACGCTTGACTGACCACACCACACAGGACGATGTGCGAATAGATCGAAACCACAGCGACGATTATTACGGACGGCCGCCCGCCCGAAGAGTAGCGGGTTAGGGGTCAGCCCATCTAGAAACTTGGCGCCGGTGACACCGGCCCAAATTACAAACTGGCGACTGATTTCAAAGTTGACCGGTGCGTCGAATATCGCATGCACCCAGGCTATAGTCCAGCGATAACGGTAACAAGCTCGGCTGTCGGTTAATGATTTACGCTAGACTGATCGATGCCATCGCATCAGATAGCAGTGCCGATCACGCGTATAGGTGCAGTGTACGACGGAAGGACGGCGCACAGCGATCAGCTGAGCGGACCGCCAGCTTCGGCCAGCTATAGCTGGTAGCTCTCTCTCTCTCGAGTTACTCGGTACGATACGGCAGCCCAGTCATAATGCGCCTCATTACCACGTCGACATCCTGCATACATACATATGTGTATAGGTGCATCGCACCGCACCACGGCAAGGCGCCAAACTACAGCTCTAGCTACTGTACCTACCTGTTCCACCATCTCACCACTCCCCCCAGCCTCGACACCTCTCCACCTCAGTCCCCCAAAGTGCAGCTGAAAAATCAGCTTCCGGCGCCAAGGAGGAAAAGACCGCGGGAGCGAGCAAGGGAGTAGAGAGAGAAGGTGAAAATCAGCTCCTCGAGACGATAGTGAATTAACTTCTTTAACCGCGTCAGACAATTACAGAGCCGAGGCCCATTACCCTTTATCTAGTAACGACATTTTTCATTTCATTTATTTAGTTAGAAATATCCAGTTAATTATCGTAGGTCATATACATGTGACTCATGATTAAGCTAGCCAGGAATTCAGTAAGACAAATGTAAAGTATATTAGATGAGATTTGCAAAACTTTCAGATCATGGCTTTGATGGTCTTAAACTACCAAAATAGCAAGGACTTTCAAGAAACTTTCATCACCCATCCAATTCAAAACTTTTTGGTTCTCAAGGACCTTCCAATCATGAAAAAAAACATATTTTTTCAAGGACCTGTAGCCCCCCTGTATCATAGAGGAGTTCAGCTCGGAAGTTGGGAAAAAAGGGAGCAAGCAGTGCAACAGTTTACACGACAATAATGAGCGAAATAACGACGTTCTGAATGGGCGGGTCGAGTTGGTAAGGACGTGTGAAACGCGACGGTGGGGCCAGGACAGGTGCCCGCGATGAGTGACCATGCACAGCAGTGCTAAGCAGCTAGCAGCGGGACAACAGACAATAAACAGTAGATCACGGACAGACGACACTCAACACTTGAACGAGCGGTCACTCCAGCTGCACGCTGTGACAATCAACTCAAATCTGTCTCAGCATGCTCAGACTATAGTCAGTGCATGCACTCGAGCGCCAGTTGGCCGTGAC
>Ga0056128_1011600_pt1 | contig 10848 bp, 2 predicted proteins | sample WorMetLIZISLAND2_FD_71113 | JGI IMG/M metagenome (GOLD analysis project Ga0056128, IMG submission 71113) | Marine gutless worms symbiont microbial communities from Max Planck institute for Marine Microbiology, Germany - Olavius geniculatus... ... | reverse complement strand
TTTGGCCTATATATTACACTTCGGTCAAAATTATACTGTTCTGAAGTTATTTCAATTTATATACGGCATTTCGAGCGATGGCCATTGTTGTCATGAAGCGTGATAGCTATTATGTAATTGGTCGTCAAGGAAATGCTATTGTCACGTGATCGAAATTAGCCAATGACAGGCGTCGTTACAGTTAAGTGAGCCACTTAGCTAAGTGATGTGCGGATTGTGTTGGTGTAACGGAATCAATTTAAGTAGCCGGTTAAGTACCGCTTAAATTTAAGTGGTACTTAACTAAGTACGTACTTAAAATTGGTTGGTGCAACCGGCCCTAAACCTCTTAATGTGTTGACTATTGTTATGCTGTTTCTTGAAACCATTCACAGTCTTTCTTAATCTTTTTCTTGTTTTTTCAGCTTCCCATATTGTACATATTTTATTTGTCGATAATATATTCATCATTTCATGTATTTGGCCTTTAATGTGTAACTTAGATGTGCTTTGAAAATCCAGGATTGATTGATTGAGTGAGTGAGGGAAAGGGAAAAGATGGTTATTTGACGAATATTGTGGTAAATTGATGTGCAGATACTGATGCGCAATTCGGAGGCTGCAGCAACAATCAATGTCGGAATGCATGATGGCACTACACCGTTGATGACTGCCGTCAAACTCGCTGTCGAGGAAATGGTCGAACAACTGCTCAACTGTCACGTGGAAGTTAATGCCACCGACAACCGAGGTTCATACGTCAGACTCTGCTAGTTGCTAGTTGCTAGTTCAGAGACGTGTACAGAGCGAGCGAAATAACTGAATTGCACTGGCATGTTGCAGTTTAGTTCGTACAGATGATTCTCTAGATGCAGTTGAACTGGCAGTTCATTTTAATTAATTCAGTTCGTTTCTGTCGCTTTGGACATGCTATATTGTGGCTTAAAGAAATTGGTGCATTTTTTGTCGTTGTTAAAAATGAAAAATTTTGCATGAGGGGTCATCTAGCCGACGTAATCAACCGTGCCAAATTTTATCTCAATCAGATCAGGGGTTTTGATTCTGTAGAGGGTCGAATTTTTGGCTTTCCCACAAGAAAGAGAAGTCGCCGTTAACACTTGGCTTGAACTACCGTTCAGCCTGTGATGTAGCCAGTATCCCATGCCGAGTGGCATAGTTTTAGCAAATTCTTAGTGATGCTCACATGGAGCTGAGTTTGGGACTCCCTGCTTTAATGTCTGTATTTTCTGGATTTTGGAAACAACCGCGTAAAAAGAAGCACATATGAGCTATACTGTCTGCAGCAGAAGTGTAGCTTAGGGATTAATTCTCTGCAGGTGTTTTGCTAAAATGCCTTGAGATAACACCTGAGGGCAAGGATTTCTTTCTGAGTTAATGCATCTCAAGCGAGGCATCAAAAGAATAAGAAAATTTTGCGATTGTTACTGTATTTTTATACATCGAACTGGCTTACTGTTGCTTTAACACCGTCATCAAAGTGACAAAGTGTTAGAAATGACATTGGCTTCATCTTGCTTGATCAATTAACACATCGGCTAAATAAGATTCAGCATGAAGCACCATTATCATGTTACACGCTTGTGAGATATCACTGGCAGATTTGCCATTTATCACAGCAAAAAATACTATTGTTAGATTACTATTTCATTACGTATTGCATTTTCCTATCTCTCAGTGTGTAGTTACTGGAAGGTTATACACATTGTCCCTCAAAAAAGCATCCCCAACATTTTCGACTGTAACTTGAAAACCAGTACTAGATTTTGATAATTTTTGGTCTAAATATTCCTGACACAACTTGCCATCACATGATCGTTCAGCTTCCCACCTCACCCAATGTATGCTTCTGCACTACTTAAGGAAAACAGATCAAGCGAAATATCTGTTGAAATAAACAGAAAAACTGAAAAAACATCCCCGACATTATCGATCGTAACTTGAAGAAAGATCAGCAGATTTTAGTAATTTTTGGCAGAAATATTTCTGACACAACTGGCTGTTAAATAAGTGTTTTAGTTTCCACCTCACCCAACGTCTGCTTTTGCACTACCTGGAGAAAGTAGACCAAGCATAAGACGTGTTAAAATGAATTGAAAAACGTCAATAAATTCCATCTGTCCTAATCTGTAGGCCCTAACAGCAGGTCTATTACAAGGTTTGACTGTCATGCTGCAGTGTGTCTACCAGATGAAGTTTAGGAATGTTTGTTAAGTCGAGAAGCGACTGGTACAGCCTGCATTGGTCAGGAGCAGAACACTATCGATACTGCTGTCAATGAATGGAGAAAGCGTCTCCTTGCCTGTGTTCGCACAGTAGGCCAACACTTCAAGCAATTTTACTGCAGGCAGTTGAAAAACGGACAACTGAATGAAATGTCAGCCACAGTGTTAGAAATGTGAACAAAATGTGTTTTTACACGTTATGTTCATTAAGCAGTCATATCGCATTGGATAGAAAAAGTTATATTTCGCTGGTTTTGCTTTCCCCAGGTAGTGCAGAAACAAACATTGGGTGAGGTGGGAAACTGAACAGTCATTTGATCTCAAGTTGTTTCTGGAATATTGGTGTCAAAAATTATCAAAATCTATTAATTGGTTTTCAAGTTACAGTCGAAAATGTTAGGGATGCGTTTTTGGGACACAGTGTAATCGCCCGTTATCTTACTCCAGTCAAGCTTGTCAATTGAAACGTGTCACACGTCCCGTGTAGAACACCGTCGATCATGGCAATGAAATAGGCAGCTTTCAACATGGTCTAAGGTTTCTTCCTCATTACACTTGCACAGTACACGTCTAATTCACTCTAGACCGTGATACCTATAGTAATCCTGCAAAAGGTACAAAATGATCCAAATATTCTGTCATGCGTCATCAGACAAAGAAATGAATGATTGATGTTGTTGTGTGTTTCAGGCCGCACGGCTCTGCACTGGGCGGCTGCTGTGAACAACGAGGAAGCAGCCCGTGTGTTGATCCACCATCACGCCAATGTCGATGCTCAGGATGAGTACAGTCAGACGGCTCTGTTTCTGGCTGCTCGCGAGGGCAGCTTCGAGGTGGCCAAGCTACTGCTGCAGTATGGCAAAGTGAATGCCGACCTGCCGGACCACATGGAGACGTTTCCACGTGACGTGGCACTGCAGCGTCAGCATCATGACATCGCCCGGTTGATTGAAGAGTATGCTCACAGTTCTCTGTCGACACTGTCGCTGTCACAGGCCGGTGCCTCGGCAGGGTTGGCTGCTCAGCCATCGACCGGTAAAAGCCGCACCAAGAAGTCGTCATCACAACGTAAACAATCAGTGCGAGCGGTGGGTGCTAGCGCTGAGGTGGACGGACTGCTTGCACGTCATCATCATCATGCTAGACAGACATCAGAACCCGACCACTTGACACATCATCTGGATCGTGCAGTCGCCGCAGCTCGGCCCAAGAAGACAAAACGTCCCAAGTCACAGTCAGTGACGCAGTCACAGCGTCAGTCAGCTGCCAAGTTGATGAACGTCCTTGATCAGAACGACGTGCGACTGTTTACATCATCGTCAGCGGTCGAACAGCCGCCGTCCTATGAGAACGCCATCAACGGACGACGGTTTACCGCCATGCAGCAGGCAGCGGCAGCAGCCAACTCACATCCCGTCTATCACACTGCAGTACCGTTCCAAGAACCACTGCCGCACAGCTTCGACGACGACAACCTGGCTGCCGCTTATACCACCCCCGGCATCGTGCCCAGTCTCAACGATTCGACGGTGATGGGTTTCTTGCCGCAGCAGCCGAGCGGCGGAGTGGTTCTACAACCGAGCTCGTATGTGCCCCGTGGTGGGCTGCCGGGTGAGGCGGACCTGAGTCAGATGATTCACAACAGTCCGACTGTACCCAGCTGTCACGCCTACTCGCCGCAGAGCATATCAGCCGTGCAGGGAGTGGAGTCGACGGTGACAAGTGGCGGGGTTCCGCACAGCCAGTCACTGTCTCCTATCCACAGACAGCTCGTCCAGCAGAGGATGCAGCAGCATCACTCACATCACGTTCATTCACACCAGCATCCGATGATGTCCACTGAAGCAGCGTCGAGTTCAACATACATCTCGCCTGCAGCATCAGCGGCGGTCGTCCCAGACGTGAGTGCTTACGCTCTGCCGACACTGTCGTCCGCCACCGCCGCCGCCAGCACGAACATGTTCCAGTACCCCACGCCCCCCTCACACCACAGTACCACCACCGACACAACATCGCCGTCCCTCGTGCATCACACGACCGGCGGTAGTGGTCCCAACCCAGCAGTGAACGGTTACCCCACGCCGTCACCGGATGCGTCTCCCGGCCAGTGGTCAAGTTCGTCACCCAACTCTGCCAAGTCGGACTGGTCAGATCGGGCTGCAACCGTCACACACGTCACGAACCACAGCATCAAGAACGAACCGGCCTATCTTTGAAACAAACTGTTTTACTTCACGTGTCATGTTTGTGGCCGACAGCATGCAGTTGGTCAGTCATCATCATTGGGGTACAGATGCTGTGGAGAGAGCTTTTAGAGCATGTTGTCTGCACCTCGGTGTTTTGTTGTGTACGGCCAGCATCATTCACTGACTTTTGCAGTTAGACTGACTTGACGTGTGACTTGAACTAGTGCATCTTGTTTGTGAGTGGTTTTATGACTGCGCCTTCACAGTTGGAGTGTGTCACCAAATCCACCGCAGGCAGCAGTAAATTCTAATGCTGTTTCCCATCGTTAATTTCAGAGAAATATTTCATTTTTTTTCTACTGCGTAGCATATGTGATTAGTGCGTTGTTTTAATTTGTTAATTTGAGTTTCTGGGACCATGTTTTGTAGATGTGTTATGAATGTTTTGACTGCCACTGCTTCAAGAGTTTGTTATCAGATCCAAAGCAGGTCGTAATAAGATGGTACGATTTATTTTGTCGTTAATTTCACTCAAATATTTGTTTTTTTCTGTTGCATATGTGATGATCATAGGCGTTTAATTTGTGTTGGAACCCCAGGACTCCATGTTTGCGTTAGAAGCTGGCAATAATTGTATTGCACAAATTGTGCACGCTGTCCACTTCTGATTCAGCTCATTTCACTGCATTTTCTGTTATCCTCTGCAAGGTAAAAAGAGAATTGACTAATTCTCTCTAGAACGTTTATGTGCTGGCTAGCAGATATTACATTACCAATGTTATAGCGTTTTAAACCGTGTTTGTTGCATGTGTTACATAGTCTAGAGTGTGGCCAGCTGACTGAATTTGAAATCCGTGCTGATAGATGTGTTATAATTCAGTTCATTTGAGTGTTATTCAGTCCAGCAGCAGAATTTCTGTTCACCCATTTTTATAGCTAAGCTGTCACGAACGTGCTGTAGAGTACTCATAAGCTATGTTGGATTCAGGTCCGAAGGTCCGCTATTTTGAAAGTCTACTATTCCCCTTAACCCTAACCCTAACCCAAACGTTAGCACTGTGGCACGTATTTGCACAATGGACTTTCGGAATATTGACGCTATAGGCCTTGGTTAATAGTTCAATTTTAAGATTGCTGGGGGAAACAGGAAGGTGATAACGTCTTAAACGGTTGTTGGTAGCGAGTTTTCTGCGTGGTATTTTTAACTGTTTTCGCTGCATATATTAGTTTAATGAAAAAAATTATGTCGTAGTTTCAGTCCAGTTTTTATGCGTTTGTTTACGATGACTTCCGTTAATGCAGAAAAGTGCATTTTGTATTGGCGGTTTCAAAACTGCAGTCAGATGGCTTGTAAAGTTAAGAGCTGTGGAATAACAGACGGGTGCCATTTGTAACCAGTTGCATGCAACAGTTGTATGCATTTCTGTATATTAGTGAAACTTTAAGTTTACGTTGTGCATACGAAGCAATTGTATTTTCTGCATCAGTTCTTTTTCTGCGACCAATTAGGCCAACGTTGTTGTATCAGTAGTCCATGTTGTACTATACAGTTCGTTATATTATTGTACATAGTGTTGTCTATATCTGCAGCTTTTCCATCTGAAAACGATGCCAGATGATGACATTTTTTCTCCGCCGAGGAAAGAGGTTATGTCTCTTTTCCTCTGTCTTTCTGTTTGTCATATGAGATGACCTGCAGAAAGATTAATTCTGAATAAATCTTGCCAAAAATTTGCAAAGCTGTCAGGGCACGAAATTCAACACTGAATACAGCAACACTTTTTTTATTTTGCGGTTTTTTACCCTTTGTGGTGCATTATGAGCATACCGTACAGCAGTAGTTAACCGCTGTTTGGATGGACAGCGACAATACAATGGCAGCATCTCGGTGGAGAGTTGTACACTCCGATCGCTTCTAGTTGTTAAGTGCATCGAGTTTGGATCTCGTTTCTGTGACACCCTATACACGGTGTCCATTACATTGGCGGATCTAGGTAGTCTGGTGGACTGTGCAGCTCCCGTTGTCCAAAAAAAACATTCAAAGAGGGCATAAATTGTCTCGTTTAGACTTTAAATTTTTAACTTTTGACTTTTTTGTATGAAAATGGACAGAAGTTTCTGTCTCCTGGCCCCCACTGGGGTCTTTGCCCTGTACTCTGCTGGGGGAGGAGGGAAGCTCCACCCCAGCCCCCAGTTCTCTGTTGTTCGCCCCTGTCTTCCCCTGACAAATCCTGGATCCGCCTCTGATATGGTTTGTCATATTCTTTGTCTGATAACTGTTAAACAGTTTTAGTTGACTGGTTTGACATGTCGTAGTGGCATGCACGAGTCGTGTGTAATTCTCCATTTGCTGCACGTTATGATATGAACGTCTCTGTTAATCACTGTGCAACAAAAGCAAAACAATAGAACAACAATTAGAAAAAAACAAAGCCTCTTAAAACAGCTGCTGCAAAAAATAAACAGTATAAGCGAGCATATAATTCCAGTACTTTATATTTAGTCATAGCAACAACGATTTTTAATCTTTTTTTAGCATTTTTATTTATTAAACATTTTTATTACCATTGAACACAACGAGTTTTCCAATAAAGTTTGTTCTATGTGTGACAGTGATGGTGATAGTTTTGCACGCACATGTACACACGGTTTAACAGCCATTTTGTGGGTAAATGTCATCTCGTTACGAGGCAAAACTGTTTTTCAGCAAACGTCACTTTTGTCACTACTAATTTCGTTTTTTTATGTTTTACCAGGCTGTGTTTTCTAGAATTAGTTTAGTTTAAGCGGTATTTGCGAAGGAGAACCGCTTAGGATTGTGAGTGTGACGTTTTTATGATGGATTGGGAAATTTGTGAGATTTGCGTTGGTTGCAGTACAGTTTCTCTGTATAAGTTTGTCGCAGAAAGATCCCGACTAAACCGAGTCGTTGAAAGCATTTTGATTCCGAGTAAAATACTCTGTGTGCCCATATTTAGGTGAAATGTTTCAGTAAATTTTTATTAGCATTTTTATCACTAATGACAGTTGTTCGTGTGATAATTCAGAATTATCGTACATCACTTACGTATGTTTGGTTTTTACGCGCGAAAGCAGCTGCTGCTTTCAGCACGTCTTAGCCATCACACTTCTGTCTGTGTGTCTGTCACACGGGTGGATCAGTCAAAAACAGTCTAAGCTAGGATTACCAAATCTTCACCGTCGGGTGCCTGGAAGACTCTAGTTTCAGGAACCGTAAAGCTTTTCCATAAATTCAAAGGGGGTCACTCCGAACGAGGGCGCTAAATGAGAGGGGGTGGGCAAAATTTGCAATTTTTGGCCAATAAGTCGCTGTATCTCAGTAACGGTGCGAGATAGGGCCTAGGATACTATTAATCACTAATACAGAGTCCTACACTGGCTTTCGATTGGCGCCGAATTCGATGACCTTGAATGACCTTGAACGCCATTTTTTTGGCGATTTCGGGCTGCGACGCAAGTCTAAATCATTCACAAGGTGGCGCCACGGAACTATCGTTATGCAATCCAGATAGAGAATTTGGTATTTGTATATTAACTTAGCGTGAACACCCCGATTTTCAGCTAAACTACTAAACCGGAACTGCTATAGGCTTTCGCGAATCTCTTGAGCATTAGCTCAAATTTCTTGTTCTTTTTAGTTTGATCAAGTAACAGTCTATGACGTCAATATGAACACCGTGAGCATTGGATAGTGAATAGGCAACTTCTGCTTTGTGATTATTGTCATTTTTATTTTATGATCAGCCGCTATTCTTGTAACCGCAGTGCCTATTACGGCAATGTCAGTGATTTTTCGTAATTGAAGCGCGTGTGAAGCCGTACAACCAGTCATGTAGCTGATGTCGAAAGTGTTTGAGAGACCGTTTTGAGAAATTGTGTAGGATTTTTGTTTATCATATAATTTTCTGAAACGCGGTTTGTGTAACGCTGTGCATTCCTAATTTTCTCAACTCCCTTCTGTCGTCAGTCCACTCTGTTATGTTGTTTTTTGTTAGTTGCATGTCTGCCATTGTACTTCGTGTCCAAAGAAAAGCATCTGGTTTGTCAACCCCTTGGCAAACTAACATATTTTTGAGTGACGATTTTGGCGCAGAAATAGCTAAGACGCCTATTTCCTAAAACCGTGCTTTACCGTTACTTTGCTATAGAGAAACTTTCGGATAAAAGATTTTTTATATGCTGCGGTTTTGCTCAGTTCAGAATAGAATGTACCCATAATTGGTTCTCAACATATAGAGCATCGCTATGTAAAGTGTAAGATGCTGGATGCCTCGTTTTGTTTGTACGCCCCGTAGGTCCAGTTTTATTCTGTTAAGTGTAAATGATTATCTCGCAATTCTGTATTGTTACATTTGTACATAATGATGCTCTCGTCTTTATAGACCTACCGCGTGTTTCGTGGTATATAATTCGCGCTGTTTCGTTGATATTATTGTTGAAAATAATAACTTTTGTTCAGCTGAATACATTTTGCCTTTTGCATTTGTGTCTACGCTAGAAATCTGTAACAAATACTAACTTATATGGTCTTTTGAGGAACTCTGTTAGGGCGGGCTGTACATTTTGAAAAGACAGTCAGTCAGTCAGAATCAGCCAATTAATCACAGTCTATAACTAGAAAGCAGTCAGAGCCCGCACATCTCCGCCAAGGCAATGTTGTTCGCTAGGTGGCAGCACCATCTTCGGTTTGCCAGCGGTTTCCCTTATGCCGCATTGAAAGCAATGGTAACGAAAATTTCAAAGTGATCCAGAATCCAGGATTCTTTCCGGATTACCCCCAAAATTGAATCACTGGTAGTTTGTGCCATTCTTGACATACCCGCAAAATTTCAGAAAGATCCGTCCATAACTTTTTGAGTTATCTTGCTAAGACACAGACAGACAGACAGACAAACAAACAAAGTCTGGCAAAAACATAACCTCCTTGGCGGAGGTAATAATCAGCTGGCGACTGCAACCGAGTACAGTTAATACCTATGTAGGGTAGAGATGGAAATGGGTCATGCGTCAAATGGGTCACTGCCAGTGACCCATTGACCCATGATGAAATAACTACGCAGTGTTTAAGACAAAATAATAATGTGGACTGGCAGGCAGCCAGCGACGTCACGGGTTAACAAGAAGCCCAGCAGTCGATAGGAGGGCCGACCGTTTCTGAGATACGGTGACTATTAGGTTGAAACCTTCCGTTGAAAATTGTGGCCAAACCGCTGCAGATGGAAACATGGCTGCTATTGACAACCTATAGGAATTCGTCACCGCCCTATTCTACGGTACCATCGCCAACCCCCTGCGACTTACCGTTCAGTCACAATACCGCATGTTTGGCATAGCAGAGTGCGCGGTCGCTATTTAGCATACTTTTTTTATTATAGTTGGAAGATTTTTAGTACTCAAGATCGAGAATGATGATCGTTGTCCAGTACCATGCCACGCCCTTTCCAGTCCCATTTACGGTGGCTTGGTGGCTCAGCGGTTAGGGCGTTGGATACGAGATCCAAAGGTCCACGGTTCAATTCCCAGCCGGCGCACTACCAAGTAGCAACTCTGGCAAGTAGTTCACACCTACACCTGCCTGTATTATAGGTGCAAGTGCCTAGTGGTTAGCGTCGACTCGTAACTTTCCGGTTGCGTTCGATTCTCGCTGTCAATCATTTGCAAGCAATTTTGAGCAAGTTGGTAACCTACGGTGTGCTCAAGCCAACTCAGCCTCTTACCCTCCGTGGGACGGGAAATGAGCAGTAGCTTACGGGCTACGGGGTGAAGGCCTAGTGTGCTGATTGGGGCGGTGGTATCTCTGCTAGCTGCAGATCGCGGGTCTAATTGTTCGTTGACGGCTGCATAGTGCGCTGCGGTGTCATTAGCTCATGCCAATCAGCTGCCACTTCCGAGATTGTAAAGTGCTTTTGGTCTTGAGTCCGTTTCATGTAAGAAGCTCTATAGCAAGTAGGCCTACTGGATCATGAAATGGTGTAATGGTCATGGGTCATGGGTCTTGTGCGATGGGTCACATGGGTCACAAAAGATGACCCGTTTCTATCTCTGATGTAGGTGGCGTAAATAGGCCTGTATGTGAATAAAACAACTATAAAATACAATATCAGGCTATAATCATACCACTAAATGTTTAAAATTTAGGGTAGTCGTGAACACACAAATGAGTGCGTCGTCTGTCAAGAGACGGACAAAGGAAACACACAACACACAAATGCAGACAATATTGTTGACAAACCCAGTGATAGTTGACTAACTTAAGTATAAAATCGACAAAATTTCTCGGCGGAACTGAGGCTCTAGCTGCGGTTTTAAATTGAGCAACGATGTAAACAAGACTTTTTAAAGACCTCATGCATCATCAGATGTTTCAACGTATAAATGTCACTTACTGATTAATAGCATTGTTGTATATGCTTCTTTTT
>Ga0056128_1011594_pt1 | contig 10850 bp, 7 predicted proteins | sample WorMetLIZISLAND2_FD_71113 | JGI IMG/M metagenome (GOLD analysis project Ga0056128, IMG submission 71113) | Marine gutless worms symbiont microbial communities from Max Planck institute for Marine Microbiology, Germany - Olavius geniculatus... ... | reverse complement strand
TCAAACGAAATGCAGCATTACGTTACGTTATGCGAAATATTCTAATCTATCAGTGCCCGCAGTGACGTCATGACCCTAGCCCATATAGATCATGAATATTAATGGCTAGCCGACGACGTCTTCATGACGTTTATAGGCTAAACTCATGACGTCACCGCAGGTCATCATGGTGGCGCGTTTTCTACGTCGTTTTCGTAGATCGTCGACTTCAAAGGTAAACTTTTCCGTGTTGACAGAACGCTGGGCGCCGATATTACTGTCAAAGTTAGCATAAAATTCTGTACTTTCAGGAAAATGGATAAAATGTATATGTTAATTTTAGTGACCACGGACCTTTAAGTTGGGCCAAGTCTGATCTTCCCTGACAATTTCAGCAAATCTGCCTGAAACTTTGTGTAATCTTACTGTAATGTGCAAAAGTATGTTTGTCTGTCTGTCCGAGATAGCCCTTTGGCACCTTCCGTGTTGCACGGCTGCAAACCCTGACTGCAACGTTGGAGTTCTTGGGCCTTAGGTACGTGTGCCCCCTCCTCACGCCACGGGCAGTCTGAGGGTGGGGGGTGAGTTGCCAGGTAACCAGGTGGACCCACCCGCAGTGCGGAAACTTTTCTAGTCCTTCGAGCAAAGCAGCACAAAGATAAATGCTGGAATCACATAACCTCCTCTATGATGGAGGTGATAAAGCTGTCTTCGCTCAAGTACCTGGTGTAGTCATGCAGAAGTTGGTAGAGACTCTTGTAGTTGGCCTTCGACAGTGGGACACTAACGACGAATGGACAGCCAACCGGGTCACCACACTTTTCACACGCCAACTTGTGTGATGACCAGTCCTTCTTCTGGCATTCCCTACACACAAATCACTTCAGTCATGCAATACAACATAATCTTTCTTCGTTTAATAATGCACTATGTCACAATGCAACAAGAAAGCCTAGCTGTCGCTGGAGAAATCTGTATTTGTCCGTGGTTTTGCCCAATGACAAATGGCCGACATTACTTTTTATCTTTACGCATCACTTTTATCTGAAATTTTTTTATCACTTTTATGAGCACCACTAAAGTTAGTTAATTACATACTTTAACTTTAGGCCACATTGTTTCCAAGGTTTATTTCCCCTTCAATATCGTTATAAGTAATAACAGTTTCCTAATGAGCATCAGTCACTGGACAAATGACAGCCCTGAAGACTGAACTCACTGGTCGCAGTACGCTGTCCGGTAGCACCTGGCGCAGCGGCGCAGATTCTGATCAGCCGGTGGTGCTGTGTTGCAGTATGAACATTTCAGCGGGCTCCTCACTGGCAGCACTGTACTCTGCTGTACCATTATTTCCTGCACCGGCTCACCAATCTGAGACTCGGCCAGAACTTGACACCTAAAAACACACATCTCCCTTTATTTCGCTGGCATCTCTCTCTCTCTGATTCCCGGTCAGGGGGGAGGAGAGGGTCACCGCCTCAATCCGCTCCAAGAAGTCCCAGAGGCGTCGAGGGTCCATGTTGTACTTTCCTCCTGGCCAGATGTCCTGCTGAACCTGGTCCACTTCCTGTGCGACCACCTTCTCATCGGTGGAAGTGTCTGGGCCCGACGTCGACCAAGCGACTGACGACCACTGGCAATGGTCACCTGCCGCCCGTCTTCGACTTCACCGGCCCAGCAAAGCGTCGCAACCACGTCGGGGTCTGATCCCTGGGAGTCTACCTCACTGGCTTCTGCTAAAGCAGCTTACCAGCATAAGGAAGGACGACTTTTACGCGTTGTGTCTACAAACCAAAGGTTCGATAGTCTGAAGGTGCAGACTGCAACAGGCATTTTCACTAACTCTAACCTTCATCCTAACCCTACGTAAATGTAAAAGGTAAAGGTCATCAATTTGTATAGCGCATCGTCACGAGCATGCGCACGCCTCTAATGCGCTTTTCGTCACTAACCAGAGCCGCCCGCCGCACGTCCACCGTGTGCTGCCTGCAGACACAGGCTGGTACAGCGGCTGCCTAGGCAACCCCAGTCAGTTGTACCAAGGTCCCCACCTTCCATAACTCATGTAAATGAGTTACTACTCATTTTACCATCCCACGGACGGTAGAAGGCTGAGTCAAGATATATAATAATCACATTATTGCAAATTGTCTGCAGAGTATGCCAGTGAAAGAATTTTGAAAATCGATCAATAACTGGCGAAGATATGGACAAAAGTGAAGTGGCACGTTTTTATGGCCCATGGTGTAGTTAAGTACTCACTACACCTTTTTCGACAGACATGTAACACAAGTTTGCCATCATGGCTACACATCTAACTCAATCAATCTATCAAAACACATTTTAAAAATTTTTAGTGGTTCCTACTACTCTGCAGAATTCATTTTCCCCGACTTTCCAGAACAAAATGAAACATTTTCCCTGACTAATATGTTCACGTGAAATACAAATGATGGTTTTCAATCGCTTGCAATCACACTAGAAACATGGGCAGTGGAACAAATGTAGAAGTGGAGGTACACATAATTTGCGAGCAAAGCGAGAAGGAAAAATTTTGAACTGTTGTACGCAGTACGCAGTCTGTGTACAACAGCTCAAAATTTTTTCTGGATCTTTGTTAACTTTTGCACCATGGTACTTTTAAATTCCCTGACTTTCCCTGATCGTAGGAACCATGCACACCCGAAATTTCCAAATAGTCATAAAATGTGGCAATACCATGACTACCTGCAATTAAAAAAAATGAACCACACAACTCACACGATGATTTCAGAAGCTGAACTAATCCGAGACAGACTGGCTTGGTTGTCAAAAATGTTGAGAACTTGACTCTGGCGAATCTCAATAACTCGTAGCTGCAACAGTATATGTAGCAATTAGTGACTGCAATCCCAATCAATCAGTTTTGGGTCCGCATTTACTAGCCTACTTTTTACGCGCAACAGCAGCTACTGCTGTAGCACGTCTTAGCCATCGCAATTCTGTCCGTCTATCTGTCCATCACATGGGTAGATCCGTCAAAAACGGGGCAAGCTAGGTTCACCAAATCTTCACCATCAGCTGCCTGGAAGACTGTAGTTTCAGGAACCATAAGCTTTTCCATAAATTCGAAAGAAGTCACCCTGAACGAGGGCGCCAAATGAGAGGGGGTAGGGAAAATTTGCAATTTCCAGCTGATACAGCGTTGGCTGAGCGAGACAGGTAATGCCCTCTGGCGAGTACGAGTAAAACACTATAAGTAATTAGCCGCCTGTTCGTCCGGTGCCCTCTGGTGACTGTAACAGAAACATGGTTGCTAGGATGTTTTACTGGGCAATCAAGCATGCACCGCTATTGCGCGTTCCCTTTGCATTAGCTGGAATTTTCTTGTTCAGAGTTACCACAGGTTACTGGGTATACCCTCTCCGTAAGTTATTTGTGCAATCATATCATAACTGTAGTCTAACAGATCCCAAAGTATGACAAACGAATGCAATCAACTGACTAAATCACTCAGTACACTGGTAGAATAGACAACTTTCAACATAAACATGGTCACAACTGCTGACGTCAACAGACAAGTAATGTCAAATGACCGACAGCAAACGTACATAGTTCTGAGGTGTATTGGTCCGTTGAGACAGGACGTCCTTGAGATGTTTGACACGTGAATCAAAGTCCAGCTGCAGCTTGTACTGCAAACAGCAACCACGATCACTCTGTTATGACTAAAGTGGCAAAATTAGATTCTTGTCTGAAAAACGATGCAAGGAGTTAATACAATAGAGGTTATAACAACTACATAAGTTAACAATTACTGGCACAATCAATTCATCATAATAATAATACTTTTATACAGCGCCAGCAGTAATCGATAGTCGAATCTGAGGTGCTAGCACATGGGTTACTAGGCGTGATAAGCAGAAGCGAAAAGGTAAGATTTAAGACAAGATTTAAAAGTAGCAAGACCGTCAGATGTGAAGAGAAAGAAAATTCCATCTATTAGGCAAGATATGCAAAAAGCTCGAGAGGCAAAAGAAGATCTAGGATAGAAACAGCAAGAAAAGTGGCAGTCAGCAGATCACAAAGCTCTAGATGGTATATATGGTTATAAAAAATCAGCTAAATAATACAGCTGTTCTGTGTGAAGTGTTCTGTATGTCAATACAGATAGTTTGGAGATAGCACGATATGTAACATATGGCACATATAATCAATGAATTTATTTGTCAACGACAGCCAAGTTAACTGGATACAACACATACAGCGTTAACAAGACATCCAGAAAGGCCAAGCCTTTGCTTACAGATGCCTGGAATAAAAGAACATGACATAAAACATAACTAAGAAACTAGATTTTAAACTAATTACAACTAATGTCTTGCAGTTGTACAAATGTTCACCATAAATGTGCATACCACTAAAACCAAAATCATACCAATAGAATAAAAAAATTATTTTAATCATATATTTAAAAAAAACTAGTAAAACGAGACAAAAAAACTGAGGGCCCACCATATTAATAAACCTTGTCAAACAATTGTTATGCAATATACATAATTTATAACAGTTAAAGGTTACATATATTACATCACTAATGACAACAAAGTAACAAATAGTAGTAATGAGTATGCAGTTGTTAAAATGCAAAATCCTGATCTACCTTTATTGGCTTCTGGTTTGGAAATGCTGAAAAGAACATCACAGTAACAGCTTGCTTCTTCTTTGGAATTGGAACGGACAGAACGTTGAATGGATCGAAGGTCAGCGACACCTGGACACAAAAATAAACATTTCTCTACACATCGCGCTGCATCAACATTACTCACTTAGTGCTGTATTTGACCAGCTATCAAATCACATCATAACATTGCACCAACGTTGTTCATGATCTTGGTTCAGCTGAACCTACATCAAATGTTGAACCAAGTTCACGCAGTATTACATTGCACCAAGTTGAACTCAGATCAGCTGATACCGTTCAGTTGAACGGCCGTGGTTATACCATGGACGACTCTGATTGGTCAACCATGCTCGGGATACCGGCCAACTACAGTGACGTCACAGTCGCACGCAATGCTTAAGAAACAATCCAGTACCGATTGGCAGTAATTTGTTCGAATTTTAAGCTTCCCTGAAGTTATCACACAGTTTTTGCATTAACAGTTGCATACTAAAGAGTTAAAAAAAATACGCATTTTGTGTTCCAATAGTTACTCATTAATTAGTCTACGTCCGTTGTCAAGATTCATGTTTACTGTAGCTACGGCATAGCAATGGCGCATCGGCACTCTAGAACATTGCCACCGAAAAATTCGATTTATTCATCTATTTGTTAATTTATCGAGCACAAAGAGAACATAAAACAAATATACGGTAGTAGAAATCTAACATATCCAGATCATCAGTATAATTGCATTAAATGTTTTATAATTTGATACAAAGAAGTTTTTTGGACAGGATAAGATTCGAATCGGACAATTTTTTTGCACGGAAAATATTTACTACCTAGTGCGCAAGCAAAACCGCAAGTTGAACCGAGATCAAAATTTGATCAGTGGTCAGATGGCAGTTTAGAATTGAACGGAAATCAACGCTTGAACCGCTTTGCTGCAACGCAATTTACGGCTGAACTAGGTTCAAATTCAGATTTGACCCAGGTTCATTTGAACGACTTTGGTGCAACGCACCCTAAACAGCACTGCTGCAGCCACTTCCATTGCTGCTGTTACTACCACAACTACAGGGTGGGCCAAAAAAACATGCCACTTTACTTATGTCCATATTTTCGCCAATTATTGACCAATTTTCAAAATTCTTTCACTGGCACACTCTGCAGACAATTTGCAATAACGTGATTATTATAGATACTAGCACACCGTAAATGTGTCTCTACACTACCTTGTGAAATATCAATGAAATATGCACACATAACGATAATAAAAACAAACATTTTGGTAAAATTGAAAAAAACACTTCAGACCAACATTGCAGTAAATAGTCTGTATGACATTAAACTGTGTGGGTATAACACAGTCTAGTATCATACGAATCATTTATCTCAATGTTGGTCTAAAGCATTTTTTCATTTACCTAAATTTTTGTTAATATCGTTAGTTTTTGCTTCTATTTATATTTCACAAGGTAGTGTAAAAATGCATTTACGGTGTGGTGTGATCCATAATAATCGCATTATCGCAGATTGACTGCAGAGTGTGCTGGTAAAAAAATTTTTAAAATCGGTCAATAATTGGCAAAGGTATGGACAAAAGTAAAGTGGCACGTTTTTGGCCCACCCTGTATATATGGTTTATTGCGTACAGCAAGCAGTGGCAAGATTCAATTGCTACTACTACTACTATCACTACCCTGGTACTACAGCTAATACTAATTTTGATATTTGTATAACCAAACTATTAACCAGCTAATTTTAACAGTCACAGCAAATAAGGCCAGATCCTAAAAAATGGGCTCTGAAGCAGTACTTTATGGGCCCAATGCCTGCAAGCCACTAGGCAACACTGCTGATAAACATATTATTGAAACATATTACTAAAACAATAACGTACCATACTGCAACAAACCTATAAATGGCAGTACATAACCTGTGGTAATAAAAATTCCACGGAATGAGTTCATACGTGCAGAGGACTGTAGGTAAAAATGCAACGAACGCACCGTGCTACAAATGGGGCATGTGACTTTGGAGCGAAATTGTCCGTGAAATGTGTCGACAACGTGGGAGTCATTTCGCTGCTTGTGTTTCTGCCATGTCTCATCGGCAACAATCTAGTAATAAACATTCACCAGTACAACCCGCAGATCAGTCTCCAGAACCATTTCCGGAACCTTAATGGCTAACCCGAAGCCTTAACAGCTGACTTAGCCATTAAGCTAGCAGCGGTACAGACCGCTAAGCCTGAGCGGCTGGCTTTGCCATCCGGAGCGCTAAACATCTGTCACTGATAGTAATATTTGAGACCCAAAAGCAACAACTTTTACACGATCCGTAACAACATATGATAAACTACCGTTTTCTCAATGAGTCACGTTAATAACTCATACATCACACTGAAGAACTGCACGCAGTACAATCGCACCACTATGCCAAAGAAATTCAGCAACTAGCCAAAAACAAGTAACCAAGAAACATTGTGCAAAATACCATTGTTTGATTTTATTTTGTGCTAAACTGCTAAAACTGCTAGCTTATCGGCGGCAGTGGTGTGAAACCTTAGTGGTCCAGGACCGCTAGCTTAATGGTTAGTTGCAGTCCGAGGCCTTAACAGTGGCGGTGACAGCAACTAGCAACTGGGTTAGCACTCCACAAGTTTACTGCAATGCCTAGTTTGACTCAGCCTTCTATCCTCCACGGGACAACAAAATGAACATCAGTGCTCTAGCTGAGTAACAGTAAGACAGTGAATCATAAGCCAAAAAAGACGACTGGCTTGTTCCGAGGGCTGGTAGCCAACTGGTGCCATATGACATTTGATAAAAAGGGTGGTTACACAAACGCTATGATGACAGCACCATGTATATTTTCCTGAGGATGACAATGATGATGATAATGGTGGTCCTCATCATCACCATCATAATCACCAACATTTAGTTCCAGCCAAAACAGCAATTCCTACGACAGACTTCGGCGTAGCAAAGATGACTCAATAAAAGGTAGTAAAGGTAAAGGTGAAGTTAGCTCCTAATAGGAAACCCATCACAGAGTTACAGAGCATCACCTGCCGTATGGGATCACACAGTGTTAGCTGCCACCCAACACAGGTGAACGTGTCCCACCTTAACCCCAGACGGACAGGCTGGTACTCGACTTACCGACCCCGAAGGGATAAAAGGCTGAGTTGACCTTGGTGTTGGTTATACAGTACACCTAGATGGTTTATCTGTCCGCTGACAGTCACCCATCCAAGTAGTAACCACATGATAGCAACCCGACCAAGAGTCAAACCCACAGCCTCCTGATCATAAGTCTGACACACCACTAATCCCTGCATCTCACACACTGCAGACCTACGTTATCTATCACCAAACCACTGCAACCATAACAACAGAAGATAACGAACACAAACTGTTCTACGACCATAGCTTCAATGGTGTGTATTCAGAGGCTAAGATGTCCAAACTAAATATACAAACCAAACAGAAAGTAAGTAAACAGCACAAATGATTAGAGCAGCCACAGCAACGAAGCATTATTGCCTGGCCACTGTACAGTCACAAAGGAGCAGAATATGAGATGTGAAATAGACCAGTTTTCAGACGGGACAACTACAGAAAATTAGGTCAAAGAATCATACAGCATGACTACAATGTGTTCAGAAAAAAACACCCAGTCATGTTTTCTTCTCTATCTCCGCAAAATTTGCAAAAACTCTTTAAAAGAAATTGTGTATTCCAGTGACGTAAAAGATAAATGATCATTGCTACCAGTTGTGTAATTCTTTCGTCATATTTAGGTACGTCAAGACGGTACAATAAGTTTATATTATTACCTCATCAGGTCGGCCAGACATGCCATCTTTGTTCTCTGTATATGGCTTTGTGATCACACGATTTAAGTCCTGTGCACAAATAATCACAAAGATATTGCATACATAAACTCTGCAGCCACGCCATACAAAATCAACAAAAACTGTGCACAAAAAAATTATGCTATACTAACTGCCAGCTTTACACATGCATTATACACTGTGTCCCAAAAAAACGTTCCATTTTGTGATTGTCTATATCTTCGCCAAATATTAAACAAATTTTCAAAATTTTTTCACTGATGCATTCTGTGGACAATCAGCAACAAAATGATTATTAAATATCCCACCAAACTTTAACTGAGTCAATACACTACCTTGTGAAATATAAACGCAAGAAAAACTATCAATCATAGACAGCAAGCGTGTTGGTAAACAAAATACGCTTCCAGCCAAAAATGCACTGAATGATCTGTACAACGCTAGACATTGTTGGACCTGTTTGTTTTGGATATCTGGCGTATTGAACGATATGTTGGTTTCTGGCCTTTGTGGTTTAGCAAGCCTACCATTTCATACAAAATGATCGTGTTATCTTCAGCATGTGTGTGTGCTTCAGTCTGCTGGTTTAATGCTTTTGGTCAGTGCTGCAAATTTCCCTAATCTCTGTTAATAACATTCCCGTCCAAAATAAACCTCGACTAATCCTGATATTTTTACCAGCCAAATGTCCATCCCGTTGCAAATCATGGCATTTTAAAAATTAATTTTTCACTTCAATCAAAAACATGCAGCCGATTTGTCCTAATAAAGGAAATGGCCAACTTTCACTTGTCTCCCATATGCAACTATGGTTTAATGGTAAACAGTGTCTAAAGATAACAAATGCCCAGAAAAACTAGGTAGAAAAGTCAATGCCTAATTTCTATATCACTATATCTATCATTTTACTAAAGATTATTATGCTTCAACATCATCGTCATTACTAATTAACGTTAAGAAAATAAAAAAATGTCTTAATTAACAAATTCATAATAATACATTACAATTGCTTTCAGTTAAAACTTACTTGGTGAATAAAATGCATTCTTTCAACCAGCTTTCAGTTAATTTAGCGTATGGTTAGAGTCGACGGTGTCTAGAACAAAATTTTGTTCAGGTGACAGTAGTATTTTTTCAAGTATTTAGAATGGCTAGTCTTGCAAGGGCCAGTCTAATATTCAACACATGATAACTTAGCCAAAACCATTAACTAGAATAAGCCGATGGATAAAAAGACCTCGTGAAGACCATCGAGCAGAAATTCCATGAACTCTTCCGCATCGTGCTGTAGGAAGCCAGAAAACCTGCTCTGTTTCATCGCCAGCAATGTCTACAGAAACACGATACCACACGCACATTCAGCTGGACTGCTTTCAACCAACACTTCTGCAGTTAGAAAAAGATGAAGATGGTATATAGCTCTTAGAGAGCTACAGAGCATCACCTACCATATGGGATCACAGTGTTAGCTGCCACCCAACACAGGTGAACGCGCCCTGCCTTAATCCCAGCCAGACAGGCCGGTACTCAATTTACCTACCACGGAGGGATGGAAGGTTGAGTTGATGTTGGTGTTGTGTCATTACACTCCCGAGCCAACTTACCACCTACTTTGATAGCACACTGAAGAAGGTCAGAGATTACAGCACATCTTAGTTACAGTTACAGTGTTGCAGTCAAGCAGCCAAGTCACCCACATTTCAACTTTGTCAGCTCGTCTGTGCATCTGAACTGAACTGAACAGAGTTTATCAAACGCACTTGCAACTCGAAAGCTGAATATATACAGTGACGCGATAAGTAGTGAAATATACAAATCGTGCAAAAATGTCCGAATAGCAAAAAAACTAATAGCTGGACAGAAAAAAAATACAAACAAAAAAACAACAACAATAGTCCCAGTAGTCCATGTGAAGTGAAATGGTATAACTATTTTCGGTAGTCATAGAGGCTGTGTTTATGTGTTCATAGCACAGCAGATGACAGCTGATATGGGCTTACATCAGCGGCAGCATGAGCGATGTCAGGCAAGTCAGGCTATCTCACTGCTATCATACGACGTCGACGCACGCATGCGCATGTTTGGATGGCTCAACAGGTAAATGCTGAGTCACACACAGTATGTGTAAAGTGAGTGATATGTGAACTCACATGGTGCATTCTGTCAACAGAAACTGATATGCATTGCTGGTGTGCGGTTTGTTTCTTATGCAGTGTATCACAGGCTGAACGGTAGTTCAAGCCCTGTGTTAACAGCGACTTCTCTTTCTTATGGGAAAGCCAAAAATTCGACCCCCCACAGAATCAAAACCCCTGACCCGATTAAGATAAAATTTGGCACGGTTGATTACGTCGGCGAGGGGAC
>Ga0056128_1011593_pt1 | contig 10850 bp, 5 predicted proteins | sample WorMetLIZISLAND2_FD_71113 | JGI IMG/M metagenome (GOLD analysis project Ga0056128, IMG submission 71113) | Marine gutless worms symbiont microbial communities from Max Planck institute for Marine Microbiology, Germany - Olavius geniculatus... ... | reverse complement strand
AAAGCCATTGTCGCTGAATTGAGCAAAGTGCGTCAGTGGCGTCGCCGGCTTCGATGCGTCGTCCAGCAGCAAGGCGGGCACATTGAAAATTTGATGTGAAAACTGTAAAGATGTGATTTTTGGACAATAACTGAGACAACAAGCGCGTTGTTTTTATTGTTATTTTTTTAAAATGTGTTGTTACAATAGTCGTCTTGTTTTTAATTGTTATTCTTAAGACACTGACATTTCACAAGGTAGTGTAGTGACACACTTAAGGTATAGTGGGATCTATAACGAAAGTTTTATTGTAAATTGTCTCCTGATTCTGACAGTGAAAGAACTGAAAATCGTTTAATATTTGGTGAAGTTAAATGAGGTATACAAAAATGGTGCCATTTTTTGGCCCACCCTGTATTCCCCCGTCGGTATAAAGGCGCGTACTAAGCGAACGAACTGAACAAAACTGAAACAGCAGAACTGTATCATGTTATTTCAGTTTATTGCATTTTTTATGAACACACCTCGAGTAGGCCTATACATTTGCAGGAGATGCGTCATTTCTGAACATTTTTAGACGTCCAGTAACCGAGTTCTTTGACCATTTAGGCTGAAAATTGCTATGGACGGCTGATAGGCCTATTTGTTACTGTCCTGGAGGACATTTACACCAAATTTGGTATTCATTTTTTGTTTTAGAGTTAAAAGCTCGTACGGGACAGACGGACAACTGAAAAGAAAAGCAAGACAGCTAGGATAGGGCCGATAAATGGCCTATATAGGTTAATTAATGTGAAATGTAATCTTAAGTGTATTCACTGTATGTGGACGGTGTTAGTTAGTCTAAACATCAGAATACTGTATATCGTTTCCAGCAATGCCCGCCCGGTTCGTACTTGATAGAGGTCGACCGAAACCGGATTTTTCAGTTTCGTCCAAAACCGAAACTGGGGCGCTGCTTACGTGCATCGAAACCGAAACCGAATTAAACAGAAAGTAAGCGTCCAGATTAGGCCGAAGATGAAATTTAGTCAACCTCTAGTACTAGACCAGAACTGTGCATTCAGATTAAGGTAAGTAGGCCTAAGTAAGTAAAGTGTAAATTTATATAGCGGATAGGCCTACTCAAGAAAATCTCTAATGCGCTGAATACATTTTGTAAGGTGTAGGCCGTAGCATTGATTTTACATTTTTTTCATCTTCCTCTTTTTTTCTATAGGCCAGCCCCTGCATGTTTTCTGAGCTTTTTGCCAATTTTTACTCCTCGCGCGCTACGTTCCCAACGTGAAGACCGAAGAGATCAGTGTAATATCTGAGGACCGACCGACCTACCGACCTCTGTTCCTGGAAGAGCCTTCCTGGAAGAACTTCAAATGGCCATATCTCCGTAACGGTGCCAGATAGGCGCATGGTCACTATGGACCCACCCATAGGAAGTCGACCCCCGGGAGTCGAATAGTCACGTGACCTACGACGTCACGTGACTCCAAAAAGTCAAGGTCGTCACTCCATTATCTTTGAGGCACCATATCTCCGTTACGGTGCCACATAGACGCATGCGTTGACAATTTTTTGGCAACTAGCGTCATCGACCGTTATTGGACATTTTTTCCTCTCAGTTCCTAAAATCGGGCAATATTTTATGAACTTCGGGGGTACAATAATATTTTCAATAACGACCTCGACGCTATTAGTATAATATTAAACGGGTCTTAATTAAACGCCGGGTCTCTAATACAATCCGAAAGGAACGAAAAAGCTCCTAAAAGAATACAAACGAAAATGATGCGCGCGAGGAGTGCATTAGATTAGTCACAATCTAATAATATTTGTTGACAATCACAACGTTGCTTTTTTAGTTGACCCTTTTTTTAGATTCATAGTTTTTCCCTTTGTTTTTATTGCAGCTAAGTAGACTTGATTTTACAAACTACGATATGATACGATACGATAAACGATTTATACTAGAAAACTATCAGGCAGCCGCAAACTTTAGTTGAATCTTTTACATAAAGTAAAGAAAACTGAAAATGTTTTAAATGAAAGTTAAATGAGAGAAACTGAAGCAGAAGTACTGGTAGGTAAAAATATTGTTTTGGAGAGGTAGAAGCCTGAGATCGAAAATAAACAATAACGGGAACTGAAACTGGAAAAACTAAAACGAGAAAAAACCCGTAAGCAGGTCAGATATCCGTGATATCATTTTTATTTATGTAATCAGTTAACATTGTTATTGGACTAACTAGCCTTTATGCTGTTAATAAACTGCTCGCCCATTACCACTGTCTGCATGCATATGTAATTTTTGTTTCGTTTTTTTTGTTTTTTTCTCTCTTTTTTCTGTGTTCCTACTGTGTTATTTTTCTCTGCGTTTATTGTCTACCGTCATCGGTGAGTTAATGATTAATTACCATTAGACCTATACTCACTCATTACTTACTCTTTCGGCGAAGCAATGAAATATTCTTTGCGCTCGCGGTCTGCCTGTCAACGCCGTGAGTGAGGGAAAGAGTGAATGAGGAAGACAGGCCTATCTGATGGGAGAGTGAAGATGAGGAGTGAGTGTAAACCACAACCGCAGCGCGGCGCCTCTGCAGCCTGCTGAGTGCTGACCTCCACGCTGCTCGCAGGTACTTACTAGTGATGGGCAACGCGATTCGATTTCGTCCAACTCGACTAGTTACTCCGCCTCGTAACTAGAGCATCGTAATAATTGTTTTTGCAATCACTTTAGAGCGGTTTTCATGACAAGAGTTTGTTGAACATTGCTGTACTAGATGCGTCTACGCGGTTATAGGTTAAATTGTCCACGTTAACGGTTAGACCTAAAGAAGTTAATGTAGCTTTTCAAAATCTGACGACACAGTCATTTTAGTTTATTTTACTTTGTTACATTATTCGTTTTTACTTTGTTTAGCGCTATTTACTACAGTAAACTTAACAAATCCACATTTCTGTCATATATGTGAAAGTAAATTCACCAAGTTCGTCGATGTTTATTACTTTATAAATTGTCATCAGTGTTTTACGCTGTAAGAGAATCCGTCCTGAGAAAGAAAGTCTGTTTTGTATCAATCCCAAAAGGTTTTTAAAAGATTTTTTTTAAAGTAAAAGTCCGTGTTATGCATGTAAGCTGAAAGAATTTCGAGAAATCACTCCCATGCACAGATTACACGAAAACCAAATAGTGTGTGATTTATTTTTAAAGCTTTTAAAAAATTTTAACGGTTTTACGCCGTTACAGTGTATACCTTGGCAATCGTCAGGTCAGCTGTTCTGCCAACTCGAAGATTATGTCGTCAGACGTAACTACTGCAGCTATGGCGACAGATGTTTTACTGCTGCAACTTTCCAGCTCATCTGAGTCAAACTGACATTAACTTAGAACGGTTTATGCGGCTGTTAAAAACAGGTTTTGTTCGGATGTTGAGATGAGATAACGGCGCATTGTGACCAATTGTTAAATTTGTGTTTCCTAAGTACTCTTACATACTTATTTACTTATTTGCTTACTTATAGTTAAACACGTTTACTAATCAAGATATTCAGTTTTGATATTCAGTTTTTAATTTCTCAGTTGTGTATTATTTGACATTTTTTCCTTTTTTCTTTTATGTGTACTTCGTGTACAATGACATAATAAATATATTATTTAACTATGTCTGATCTGAAATGATTGCAGCTCTATATGTCCTGGTTATATCACATCAATTACGCACAAAGTTCGTTCAAGAGCTTTTGCGAACCTAACGGGAATAAGTAACTAATACGAATTGACAGTAACGGCACGAGCTGAGTACTGCCCATCACTAGCATCGTATAGCGGTCGGTCGCCTAGAGTCAGACAGTCAGTCATGTCGGTACTATGCTGGTGAGTGCTTTACCGTGGTTGTGTATGTAGGCATACCTATGCAGCATGCGGTAGGCTTACTGTGCCGCGCTAGCAAGTCCTACAGTCTGTCTCACTGTGTGCATGGGTATTTCGGTCGTCACGAGTTCGTGACGTTTCAACTCTACTGCAGCTAGTCGCTTTGATGGTAGCGACTCGAAAGAAGTGATAGAATGACGAGAGATAGACATCTCTAACGTTTTTTCTGTCCACGGTGTAGATGAAAAATGCACGGTTTCGGAGGAATCATCGCGATCACTGATGTGTCACCACTGACTGACCACTAACTGACTACAGGAGGACACACGGATCTCATATGGCAGGTGACGCTCCGTAGTGGCATGGATGGATGTGCGGAGTAACGCCGCTGAGCGCCGGCGGCTGACGCAACGTCCGCCGTTCCATGATGCACCCGGACTGTTTCTGTCTGACGTCATCGTGTCACCATGGTTACCATGCTGCGGCTGCTGCTGATGATGGTGATGACAATGACGTCACAGCATGGTTCCATGACGACATCTTCTAGCACGACAGGTAAGCTAATTAAATAATCGTCACACGCATAGGCCCATACGCTTGCATGCTCTGCAGTCTTGGCTTGAAGACCTAACAGTTAGGACGTCGGATTTATGATCAGGAGATTGTGGGTTTGACTGCCGGTATAGGGTCATTGTCAAGCGGTTGGATGGGTGACTGTCTGGCATCTCGGTATGTAACCAGCTGCCTAGGTCAACTCAGCCTTCCGTCCCTCCGTCCGAGGTAGGTAAATCGAGTACCGGCCTGTATAGCTGGAGTGGTAGATAGTTAGCACTGTGTGATATCATATGGCAAGTGACGCTCTGTAGATCTGACTCTGACATAAATTACCGCGAAGAGCTATACATACTTTTTTCTAGTTTTGGAAACTGACGTTTAGCATCTGTTTTTGGCATGCAACAGCGTCGACGATGTCGTGCATTCACGGACCAACGACTTCGTCTACAGGTAAATACTCGGATAATCCTAATCCAAGTCTTAATCCCGACTACGTGCTGGATTATTGCGTGAGTCCGAACGCGCGTGTGTGGCCGTGAAGGTGCGCTAGACAGAACGACAGAAAATCGCGTCATCTTCTATGGGTCACACTCACAGTAAAACTAAAAAGGAAGTTCCTATAAGTTTTGCCGCAACTGCATCAGAATTTAGTGACCAGTGCACGGCCCATAGTCTGCACCAGCGCTCATGCTGTAACTGGATTGTACGTACCTCGGTCGCATTATATCTCCAGACATATGGTCGCATAGACAGACCTATAGTGCATACGAGAGAGAGGGGGTGAGCTTATCTTTCCAATAGCCTACGTAGTGCATACAGTGACAGCGTGAATAATTAACAGCATGAAAGTGTGTTGGTCAGATAAAGTTACGAGTGCAAACGACCGGAATGCATGCCGCTATTATCAAAACTGAAGAATCTGGGGAGACGAACTTTTTTTAGTGGCCAGTAGTCGGTGCAACACTCCAGCTATTCGTTCGCTGTAGTACAGCCTATAAACGCGTTCGTATAGCCTGCTATTATTGTATCGGTCGCCGGTCATTTCGGGTACTTTTTCTGCTGGTTTGTACAATATGGGAAGCAATACAACACCGAATATTATATCGGCGGAGGTCGCCGTGGTCGGTTGTGTGCAGCCCCCTCTGGCATACGATACGATCAAATTACGCGCCAGCCAGCCGCGTATAGAAAGAAAAACATAATTGCCATTGACTATTTTCTGCCCGCCGGTGCGTTTGCTTTTATTGAATCAACGTATACGTATGAATTGCTCGTACTCTTTACAGTGGCGTATAGACTAGGGAGGGGCTAAGGGGTCTTCAACCCCCACCCCCGCGAAGAGTTAGAGGGGCATGATTCTGGAACATTGTAGGCCATAGGGTTTGCCAAACTGTGTCAGTTTTGGCTTCCGTCTGCATGCAATATTTCACACATTTGTAGTCTTACTAAATTCGTTTTTGTTCTTTTTTGTGCCCAAAATGAATTCGCCGCGGCTCCGCCTTAGACCCCTATCTGGGACAGTTTATAGCGCTCCTTCTCAAGTTCGTACTTTTTAGCAGTCTAGCTGGTAGTAAGGGGCTCGCTCCAGGAACTCAACACCGCTTCGTTGGAAAGGCAAAACGTTTAGAAAACGACCGTCGCTGCTGCTAAAATAGTTTTTCTTCGCCACTGTTGAGCTGGCGTGCAAGCGTTTGTCGTGTGCTGCAGTGTGGAAGCGTTAATTCACACGGCGTTGACTGTTATTGTTGTTCGTGACGGTTGACGTTGATGACGGCAGCAGACACAGCTGTCATGTATATAGGCCTAGAGTAGACAAGCAGTCCTATTCCTATATAATAGCATGAAATGAACTGTAAGCCCTACAATGCGAGTTGAGTTGAGTCAGCGTTTGTCGACGTCTGCATCTGCATCGAGGTTATCAAACTGCATGCAACACGCGATAACTGAATGGATGATTTTTTTCGCTTGCTCACGCTGTCACGCTGTCGTGCGTTCGAACAAACTAAAATGTCATAAATCACGTAGGCCTATCGTAAAGATTTGGAGTGCATTGCGCCTCGGTGTATTTTTTCATCTGCCCAATTCTTGTCTATAATTTTGCCAAAGGTCGACCGAATCGCAAAATACTTTCACCAGCACGATCTCTGGAAAATTTGCAATAAACGTGTAATACCCCAACGGAAGTTCACACCGCACATCGAACGCGTCGCTACACTACTCTGTGAAATTTATTGCAGTTTGAAAACTATAGTGTGTTTTGTAGCTGCAGGCTGCGTCAGCATATGTTCGCGCAAGCAGGCAAGCATAAGTAAATGAAATATGGATTGGAGCACCATAGTCTGCATTATTAAGACAGACTGAGGGCGCGTAAAACTGCGATAGATGCGAGATGCGGTCGTATATGCATTGCAGCGCCGTGGAGTGGTTTATATACTGTAATGAACCTCACAGTCTATAAAGACGTCGATCGTTTACAGCATGTAGCTTCAGCTGCTGCTGCGGCTGCTGATGCTGATGATGATGCTACCCTGAGATCGCAGCGCTAAGCGGTCCAACTGTTTTCCCGCTCCGCTCATACAGTGACTGACCACCAGTGGACCAAGGGTCTATGGCTGGACATTCGTTAATGTAATTAGCAAATGGCTGTCGTCCGGTCAGGCGTCTGCATGAGCCCCTCGTGTGCCGTGGTCAGCTGGCGTCAGTTGGCACCGCACGCGGACCCAGAACCAGACTGCTCGTGGACTTCGATCCGCCGCGTTTGTCGGTGGAAAAGTCGGTGGATTTGGGGACCGACGGCGGATCGAAGTACCGAGACTACGCACACCCACCTCTGCCGAGCATCGCATGCGGAGGCCTACGTGTTCTATCGTTCTGACACGGGAAATTGCAGACTCGCGGCACGGCCACATCCCATCCAGGTGCTGTATAAAAGAACACCATAAATGCACTCCATGAACCGGGCTGGGCAAAACGTAAATAGGGGTCGGTTTCAGTTTCGGTATTGTCAGAGTTCGATTTTTAAAGTTGTGCAGAGAAAAAAAAACAGTAAAACTTCCACTCTTAGTTGCGTCAGTACTGTTCTTGTGTCTAAGCAAATACGTGGCCACCTCTAGCCACACTGCGTGGTCTCCAACCGCTGCCATTTGCTGTAGATGGCGTGGAAAACACAATGAAGTTGATTTCCGGGAGGATTTGCCTGGGTTTACGCGGCAAAGGATGTAAGAACTTAGCCAGGTAGCGTAGCAGCAGCAGCAGCAGCAGCGTCAGCTGTGCGTAGCTTTGTATATATGCATTAGCCGCTGATTGCCTGCCGTGTCTTGATCCTGAACTCCAATAGTAAGACGCTGAACACCGTACGTCGTCTGTCAGTCTGTCCGTCTGTGTGTACGTCTGTCAGTAAGAGTTTAATTAATGTCCGCATGCCGGCGCTTAACCCGCACTAACCAACGTGAAATTTAGGCCACACACGTCGAACTTTGGCTGTTGGTCGGACGGACAATCTTTTCACCTGCAGTGAGCTGTCTCTCTCTCTACGAAGGCAGAATAATAAAACATGCGTAAGTTAGACGTTCGGTTCATTGTGTGCACATTGCACAATCAGTAGGCTTAAGTTTTAATAAACCTGTTATAGGTTAAACTGTGAACAGTATACCGTATTTGCCGAGATGCTTGTCTATAGACAGAAATAGAGTTGGAGTCGTCAGGTAGCAAAACATGCGCTGATGTATTCGGGACTGTCATGCGTATAATGTAAAATACCCGTGGAGATTTCCATGGGGAATTAAAATCCAAGAGTCCTCCCATTTCCCCATTTCTCTCCTCGTTGATGGCGAACTCGTATTGGAGCATAGCGGTGTCGACTACTGCCTGCGCTTACGGTTAAGGGTTAGGGATTAGGCGAAATGGATCAATCCGAAATTCAAGCCCCGTGCAGTACTCCATTATTGAAAACCATTCAAATACAGCCAGTGTGGGCCCCACACTAGCTGTATTTGAATGGTTTTCAATAATGGAGTAGCCGTGAGTACAACTCCAGCCGTTATACATGGTCGAGTATAACTGGTTTGGCGTGGTGCTGCAATGATGGATGAAATGATGCGGGAAACTGCTGGCTGCTGAGGCTGCATGAATGAATCGGTCGCGTGTTTTACGCTTAGCCAGATAGCAGTGACCGTATTAGTACGGGTTGATTATTCCAAGTACATACATCTGACGGAATGATGGACAGGCCTGAAAGTCCGTCTGCATGAAGGGTCAAAAGTCACGCACGTTTCATCGCTATGTAACGTTTTGCGCCAACACTTTTCGCGAACAGCTTTCGGGACATTGTAACTTAATTTGCAGCCGGAGAATTTCCTCGTATACTTCCGATATGTCACTGCTTTCGCTTCTGCCGGTAGACTTAAACGTTGAAAACTGTATCTTCACAGACATAGGCTACCGATCGATTCTATTGTTTTGCTCGACAATGGCATTCTATTGGATTACACGTATAGCTATGCGACACACGCGAATAAATCAACATTTTCACGAAAAGGTGCTGTAAATTCGTTGCGATTTCTGCTGCTATTTTGGCAGAATTCTGCTTGTAGCGTCACAGATATACATGTATTTCGTCGATGCCTTGGACTGCACATGCAGTAGCCCGTTATTAGCACGTTGGTGAATCTCGATTTGCTGCGGCTCGTTATAGGAGGGCGTGGAGTGTGACCACACACTTCGAACTGGGTCTGTACCGGAGTTTTAACCCATTACCCGACCTCACCCGGTTACAGTTATAGTGGTTGACCCGTGACCCGGAGTTTCCAACTCAAGCAAAAGCACGTGCACGCAACTAAGCTTATACATCTAAAGACGTGAGGTCAATGGAACCGGGTTGATTTTCACAGGAGGCCGCGGCGTGACCTTAAACACGTCTCTTATAAGCTTACGCGGCATGCACGAGCCAACAGTTAGCTGTCCAGCTTACTTTGCTCATGCTTGAAGTTGATAGTGTCTTTGTGAGTGAACTGGCCACTGGTCAGTCGCTCGTCGGTCATTGTATATCTGCTGCTGTGGACTGGACTTCCGGTCTCACGCTGACCGGTAGTGTCTAGACCGGAAGTGGAAATTGATGGTCACGTGACTGCCGCCAGTTCGGCCGATTGTCACGCCGGCACAAACAGGTAATTATGCTTACCGTGTTGAAGGCTGCGTATGTTTCAGACTATACAATGCTGTATTGCTGTTATAAAACGGTATACCGTGTTGCTATAGTACGGCACCGTTATGTTTTTACTGTTTGCGAAAAAATTGCATGCTTTGCGACTGCAAAAAGCAGCACAAAGACGTCTCTGGTTTGGCAGATAATCATCTGCGGAACACAGCGCCGTATATCAATAATTTGTATTTATTGCTGAGTGATAACACGTATCGTGTCGCGCGCCGGCAGTCGTTAAGCCGGCGTGAAATCTGTCAGCTGTCTGTTGGCGTTGCAAAGGCTAATTCGGTTTAGTTGCATTTAATCAGTTTTAAATTTCCTCTGCCCGTGGCGCTGCGAATAGCAATTTTGTATTGGCAAACGTGTCGGGGCGCGTTGCCGTGACATGTCGCACACATACGTACTATCGAACGCATTGAGAAGTTGTTTAGTGCAGCCCTATAGGGTACTCGCTGGCTCCTGAAATGACTGCGTGGTTGGCGGCGGGTGTTACCACAGCATACATACTAGGTGGTTATATATGCTGTGGTGTTACCACAGTCGGGCATTGATTACAAAACCGGCGAACTGATAATATGTTTCAGGTTTCCGGCATGTGTGCCTGTGTGCGTGGTTTTTAATTAAACTCCGCCGCTTTCGCTTTTAAGCGCCGCGGTTTCACGCAAGTCAAATGAGGCATCGATTTCTGCTGGGCGAATTGTTTCATCTTTTTGGCAAAATGTCAGCGATTTTTTTTGCTTTTTGTGGGGCCAGCACAAAATTGCAAGAGCCGCAAACGAGCGGAATATTACCACCATATTGCCAAATAAGGCCTGATTTTGAAAAAAGTAAGCTGCGAAAGGCAGAAAGGGTTAATCAAAGAAAGTGAATTGAACGTGCTTGCAGCGGAATCACAGGCTGAACGGTAGTTCAAGCCCTGTGTTAACGGCGACTTCTCTTTCTTATGGGAAAGCCAAAAATTCGACCCCCCACAGAATCAAAACCCCTGAACTAATTGAGATAAAATTTGGCACGGTTGATTACGTCGGCGAGATGACCCCTCATGCAAAATTTCATGTAAATCCCTCCAAGGGGGGCTTCCCGGCACATGGGTGAAATATACGTGTGGTCATGCTATTAGGTAGTAAGTAGCTGTTATAAGTGGCTTGGTTACTGTAAGAAATATCTGAAGCGCAATATCTTTGTAACTGATCACCAGTAGGAAAACAGTATTTTAGTACTAAAACAGCAAATATAAATGTACAAAAC
>Ga0056128_1011592_pt1 | contig 10853 bp, 6 predicted proteins | sample WorMetLIZISLAND2_FD_71113 | JGI IMG/M metagenome (GOLD analysis project Ga0056128, IMG submission 71113) | Marine gutless worms symbiont microbial communities from Max Planck institute for Marine Microbiology, Germany - Olavius geniculatus... ... | reverse complement strand
GTGTGTGTGTGGGAGAATTTTCAGGTTTATCTGGCTCGCTTTGGTTGTCTTAGACGTGTGGACTGCTTAGGGCTATAGATACCTATAGGCTATAGATATAGAATTAACTGGTGTGACTGGCTAAAAAAGAATGTTTGCAGGTCAGATGTTGCTCAGCAAACAGAGTCTAAGCACTGCAAGTGCAACTTATTGCAGCTACGTAGTTTTTCTTATAAATCTTTTTTATGTTATAACTCCCCATCTTCCAATAGACAACATTTCCTTAAATTGATGACTATTACTGTTTATTACTTATGCATGCATATACTGGTGAGTGCTTACAATTTTAGGTTTAGGTCATTTTTGTGTTTTGTGTTTCAGCAGCACATTGACACACAGTCAGTGTGATGCGGGCAATATCACCTTTTGTAATTTTTGCTGTTTTCAATGTGCATGTCCTTAAATGTTGCCGTTAACAAGTGTATAAACTGATGTTTTGTACATTTATTATATGTAAGATTGTAAGTGCATGTTGCCTGGAAAGGCCATCTCCAATATGACCTATACACCGTGTCGCAGAAAAAAAACAGTCAAAATTGTTTTTTGTCATAACTTTGTCAAATTTTAACTAACTTTGATATTTTTTGGCACAAATATGGCCAAAACAATATGATTATGTAAGATGTACTCACTTTTCACCTCACCTAATTTCTGTCAGTGCCCTACCTTGTAAGACATAGATGCTTCAAATTGTTGCATAATGCTGAGTTGTTGTCTCAAGTAGACGTTGTAATAACTTAATTCAGCACAAAACACTTAAATGTGAATTATTTAACATAATTATAAACTTATATAACCACTCACTTGGTAAATTATCAGAATTTATGCTCAAAGTGTGTCCTGCATACAAAGACACAATGGCTTAGATGCAAGGCCACTAAATGATGGCGGAATCAATGATCAGCTGATCAAACGGCATTTACTCACTGATTAGACGTATTTTAGCTCAACAGTCAGCTATTTTGTTATTTGCTATTTTTACCGTAAAATATTTAATATTACAAAATTATTAAACCACATGGCACCCTCTGTCAAATTGGATTGGTTGAAAAATTAGTGCATCTTGCATAATTTTGTCATCTCGGCCATCTTTGTGCCAAGAATTATCAAAGTTGGTGGAAATTTGACAAAGTTATGACAAAAACAATTTTGACTGTTTTTTGAGACACTGTGTACTGTGTCAGGTGGAATGTTGAACCCTACTCACTCACTTTTCATGTTATCATTTACTACTCTGAAGTAGTCTGTAACATGTTTTTTGTTTCAAGAACTTGCTTGAAATGTGAACATTCAGAACATATGAAGATGCTCAACTTTGCAGTCCACTAGTTATAGTTTTTGTTTTTTACTACATTTGTATAGTATTGTAAGTAGTTTTGATTTTACATTGCGTTGTCCGTTTTGTTATTTGCTCTTTGCACATAATTACTTTTGCACTTAGCCATAAAGTGGTTTTTATTTGTGCAATATGTATGTATCGTTAAAAACTTTTTTTGTTTCACTACTACATCTGCTGCATTTTAATCTCCAACGTGTGCCACCAGTGACCATGCCTTTGATTCCACCAGTTTCATAAATGTTTTCAGCTCGTTATACATTTTGTTTAAGTATCTTATGTGTGCCTTATCACAGCTGTTACCAATGGACCTGCATTACTTGTTTGTGTTTCACAGGCAAAGGTAGAATATGACCGTCTAGTGGCATCGGTGGGTCAGACTCGACCATTGTGCCCCGGTGTTATCCGAGTGGCGTCATCAAACTCCAAGTCATCCGTACTTCGTCGACCTGACTTTCACCAGTTGCTGGCGCGACATGGCGGTGACATCTCGTGTTTGTCACAGGAACTGAATGCCGCCACTGACTACGATTCGTTTGCAGTCGCTGTACCTGGCGATCGTGTCATCAGGCCACAAGTTTACATGTTAGATTTTGTCACTTTTTGTATATATTTATTGGAAATTTTCTGTGCCCCATTATGAGTATGCTGTGGTTTGGCGTTTCACAATGTTTTTCAGAACAATCCGATTTTTTATATAATTTTTGTTCAGTGCACCTTCTGGTATTGTTTTTAGTTTTATTTCTGTTGTCAGTGTGTTTTGCTATAGAATATTGCAAATCAGACTACAGTCTTCTATTGTGTTATGTGATGTATGCACTATTCGGTTAACACACACACCCCATTCTAATGCATCTGTTTCTACATTTATGTATTAAATAGCTGTGAAGTCTATTCATTCCTAGCGTGTAAGTTTTTTTTAGATTAGTCCTGATGTCGAATTGGTGTCTGTGTACATGTGTAGAAATCCATTCGATATTCCACGCAAAGAATTGCTGAGTCACATTCGACGAATGCGACCAAACTTCATAAAAGCCGCATTGTCTGGCATCCAGCTTCAAGAAGCAGGTACGTTGCTGAAACAACCCCGTGCTTATTCATTTGCTATGTTCATGTTATGCTTGTTGCCCTGCGTTATTCTTGATGTGACGGCATCTCTATGAAATCTCTATATGTGCCGTCATTCATTGATGTAGCAGCTTTGGTTGTATATTCAAGCTGGTACGTTACTAAAAGAACTCGGTAAGTAAGTAAGCAGAATGTAAATTTATATAGCGCATATTGTTACATTAACCCCTAATGGTGTTTGTTTATTTGCCGTGTTCAAGTTGTGGATGTCGCCCCCTGCAAGGTGTCACCCCCTGCAATGTCATTGATGTGACAGCATCGCTGTAATCTTTTCCTTTCTAATATGCCGTGATTTAGTGATCTTTGGTTGTTAATCATCATGGCTGAACTTTGACTACGCACTTTGACTAAACCAGCTGAGTTGTCACTTGACGTAAAGTTGTGTCAGCCCGTCTTTCTCTGAAAAGTCAAGCATTTCCAAGATTTAGCCAGCTGGCCAATTAAAGCAGTTAAATACTAGTTACTTAATCCATGTTAAATTTCTGATACATTCGTGCTATGAGTGCAGCAATCTGGCTCCAGTCTGATTTAGCGTAAAAGAGTGCGTCCCCTGAAGAACAACATTAATGTATAATACTCTTTCGTAAGAAGCTAAAATGGTTTGAAATGGTGATGATGATTTGTTGATAAATAGATTTAGTGTATTACTGATGTTTGTATGCATGTCTGTGTAGAACTGGTTCACAGCACGTCGGTGCAGAACATGGGCAACTACCAGGAGTACGTGAAACGATTGCCTCCTCCCATGCGCGAGATTGAAACTCAGCCAGCAAGACAACATACGTTCGGAAACCCATTCAAAGTCAACAAGGTAACCGGTTGAACATATTTTTTGGATCGGATGAGTGGATTAATGAAGAACTGAACTGCACTTTCTGTCATGAAATGTTGAATTGGTGGACAGCTGAAATGCACTTTCAGACTATATGTAGTTGCTGCCATTAATTATGCAACAGGAATGATTTTCGATGTGAAACGTAGAATTCTGAATGTACAGTTTGACAGCATTTTGCAAATGTTTGTTAATGCTATTACTGCTATTGGCATTATTAAATGCTATCTTTAGCCCACCAGTGCTAAAGGTTCCTGGGAGTTGAAAGCAAAAGTTAATGTATAGACAACTGGAATGGCTGTTGGTCCAGGCAATCTATTGTTGTTGGTATTGTTATGATTATTTTAATGTGTTTCGTGGTAAGTGGTATTATTATGCAATTACATACGCTGCAACTAACACTTGGTGCTAAATAACGTCAACACAAATGGGAAACATCAATCTTGATTGACTTGTTTCACAATGTTTCATTTATGTGTTGTTATATTTTTTCTCTGATTAGCTGCAGCATTAAGATTTGTCAGCCTTGTATTTGTATTTTTTTGTATTTGGTTGTGTTTTGTGGGGTGCAGAATCTGATGATTGATGAGGCGGATGAAGCAATGCCAGGTCAGCAGTCATCGCGCAAACGATCGTCTTCTGAATCGCCAGCATCGCCGCGTCCTAACAAACGCAAACCCGGTGTGTTTGCCATGATATGCTCGTTGCATTTTTATAACAACTGTAAACGTCATGCATTTGTTGCATTGTTCACACTTTGCCACGTCCTATTGCAATCCTGGTCTGCTCATTGCACTGTTTTTGCTCGACGTTTTCTGAGAATTTGAGATAAAATAGCTAGAAGCACTTTTCAAACCTTTACTGAGAGTAGTGCTGCTGCCATTTGGCAAACGCAGCAGAGTCTTCGTCTATGCCATGATGCTTAATGGTAATGCCATGCCGCATCCTTTAAATAAATTCTTTAAACATCAATTTCTCAGAGTTCATAGACTGACTTTAATTGGTATTCTTTAATTCTAATTTTTCGTAGTTTACTTTTGCCATTTTTTTAATTAATCTTTTATCTTTAGGCTTATCCTTTTGACTTTATGAGAGGTTGGTTATTGACTGATAGATTGAGTTATGTATTTTTATCGATTCACTAGAATCCACAGTATGATCTAGAATGACTCCAAAATCTAATCTCTTACCTTGTTTGGCTGCGCTTGACTTTTGGGCAAAATATATGGTGATTGATTTGTAATTTTTTTTATTCATGTTGCATACAAATGGATGAATCCAAAGACTACATTTGCGGTGGAGGAAATTGAATCATTGCATGAGTTGCTCTGACAGTTATGTTGTTGTCGGTTGTACAGGGCCGTTGCCGAAGGGAGTTCCAGTACGAACGCTTCTGTCACCCGTACGTGAAGTGTCCACACCTCCACCATCACCGGCATACAGCGCTTTCGATGAAACGGCATCATTATCTGGTAACTTTGTTCTAATTACAACGGTCGTTTGATAAAGAACTTACAAAACAGCGTCATTTTATTGATTTTCCAAATCTAAAAGAATCCGAAATATCCGTTCTGTGGGGAATTTTATTTTGAACACATGTTGAAATTTTTTGATGCCGACGTCGACATCATTATTGTGACGTTATCTGTTCACAGAACACCGTCTACACGTTTATTATTTTTCCCACCAGCAATCTGTTATAACTCACAATTGCCCAAAAGCATAGAAAGGAAAAAAATGAATAAACTTGACAAGTTAATGTCCACGCTTTAAATGCTAAAGATTAGTTTTTAATTTTTCAACATGTCAACCGAGTTCGCTTAAACGTTTGTCCCATCTGTTAGCAAACTTCTGAGTGCTTGTTGAATGCTTGTTGAACTTTTGAATGATGCTGGCTGGCTGGCTGGCTGGCTGCTGTCCATGCCAGTGATTGCATCGTGATATTGTGATACAAATTTCTGCCCATCTAGCATTTTGTTACACCAAACATCAACTGTTCAGTTCGTAAAGCACTTGTTGCCATATACTGGATGCATCTCAAAGTGAATCTGATTTGCATTTATTTTTTTACCCACAAAAATACAATAACGCTACACTGTTCGTTACGGGAGGATTTTAGTGGCAACGTTGTCGTATTTAATGGTTATAAATGACGTCACAGTGATGTCATTTTCATAAAACTCACTGGTGCTACTCAGAATTAAATTGCCTACAAAATGTATATTTTGGATTTGTAATAGTTGGAAAACTAACAGAATAACGCTGTTTTGTAACTTATTTATCAAACAACCCTCGTATATCACAGATTATTATGGACTTCTGTAATATGTTATGGACAGTAATTTAGTTGTATTGTAATTGGCATGTCGTAAATAACTCCGCTATTGTTACGTCGTATTAAGTAACTGCATAGATTAGGCATTGTGTTTATTATTGCTAAATTGTTATGGCAAAAATTTTGTTCTGTGCCAGAATTTGTATGTTTGCAGAATTTTTAGCGTAAGTTGTGAAATCATTAGACAACGTTCATGCATATGCAGGCAGTACACCTGGGACTGCAGTCCTTTGAATACCCCCAAAGATCTAATTATTCTATGATGAACTGTTAGCGCAAATTACAGCACTAGTGTGATGCTAATTTCAAACACTGGCCCAGCGTACAGAAATACGTAAGTCATGCTTAGAAATACAATTATGCATAACTATGTTGTTGACTTAGAAAAGTTATAAGATGTTTTGGTGGAGTTTAGTATGTTAGGCTGGTCGCAGGTTGTTGTATGTTGGCATGTGTATGTGCGATTGGCAGAATATGACAACGAGCTGTACAGTGATGATGAGGAGATGGTGGTTGACATTGATGAGAACCCTACAGAGGAACTGCCATCTGAAGCCTTGCCACAGCTGAATCATGTTTTTAATAACGAAGTCAACGGTGACCTTGAGAATGACCTTGAAGCTACCGACATCAAGCCAGTGAAACAGAATGCAGCAGTTGTTGGCAGCGTTGCCATGAGACGTCAGTCATCTGTTGGCGCAGCGAGTGTCGGCCCTGTTAATGGCATCCGGACACACGAGCACAATATCATCCTGCAGAGGATGGCAATTGTTGAAGTGAAGAAGCCTGGGAAAGGTAACATGTTACACATCTGTGAATCTATTCGACTCGAATGTTTCGATATACAGCTATCATCTCCAAAACTTTGAGATTTTGTCATTTACTCACCCGTTTACTTACCGCAATTACCATTTACGTAATGACCTATACCTTTTTATTAATTGTGATTTGTATTTCGCTTTTTGTAGTTTTTTAAGTGTTGTATTTTGAATCTCTTTGTTGTTTTATCCTATAGTTGAGCTATGTGTATTTGAATTTGTTGTATATGAGCAGCGGATTAGCAGAAGTGCACTGGTTTCCAGTCATAATGTGTAGAGTGTAACTGGTATGTGTTTGACAGATTTTGCACAGTTATTTCGGGTGCTGGGCAGCCTGGAAGGAAGTACTGATGAGTGCTGCGCTTGCATACGGACTGTGATACACGAGGCAGAGCGTTTCAAACGCCAGTTATTGGCGAACAAACTGCGACATTTTCTCCAGCGGAAGTTGTCGCAGCCGACGCGACATTCGTCCGCATGTGCGTCGAATTCTTTTGTGTCCGGCGCATCGCTGGCGTCGTCATCTCCATTCTCCCGGACATTGCACACTACTGCAGCGACCACAGTGAACTGTAACCACCGGTCCGATGTGGTTTAGTCAGCTTCGTAATTTACCGTGATCTGCAGTGTCTTTCATTCATCGAACAGTCACCACCATTTGTATGCATATGTTGCCAGTCTTTCAAGTGTCCACGGGTTTGACGATGTATTGATTGGTGCATTGTTGGGTTGCGATAGTTTGAGATGACTGAAGTTCTCTTTGTGATAAATTGTTGTTCTTCATTCGCTGCGTTGTTTTCCGACTGTTTTTTAATGAACTGTTCTGTTGTTGTGAAGCGTCTTTTGCTGTGTACATCACTGTCTATCACACCTTTTATTTTTGCGAGTATGTGTTGGAGTCCAGGGCTTAATTTACTATTGGTAAATTCTCTAGAAATTTATTTCTGACTATCCTGAGATCTTTCAGAACCTTAGTTATGAGACTGTTTCTTTTTAACTTTTTGCAGGTTTTTTTTGCAGTATTTGCCGCACCTGATTTTTTTCTTCAGTTATTCAGTAACTCAAAGTAGGTTTTGGTACTTTCAGTCATTACATGCTATGAATTGTGGGATGTTTCAGCTACCTGGTTGCTGTACAGATAAATATGTTGCAGTGTCAATGTGCATGCACATTTGGAATTGTATAGATACGCTTGTGGAAGTTTTTTTAATGACAGAAGTTAGGATATAATGGGACATAAAAAGTTACATATGAAGAAACAAAGTTTACCTGCATGATCGGGGACCAGTTGAACTGATAGTTTGTGACTAGAAATTCAAGTCATAACTGTAAACATCAACCATCTATCTTACACGGTTGTAGATGCGTGGAGCCATGACATTTTCTGATTTGTACAGAATGACAAAGTGAAAGCCGGAGCATGTGTCTTTTTATTGCATTTCATATCTGCCAATCTGTATGCATCTTTGCAGTTAACTTAAACCACATTTAAGAAGCAACAACTACTGAGTCAGACCTTCTGCATATGCTCATATTTTCTTTTCACGTGACGTGTTAGGAAATAAATGCATTAGAGCTGTCCAGTTAACAAGTTAATGAACTTGTAACTGGAAGGCACTCGTGAAAGTGCTTATCTCCGCCAAGTGAAGTGATTTAAACACAAGGGGAGGGAGAAGGAAGAGCCGCTTTGCTGCAGGGGAGGAAGGGAGATGTAATAGCCGGTGTTGCTGCTTGTGCTGTTGGTGCAATGACGTCATTGCTATTATTAGTCATCGTGTAGTGTACACAGACACAGAGCGACGGACCGAATGACTAATCTCTTAAATCTCCTCCAATGTTTACTTGGTGGAGATAATTAGTTTTAATGCAGTGATGAAAATTATTTTGTAGCACCTTGCTGTTGCATTGCTCTTCGGCTTTGTTACTCATGTTTTTATCTTGTATCGTGCTTAGGCATTGAAAAGAAAAAAGGGCGAGAAGCCAACAGAAATACCAAACAGATACAAGATCTAGCTTGCGCTATTTTCATATTCATGGAGTAGATAACACCCGCCTGCAACGCAAACCAGATGCACGTTATACATATGATTATTGTGCGATTGCACAATAAACACGATAAGAATTATCGATCAGATAAACTGATTTGTGCTGTGCTTGTAGGCTCTGTTACATTGTTGCGTTATGTTGTATTTGTCTTTTTTTGTCAGTAAATTAAGGATTTTTACGCATTATTTTACGTACAATGCGATCAGTAGCATTGTACAATAGTCATTTGAGAGCTATGCTCTGTTCGTTGTTAACTGTTTTAGTTTTTTGTGCTGCCGTTCTTATAAGCCATAGGCACGTCCAGTAACGTAGCGGCTACGAGTGGCTCATTGCTGCTATGCTACTAGACACTCGGCTACGGCAAGACAGCTACCAGCCGCTACGAGCATATTGTAGCCTAAAAATTTTTTGCACTACGTTATAGTTTAGTCCAACATCCGGGGCATCTGAACCTATTAGTTTTTGGATGACAGTTGAAAATCACTCTAAATATGTCACCATACAGTATAACATAACATTAATGCAAAATCGTTTGAGTAATTACTATTTTTATTCGAAATTCAGCAGTTACAACCACCAACAGCCATCTTTAGTGGACAAATACGACGTCACGTTTGTCTGCGCTAGTCACTAATGTAGATTGTTGTCTGACGAAAAAAATTGTAGCGGCTCGCAGTGTATCACAGCTTAAATCTCTTAGTCGTTACGTTGCCGGATGAGCCTCATATTGCATGTCCTTCTGTCTGGCCGTCTCTGTCCAATACGGGCTGTTTTTGTTTAAGTCAAAAGCAAAAAGGCATAGAGAACCAAAATTGATGTGAGCGTTATTTAATTCCTTGAGTAACTGGTAGCCAATTTTCAGTAGCCTGCCAGCTAAGGGTTACATAGTGCAGTGTGCAAGTACATATAGCCAGGTGGATGGTCGCTTATTATGTTGACACTGTGCTGACATATTTTTATGTTCTTGCATGAGCAGTGGTCTTTCTGACAGCTAAACTTGCTCTGTAGACTGTAGTCAATGAATAAGACAAACACGTCGAGCTTTGGTTGAATGTTTGCATGTTATAAAACCAAGTCAGTGGTTTTGTATCATATTATTGACTGCAAAATACAAAGAAACATTTATGTTGTGTTAACTGTGTTGTGTTCTGGCAAATTTATGATGATGATGATGATGATGGTTGCAGTTCTGCTTACATTCTGCATTGCAGATGCAATTTATTCTTGCTTCACATATCAGTTGCATGCGTTGGCTTTGTATGATACCATGGTCAGCTGATAATATTGGTTGACCTAGTTGTCAATAGATAATATATTTACCTCCGCCAAGGAGGTTGTTTTTGCCGGAATTTGTTCGTTTGTCTGTGTGTTAGCAAGATAACTCAAAAAGTTATTTAAGGATCTTTCTGAAATTTTGTGGGAAAGTCGGGAATGGCCAAAACTACAAGTGATTCAATTTTGGGGATGATCCGAAAATTTGAGCTAGTGCTCACGAGACGCGTGGTTCTTGCAGATAAGGGATACCACTGCCAATATGCCATATATGATAATGCTGAACGACAATGGCGTTGGCGGAGGTCTGCAGTCTTTGACTGCTTTTCTAGTATCAGAAAGCAATCAGTGAGTTCAAGTGTCTGCCCTGCTTAACATAAACGATGTCTGACCAGGGCTGTAATTGAGAGTAGGGATGTTGTACCCCACGTATACTTTTCCACGATGGAGGCACGTGCCCCAGTGATTTACTAAAAGTCGTGTAAAAAGAAGGTCTGTACATTTAAGCCGAGCAATTAAAGTCTCGTGGTGTAACAGTGCAGAGCTGCCCAAACGACGTTGAGACACGATTAACGTTCAGAAATTACTGGTATACTCGTGCGTGTGGTATTCAATCATTTTTGTTGAAGTTAATAAATCCAAGAAAAAATTAAGAAACACATAATTTTCTGCGCAATGTAGTATCAGAAATTTGTAATATTTTACTCAAATACTTAATTGCTAAACGAGTATTCGATGAGTTACTAGCCGAGTATTCGGTTATTCGAGTTACTAAAATTAATCGCATGGCACAGCCTTTAAAGTAAAGCAGCTAACCCCACTTTATGGTTAACAACATAGATAGCAATGTAAACATTGGTGATTTGTTTACGTAGTTAATGTAATTATCGTTTTATGATAAATTTACAGTAAGATTCGAAATAATATATTATATTTTGCCATGGCTTTCAGAAGCTTAACAGAAGTGTTTATTTTGATGCGTAATAATGCCATGCAGAATCGACACATCTTTGCAGAGCCGGTATGTTCGATGCCCCAGTTTGGGGG
>Ga0056128_1011588_pt1 | contig 10857 bp, 5 predicted proteins | sample WorMetLIZISLAND2_FD_71113 | JGI IMG/M metagenome (GOLD analysis project Ga0056128, IMG submission 71113) | Marine gutless worms symbiont microbial communities from Max Planck institute for Marine Microbiology, Germany - Olavius geniculatus... ... | reverse complement strand
CGGCCTGGACAAGTCTATATCATTCACAAGGCGGCGCCACGGTACTGGCGTTGGTGGCGTGGCGTAGTTGTTAACGCGTTTCGGCTGAAACGAAGTTACTCTACGCCGGGCCCGGTTAGTACTGCGATGGGTGACTGCCTGTTGGTAGGAACTGCTATAGGCTTTCGCGCATCCCGTGAGCATTAGCTCAAATTTCTTGTATAACTCGTAAAAGTATGGCTTACTGCAAATTTTTACAGTTGAAATGCATCGGACGCAACACGCATAACAACGAAGAAATCAAAAGTAAAAAGTAATAAAAAATCATACTCTTAATGACTTCAGTTTATTTAAACCTATTTCGATAGATTTCTGCCAGAATTTGAATAAAAGTGAACAAAATTGACGAACTGAAATATAAAAAAGATTGAAATTGCTGAAACACAGCATGCTGCTTTTCAGTATAGTTTGTGTTATTGTTTAAAGTATTGCATTCGTTTTTATTATACTGCTGCATTCTTGCGTTGGGTTTTTGTGTAAGCTAGGGATGCGTTTGTGCTGCTAAAAAGCTGCTTCTGTAACTATTAAGGCCGGCCAGTGTTTGTATTATAATGTCACCAGTTAACGGCTGACTCTATAGCCTACAGTGTAATCGCAGCATGTTTACTGTAGCAGCACTGACGATGCGGATGGTTCTTGAATAATGTACGCGTGATCAGTGTTGTGGCGCGTTACGTGACATTTGATCACCGAGAAATTATAGTCATGCGTTATAACAGATAACGCACGCGGTTGCTACTTTTTCTGCCCACCGAAACCATCGAGGGCTGCATAACAACTTTTTGGAGTAGGGGTGGCGTACTCGCCACTTTTCAGGAACATGCAGCAGAAAAAATAGCAGTGACTTTGGTACATCAGTGCATATTTACAATGCACAATGTCAGCCAGTGACCGAATTGGAATTATAGTTTCTGTTATTGTTTAAACTATTGCATTCGTTTTTATTATACTGCTGCATTCTATGTCGTATGCATAAAATATACAAAGTGCTTCAGAAGACCTAAGTCTTGTACATTTGTAGATGTTTACTTGTTGACACTTAGCTCGTTGTAGTGTAAGTTGTTTTTAGTTACTCATTCTGTGGCTAAGTTATTAATTTGTTTATTGTTTTTTAAACCAGTTTCGATAAATTCGTTACAAAGAACAGAATACCCGAAACAGAATTCCTAAAATATCTCTGAAACGGTTTAAGATAGGACCAACATTGCTATTGTTTATTAATAAGAGGTTGCCTACGTATACGCCGAACATACGCCGTGAATTATCAAAAGTACCGTCGTTGAATAAAATGAACAACGTTGTTTATTTTATTCACGTATCTGTGTAGAAATGACGTCCTTGTGGCACGTTTTGACACGGGGAGAACGACTGGAAGAAAAATGAAAGGAAAAAGTAGAAAGCTGGTATCCCCCACTAAGGTGATAAAGGTCTCCATCTAAATTTTTTTCTTTGTCGCTTATTTGTATATGTGGAATTGTATAGGGCGTCGGCACTACAGTATATTAGACGGCTCTTATTCATACGGCTTTATTGATGAGCCTGATTTCTGTAATATGCGGAATTTCCTTTAACGGAATACACCATATATTGTAGATTAATTAAGTACAACTAAATGCAAACTGCCGTTCACATAACAACAGTGTATACAAAACTATTTTGATCTCAACAAAATGAATTTACCGTTTAAAAATTCACTTACAATATCTATTTTATAGTCTAATATAATTTCGCCGACAAACGTAAATTTTATTATGTTTCATGGTCGTCGTTTTATCGATTTCTGTAAACGGCTTATGTTCTGTTAACGATCCACATATTTTTATGCAGTTGAAAACGCGTGTGTTTATCATATATTCAGCGTAGGCTACTGTACGGTATGTGTTTCCTGCAACATGATTCTTACATGCAGTTCCACGTAGTTGAAGTATTGTTGTTCTTTCATGTATAAAACGTTTTTTTACGTTTTTTATCTCTGTCACGTTTTTTAACGTTTTTATAGTTTTTAAAATTATTTTTTATTATTTTAGCGTTTTCTTTAAATTTTTTAGCAAAATGTTTATTAACTGCATCAAGAACTTCGAGAATTACTTTTGAAACCACGAAAATGAATTATTAGGCTACGGTGGTGGTAGGAACGGTATACGTCAGTGAAAAACGTGTCCGATATAAGTAAGTATAGTGATGCTTGCCTTGGTCATGACGTTCTCTCTCTCTCTTTCGCTAGTTCTAACTAAACAGCTCCTACAACATTAAACATTGGACAGTTGAATTACTCAAGGTTAATGTTTTTATTCAACGTTTTTAAAAGTTTTTTTTCTATTTCTGCCATGTTTATTGCGTTTTTAACATTTTAAGTTTGATTTTGTTTGCGACTAAGTTGTGATACTACAAGGGTGTACATTTGTATGATTGCTTTGTGTAAGACTGCGTGTTATCCGGCGCATTAATGCGACGTCAAACGACACTTAGCTTGCACTGCTACCGTTTCCACAGTTTTCGGCTGCAGTCGTGCGTCATAAAGCAAACGACGCTGTAGCCTAGGCAATCTAAGCGCGGTTTAATTACGATACTGCACTGTCTGGAGTGGTATAAGCTCGGACTGCGTCCTCGCATATCCACTCCAGCAGTGCGGTATCTGGTAATTATAGCACCGCTTCTGCAAGTTTGGCAAGATAACTGTGTTGACAACACCCTTAGACAGCCGTGTGCATGTTCACAATACCCATCCTCTGTTCGGTATGCGCATAGACTTTGCACTCAATAAGCGGCATTAATTATTACGACAAAGTTGTCACTGTTGTCGCTAATCGCGAAAAAAATGAAAACGAAGAAGATGTTCGAAAAGTTGACAAAAACTTATGATCGAAGCACGAGGCTAATCGTTTTCAAAGCTGTCCGATTGCTTGATCTGCGGCGCTAAGCTTGTAACTTCATGTTTCAGTTTTTACGCACCAACATGCAGGTATCGATCTGCATTGTGCCGTGTTCTTGGTAGCCTACTTAAGTAAGTAAGTAAGTAAGTAATCTTTTATTAAACAACGGTCAAACGCCATTGCAAAAACAGAACATAACAGAGCAAAATCGGTACAATATCGATAAGAAAAAAAAGAAAAAAAGGAAAAGAAAAAAAATAACAAAAAAATAAAATGAAATGAAATACGGTAGAGCTACAACAGATCTACATACTTCCATCAATTTGTATGCTCCGTGTACACATTGTGCTTTATATTTTGTGACGAATCTCTGAATCGTGCGTGTATTTTACAGGCTGCAATTTACGCATTTTGAGGCTTATTGTTGTACATTATTTCTGTATTTTATGGTTGTTGTAAACAGTGTTAAGTAAGTATGTTTTATCAACCAGATCTTGTGCTAAATACATGTTGACTAATTGTCGTATGCATAAAATATACAAAGTGCTTTAAAAGACTTGAGTCTTGTACATTTGTAGATTTTTGCTTGCTGACATTTAGCTCGTTGTAGTGTAAGTTGTTTTTAATTACTCATTCTGTGGCTAAGTTATAATGTTGATTATTGTCTTTTAAATCAGTTTCGAGAAATTCGTTACAAAGAACAGAATACCCGAAGCAGAATCCCTAAAATATCTCTGAAACGGTTTAAGATAAAACCAACATTGCTATTGTTCATTAATGAGAGGTTGCCTACGCGTTTTCGATTGGTATTGACATAAACGACCTTAGATGACCTTGAATGGCGTTGCACACAACATGTATTTTCCGCAGCCAACCACAACGCTGTTGGCGGCAGAAATGTAGCCCATGATGATGTTTCTGTGCATTCTAGTAATCGCATCGCTCGTTCGCCCTGCTGTTTTATTGTCTTGCCTGACCGCTGCGTGCCACACTCAGAGTCTCAGACATATATATATATATATATATATATATATATATATATATATATTCTCAGTGTAAGCCATAGCCTAGTTGCGTGCACGTTGCACACGACTAGACGAGAAACAATATGAACGAACAATCGTCACGGCTAAGGTCACAACCTGCAACAGTAGGCCTACGCCGACTCACGGAGTCTGTCTGCAAGGATGACAATATTCCATTTCGTCCGGTGATAAAACTTCTCACGTTCGCACGCAATTGCATCATACGTCGTCTATAGGCCTACGTACCGTATATTGCCAATAATGCCTCCGTCTGCTGCAGAACCATGCACATAGCGTCATATTTGTCCATATATTTGCCAAATATATTCACCGATCTTAAAAGCCAATTTACCGGCAGATTCTGTGGACAATTTAAAATAACAAAGTTGCTAGTCATCCTTCGTTGCGTCGCTACATTGCCATGTGAAATATAAATTTTTAAAAATCATTACAATCAGAATACATACATGTACATGCAAAAACTTATTTTCTAAAATAATGGTTTTTTATTAATTTGCTTTATTTAAAATTAAATTTCGTGTAGTTTTGAATATATTTCTGGTATTTATTTATGAATGCAGGCGATATTATTGTAAATATTAAATTTTAATAGGCCTACAGTTGCAATTGACAAAATACCTAATGTAGCAATGCTGTCTATAGCGACAAAAGCAAGGCGTGGTTACGAACTCACGCCAGTTCAAAAAATACGCTTTATGATAAAGGATACTGGTGAAATTTTTGAAGAAAAACTAGAAAAGGAAAAGACTAAGCACTTACAAAAAAAACAGGAAGTAAGAAGTACCGACCAAAGACACGATAGCGACAGCTCGAAGCACCCGCATTCTGAAGTGAACGATGTCAGTGAACTGGTAGGCCTACTAAACTAAAAAGATCAGACACAAAGATACATCGTTCAACACGCCAGAAAGAGGCAAGTTACAGCTTAAGCATCCTACGTATTTATATTTAGGCCCCTACCACCACCTTCGTCTGAAGTGACTTATTTATTTACCCACACGCTTGTTACATTATTGTTAGCTTTTTGTTACATTTATAGTTTACAAGTAGCGACGCATTTACAGCGTAGCCCAACGGTTTGGACAACAGAGTACAATTAATATTAGACCAAATGTTTAAAAATTCGTAAGGAAGACGGTTTCTAAAATCTAAAAAACATTTTACGTGAATTTTAAGCAACCGCCACCGGCTTTCGATAAGTCATCGACTTAACTTCAACGATTGGCCTTTTTACGAGATGTGTATCAAATGCACTGTGCCTGCTCGCTACATACATACATGTACGTCCCAGTGGAAAAAGTGTCCAAAATCATTTAAACTACAAGCTAAACCATTATGTCATCAAACTGCCAAGAGTGTAGACTACAAACATCAATTATTGGACAGCAGAGTTTCGTTTTTTTATCGGCCCTCGATAAACAGCCTGTCATTAGCTCTGCGTGACAACAGTCCATCGCCGAACTCGTTCAAGAAGTTATAGACATATCAGTTACTGTTAGTGATTTTGAAAAAAAATCCACAAATGTACGTTTTGATTTGTTTACTTATTATACGCGCGACAGCATGTATAGCACTTCTGTCCGTTCCGTCCGTCTGTCTGTCCGTCACACGAGAGAATCAGTCAAAACAGTCCATGAAGCTATTGCAAAATTTTCACCATCAGCTCCTTGATAGACTTTAGTTTCAGAATACGTAAAGCTTTTCTATAAATTCGAAAGGGTACGAAATAGCGCCAAAATTACTATTAATCACTTAATAGGAAGTTGCACATGCGTTTTCGATTGTCACCGAAAGCCGTGACCTTATATGGCCTTGAGCACCGAAATAGGGGTTTTATTGATCTTTTTGCGATTTCCGGCTGCCACATACGTTTCGAGAACGAATTACGCCGAAATCACTAAAGATCAGAACTACCTGCACATGAAATTTAACATTAAACGTAATTTTAACACTGCAAATCTCGACCCTTTAGGTTTAAGGAGGCTTGCGCACGCAGACATCAAAGACGGGTACCTCCCTTAGAAGTCGTTTTTAGCGCTGTTGGCTCGTCTAGCGTGAAAGCAGTTGCAGATAGACTTGCCGCTTACGGTAAAAGAAGAACTGCTGACGAGCTTTGAAGAGGCATCAACATTAATGACCGTGAATGACCTTAAACCCCCATATAAAAAATTTTGGTGACTTTGCGATTTTCAGCTGCGGCGCACACTTCAAAAGTGAATTGTTACGAAATGGCTGAAGTTAGACCAGAACTGAGGACAACATGCGAACAGAAACTGCTTTAGGCAGTCGCGCATCTCGTGAGCATTTGCTGCATTTTTTCGAACTTGCGCCATATAAATGTCATTAATAATAATAATAATTATTATTATTATAACTCAAATGACTTGTAAGCAGTCTTTGCACGCGAAGGCTGCAGTCTCATCTAATCCTATGATCCAACCCAACTGTCGACCGAGTTGCGCCATCTCTGCAGAAGAACTCGCGCTTCGACTTAAGCAGACAGCTGCGAGGCCACAACCGAGAAAGAAGTCACTAGCACTGCGACATCATCGAAATCGATCGACTCCGAAGAAAAAAACACAGAAGGAAAAAGGACATTCAGAGCATGCAACATTTGCACAAAATGTTTTTACGTGTTGACTTGACATACGACGATCTAAAAACATAGGTAATTCTATTTCGTTCAAAACCTGCTTAAACCCTGCAAGTCTCCTGCCGTGTTTTGAGCAGGTCTGACAAGTCACGGATTTTTCAGCCTCCAGCTTGTCGAAGTCGCAGACCTGGTGACAGAACAAACAAATTTGATGTGGAATTCTGGCTGAGTGAGCCAAAAAAATAAGAGAATTACTGAATTTAACCATCGCAGTTGGTCAGCGAATAGCCTAGGCCTACTACTGCTGGACGTGCGGCATCAGACGGCAGCAGCCAATGTCTCCATTAAATTAACCTATCCAGTGACTATATCATACAGTACAGTCTCTACATCGTCCAGCTTCCGTTGTAATATCTGGGTGACAGATACTGTATATGAAAGTCAAATTTCCGCGCATTATCTATACGCAGCCAAAAAGACCGAGAAAGTGGAACGCATATAACGCAATAGCGTACGTTATTGCGACTGACGTAGGCACATAAGAAATAGATTTTATCGTAGTTTATTGCGGCAATTGGAACAGTTTCTGGTCTACGTCAATTCCGCAGTAAAACAGTCATCAACACGGGCCTTCATAAAGGCAGGCTTATAATCAGACTGAAGTTACAGCTATAGACGTCTGTCTTCTTTCACAGATAAGCAGTGATGTCATTGAGATAGCGCTGAACATCGTAACCTGACCGATTTTACTACTGATACGCCCACGAGTAAAAACTATACGAAAACAACAGGATGTCCAAATAAAAAGTCATTTAATATTTTCAACAATGTGTACATTTTATTTTGATGAGACGTAGGCTAATTTTTACGCATATAAGTTGGCGTCATAAACCAAAATTGCTGCACCCATATCACGCAACCGCACCGCACGCATCACACTCGCTTTCCTGCGACAGCATTACCGCAACTCATTCGTCAGCCACTGATTCTCGATAGCGATGTTTCTACCTTGGTACAGTTTCTTCCAAAAAAGAAACCTTTTGCCAGCTGTTATTTTAATGGTCTTGAATCTTGAGCTGCGTTTTGGATCACCCTAACAGTACCATAGATAAATATATTATAAATATGCTAATGATAATAAAACTTAATAGTATTAATACTTTTAGCTAATAGTTCTAATTTCTGCTTATGGCACGGCAGACGAAAAATTCAAAAGAGTTTAGTTTTGTTGTACTGAAACAATATACTAGTAATAATGCTACGTATAGCTTATGCGGTCGCATGTCTCGGACAAGAAGCTGTACACGAAGCTGCTGTACAACGTGTACAGTAAGCCTACTGTTGTCGAGCGAGCTACGGATTTGTTGTAGATTGTCAACGTTTTGCGGGCCTGCTGTTGTTTGTAAGCCTACAACTTGTATCATAAATTATCATATTTATTTTCGAAATAAACACAACAGAATTCGATCAGTTACAAGCAGTTTTAATCGAAGGACTACTAGAAAAGCACAAGCTGGCCGCCTGTAACAATAACAACAATAACAATGTGCAGTTGAACTATCGTAAAACTGCTAATAGAAGCCCCCGGCTTGTACTAGCAGTTTTACGGTAAATACAAGGGAAGGCAAAGCAGTCATGAAAGATGATGACATTTATCTAGGCCTATCACACAGCATGCTGAGTTTGACCTAAACAACAACAGCTCAGAACAAGTCAAAGCAATTCGACTTAAACTAAACAGACGTCATCAGCTTGGCTCATCTTACGTAACAGTTCTGTAAGCAGTTACTATAATGGCTCGGTATCATCACGTGATCATGCGCTTATACACTGTTTGTATTATTGCCGTTTTCCCGAATCCACGCGGGTGTGGTCCGAAACAAGACGCGCCGGTTTTATTTCCACAAATTGTCAGTTCTGCCGTATTTCAAACAGCGAACCTTATACCGTGCAGTCCCAGTCCCCACAAGCTGCAGAGAGGTGCAATTTATAAGCAGTGGCGTCGAGAATACCGCGGTATTACAAGTCACAGTATCGCGCACTACGCTTTTACGAAAACTGACATCAATGCAGTTTCTTCAATGGACACGGCATGTCATGCGCTATTATTGCATATAAACTTCAAACAAAAAAAACGACAAAACATCTTGCTAAACTTTAAAAACCAGCTCTATGCAGTCGGTAAACAAATGTCAATCAAATCTACAAACAGTAAGGCCGACAGTGCGTTACAATGTCATCTCAGTTAGCAAACAGGTAAGTCTTGAGAGAATTGCATTGTGTCACCAAAAACGTCTAATTTTGACATTTCCAGTAAAATATGACAAATACAGACCTAGACTGTTATTATGTCGCAGGTACTCGATGTTGGTGCTTACTGCGCAGCCCTAGAGCCAACAGCGTCCGGGAAAACGATGCAACAGTGCAACGTCCTGTTCACTCCACGACATATCAGTATTGGACTAGCGTGCAAAACCTAGGACAGATTAGGCTGGGTCGTTCATTCGAGTAAATATCTGTTCGCAATAACCTACACAGTTCCCGCTTTATGGTGCGTTGCTGGTAAATTACGTTAATCCGTTAGATTAATAGTAAATCTGCGACACCCGTTGTAGTGATCATCTTCGATAAAGAAGTGGCGAAGACGCATTGTTCTCCTGGTTGTTGCGGTAGGCAGCAAATCGCCTTCAAGTCGGCGATGATGAAAATAATTCATCTCCGTCTTCTCGGTTCGTTCTTGTGCTGCTTCTGTCTTCCGTCGCTGTCGGTGGCTGAACTGTTGCCAGACGACTATCAGAAAGGTAAGTGTCAGATTGATAACGGTTTTATCGATTTTCTTATAAGGATTATCTACTATCTAGGAGGCGTACGTAACAAAGTTTGGATTTCTACCCAAAGATTCTGCAACCTATTCTCATATTTAGGGTATTGGAGAAAGAGAGATTAGGCAGTAGAATAAAAGTCGTAACAGTAGTAAAGATATAGTGAAAGTAATTAGTACGAGTATCACGGCTTGTGCGATAGTAATGTAGCCTCCACGGCTTACCCACCGCGATTCGCTACATCTCGTTGACCACGGGTCATCATCGGTGCAGTGCTACCGGAATCTGACGCAGTATCCATGCGATTTCCCATGGTGGGTGTGAGTTCTCAAAGTGCAGAGGGTTACCTTCTAATGCACAGTACCGCGAATAACCGTAGACGACAAAAAGGGAAGGCGAAAATACTAATGTGTTTGGTACACTGGAATTTTGCCTTCGCTATTTCAGTGTTCCACGGCCGTACGCGGAACAGTCCCACCTCCACCCTCTGTTCCGCCTGTTATGCATTAGCTTAGACATTTATATCTGGCTGCTGAGAACAGATTAAATGTCTAAGCTAATACATTAGTTCGTGCTTATACTTTTGGATTTTTGCCGTTTTACATCAGCGCTTATACAACATTAAATGAATTGCTTGCAGTTTTTTTATATATAATTTGTATTAACAATCAATAGCCGTAGCCACAAAATTTCGTCTCTAAACATTATTATAACAATGAACGCATCGCTATAGCATTCGTGCTGTCTATACGGTGGGATAACTTATCGACAACCCACGGATGCAGTCATAGGCCTATACGTGAACAAACTAATACCCAGTTTACACGATCAAGCAAACATCAAGCAACCATCAAGCAAATGTATTTGAAATACACGTGCATGACGTGCGCTCTAATTGCTTGATGTTTGCTTCATCGTGTAAACGGGGTATTACGAAAGCGTAGGATACACGACCGTCTGGCGTCCAGCGTAAATTAAGTATGTAAGATTGTGTAGAATTGTTTAACACTCACGTTTCCCATCCCAGGCAGTTGTATTGTCATGGCCTATACAATATGCCACCTGTGCCGTAAACACAGCCGTTGTAGGCTTAGCCATGGAACTAAGTTCTTGCATAGATAGCGCCGCTATCTATGTAAAGTTCCATGGCTAAGCTTATAGCCTATCTATCCACAGTCGGCACGGCTGTGAACGTTTACAGCACAGTATAGAATGTGTCAATTAACGACTGGATGTGCTGCTTTGAATCTGGCGTTGCGTTTAACGTAACCTAGTTGAAAACATAAATGTAGGCTACATTATCTTTAATGTTGGGGCTTTAAATCTGTGTAAAAATACTCTTCATCAATTGTGTGTATGCTACGATGACGCCTATCGGAAGATTTTTAGTTACAAGAGAAGTGAATCAGTGAAGGAACTTCAGTATTTCTGTGGTGACTTGCCTTTTGAATATTTGTATGAGTTGTATCAGTGGAATTTCTACT
>Ga0056128_1011584_pt1 | contig 10860 bp, 10 predicted proteins | sample WorMetLIZISLAND2_FD_71113 | JGI IMG/M metagenome (GOLD analysis project Ga0056128, IMG submission 71113) | Marine gutless worms symbiont microbial communities from Max Planck institute for Marine Microbiology, Germany - Olavius geniculatus... ... | reverse complement strand
GTTGTAGCACCACATTGTTAAGAAAAAACACACACCCTTACGTTTTCTTTTATATCTCTGTGGAAAATGTTTAGATTTCCACAAAATTTTCCGGTAATGTTTACGAGGATACTAGTATTCCATCAGTGTCAAAGTTAAATATTCTTTGCTACCTATGACATCATGTTGACGTCAGATTTTTGCGTTTGTCAGTTATGGGTTTTACCGTTGAAGGGAGACGTTTGATGAAATGTTAAAACACATAAATTGATCAGTGTGATGACTGAACTCAAAAATATGCTAATCTGTTGTGCAATTTTCCATTGTGAACTGTTTCCGTGGTTTATCTTCTTGGCCAAGTGTGAGATCTTCAACATTGTTGATGTTGGCAGGCATTCACACACTGCGTCACTGCGTGGATGACCACTGGCCCGCTATCAGTCAAACGGCTTGATACTGTCGGACATGTCAATTTTTTCATTTTTTTATTTAAAAGTTTCATTCCATCGATATTCAGTTCTCTGTCCATTGTCAGGAAACATATCTTGCACAAACTTGCGGCTCCATAACTCTTGCTGACTCACAAACATTTATCAATGTTTGTCTTCAACAGTAAAACCCATAATTTAGAAACATATGACGTAAATATGATGTCATCGAAAACAAAGAATATCTAACTTTTACACTGATTCAATACTAGTTCCCTCCTAAACATTTCCTGAAATTTTTGTGGAAATTTAAACATTTTTCACGGAGATATAAAGAAAACGCAAGGGTGTGTTTTTTTCTGAACACAGCGTAGTAGTAGTTGTCTGCGTGTGCTAGGTATTGGAGATCAGTGACGCGGTGATAGCAAATGCTATAATAGACCAGCGTCGTGTGGAGTTTGTCCTGCTTGCTGAGACCAAGGCCCAGGCTATTTCCGTCATGTTGGAAAACCCGCCGGCCAACTATGTGGAAATGTTTGCCATGAATGGAGACCAGTTCTATTCCACACCTTGCTTCAGGTTATTGCTTGGTGCCATTAGTTCCAGTTTTTGCTGCATTTGCCAGGATAGTAAATAAGTACATAGTGTATTATCTCACTTTGTATTTGTCTTTAGCTTTTTAAAAACGTATCCGAGTCATGATAAGACGTAGAACGTGCTTAATGACTAACACTGTACCGTGGTAATTGTGGGGATGTGGTCCAGATTGTACCCCAGTCGTGACAAGACGGCTCGGTTCCTGACAGCTGACGTCGAGCAGCTGATACGTAATGCTACTGCGGAGAAAGAACGTCTGTCGGCAGAACAAAAGGACAAATTGAAACTGCTAAACGATGCTGAGATTGGCATCAAGAAGTCTTCACAGGTTTGCACTTGGCTCTCTGTCCGTCCCATCGCTGTAGTGTAGCATCAGACCGATCATAAAGTCAGAAGTACATCTCTACCATGTCCGAACAAAAACATCCTGAACATGACACTTGAAGAAGGGATATCCAGTTTTAATAATGTCTGGTACGAATACTTCTGGCACAACTGGCCATCAAATGTCTGCTCAGTATTCCACCTCACCGTTGTCTGCTTTTGCACTACCTGGGGAAAACAGAATCAACAAAATATGAGTTAAAGTGAACAGAAATATGTCAATAACCATCAACATTATCGATTGTGACTTCAAGATAGATTAACAAATTTTATTAATTTTTGATGCAAACATTTTTGTCACTGCTTGCCATCAAATGATCGTTCTAGTTCCCACTTCAACATTTGTCTGCTTCCGCACTACCTGGGAAAACCCAAACAGGCGAAATAGGATAAAAATGTGATATTATGTTGGTTTTGTTTTCCCAGGTAGTGCAGAAGCAGACAGTGGGTGTAGTAGAAAGTTGGACAGTCATTTGATCGCTAGTTGTGTCGTAAATATTAATGCCAAAATTATTAAAATCGGATTATCGTTCTTCAAGTTACAATCAAAAATGTCCGGGATGTTTTTTCCGGACACAGTGTATGCGTCAGTCTGATTATTTGTCCATTTGTTCGCCGATGTCGGAGTCTGATTTTTTAGCGTGAAATCTCTAGTACCACAATAACAAGATTCATCAACTGACATGTACAGTCGTGGTTTAGTAGCTCAAAAGATGCATTTGAGCGGCCAGTACAGGAGCAAAAGTAGAAGTGCTGTAACTCCTTAATTTGTAGGATCAGACTATTTTCCGTTGCCTGGTTTGTACTTGGATTGGTGATTGTCAGCTGATGGGTAAATCATCTTGGTATGTAACCAGACATCCAGGTCAACTCAGCCTGGCCATCCTTTCATGGGTAGATGTAACAAGTGCTGGTGAAACCCGGGGCATAAACAGGTTGATAGCTATGGAAAAGAGATCTTTGCCATCTTGTGCGGGTTATGGCTCTGAAAGGATTTTACGTTTTTTTTTGCTTTCATGCTTCACATATTGCTAACTCGGGACAATTTCATGCTTTGATTGCTGCACTTTTTGTAAAGTGCAGAGTTTGTATTGATGTATTTTTAATATATGTTGCGAATCGGATGTGGCTGTTAACATATCTTTGTACGTTTTTGTTTGCAAGGAATTGTCGGAGACCCTGAAGCAGCTGCAGCGGCTGCAGAAGCGAATCAACGAACTGCGCATGGAAATCAATGAGCAGAAAAATGTAGAAGATCCAGCACCGGTGTGTGGTGATTATTTTTTGCTCTGATGTCAACAGGACTTTATTTTCAAGTCCAAGACAGAGAACAGAAGTTCTTTTGAAGCCCATAACCAAGAATTTATTTTTTTTCAAGATTAAGACCAGGACTTTTTTCACAACATCAAGACTTTTCACTTTTCATGCTGCATTGCATGTTCCAGTGTGTTAATTACTTTTACTGATTGCCAGTTTTTGTCACATAATATTTAACCAGATGTGACAAATAATATGTAAGCTCCAAAGACGACAATTTGTCAGTCGTGATAAAAACTAGCGGTTGTGATGAAAATATTGATTTTTGGTGAAATTGCCTAAATTTGCACTTTTTGACAAACGAAAAATGGCATTTTTGCATCAAAATCATTTGGAGCCTATTTATCATAACAAACACTCTATTTCGGATAGAAAGAAACAGGTAAAAGCCGGGATTTGTTGCAAAAGTTTTGAGGAAGTTTACACATTTTGACAAATGAAAAGAAAAGTGAAAACCAGAAGCTTCGGAACTGCTGAAAGAACCCATTTTTGGATCACATAAAAACTGGCAGAATTTGGGATTTGTAGCAAATTTTTTGACGAAATTTCTACTTTCTGATGAACAAAAAATGGCATTTTTGGTGGCATAGCTTAATAATACGTTATGCCAAACCCTAGTAATTTCATGATCTGATACGACAGTTGGACGTGCGGACGCTGGAGGATGAGGTTGAGAACTTTGACCGGAAGATCAAGGAGTTGGAAGCACGGAAGACTGAGCTGAACGGAAAGGCGGAGGCAGCGAAGCGAGAGTTGGATGCCAGTGAAACGGACCTACAGAACATCGAGGACAGAATCCGCACGGCGGCACAGAAGTTGGACCCTTACCGCGAGAAACTTGCACAGATCGACAACGAGGTAGATCTCACTAGATCTCTCACATGTTTCGCAGCATTTTTGACCAACCGAACTAACGGACACATATATGACACAATGTTTGCTTATGTATTTTTTTGTTTGAGATTTCAGGTCAAGGTAACAGTTGTTTACATGTAGGATTGCTGTCAGTTTTTGATCAAAATCTTGATATATGCTCATTTTTGATAGAACGTTGCTCTGAAAGCTGGTTTATTATGTTGTAAGCATGTATGAGCACTGTGCGATGGGCCATCAAATTGGAGTTATGTCAGATGTGAAGCTTGGTGAATAAGTAAAATAACTGTGTTTACATATGTTGGCCTTCCCTTCAGACACTAGCATATGGTCAGCCTTACCTTGCACAAGCTGGGCTTCTTGTTATCACAGATATTAGCAAATTAATTGATAACACTGTCGGTCTTTTTTACCTACGTGTATTACTGTTTGCTGTTACTTGACATTTATCTGATGTCACAGTTGGACTTTTTGTGGAGACATTGTATTTGATGCTGTACATTGCATCGTAAAAATCTTTGCTAAGTTATCACAAGGTGCAGTGCGAACGTATAAAGTAATGTGCTGGGCTGTGTATATGGGCTTGTTTCAGATTATTTTTGGGTGTGTTTCTGTCAAGCATTGGCAGAATTTTTTGCCATCTGACTGAATTATCAGACATATAAAAAAGTGATGTTTTTCCTGAGACACTTCTGTGACCACAGCTACAAATAATTACAGAGTTCTACTGCTGCTACATAACGTTGATGTTTGATTGATTCAGGTGGAACGAGCGAAGCAAGAGTGTAAACATTACAAGCAGAAGATGAAAGAATTCGAAGACAAACTTGCCGAGATGACGACCCAACACACGACCGCTCAGGCCGAGGTTAACGACACGACGGCGAAAGCCTCTCAGATCTGTGCCGAGAAGATACGAACGCGCCGCACCCCGCAGAACATTGAGTCTGAGATCATGCAGATACAACGGCAGATCACCATAGAGCAGCGCAGTCGTGGAGACAAGAACCAGATATGCAAGATCTACATGGAGAAGAAGGAACGCTTCGAATCCCTCTCTGTGGAGGTCGAGCTGCACGTTTATCACAGTAGTAAATAGCACAAAAAACGCGAGTCTTTCCCGAGCCACGAGGCCCACAGGGTGTCGTCGATTTTCATTTTCTCAGCCCTTATTCAGACTCCAGTTTACACTGCGTCAAGGTCAAGTTCATTATTACCACTCCCATTGGATGCTAATGCATCGCACGTTGTGCCTGTTTACGCCCTAGCTGCTGGTGGTGGTCACTGCATCTGCCCACGGGGAGATGGCCAGGCTGAGTTGACTTTGCTGTCTAAGCTTGTTGTAGTAGCATATTATGTCTTACTCATTATTCTAAGCCTGTTGTAGTTGTAACATTACGTGTTGTTGTAGTTGCACTGCTACTGCTACTGCTGCTGCTGCTGCTATAACTACTACTACTTCAGCTGATACTACTAGTGCTGCTGTTGGTCTGTCACTGTACCAGTTGTCATGTGTCCTGGATAGGCTTTCTTCGACACTGACTAATTGCAGACTTCTGCTACTGCTGCCACTACTGCTACTACTAATACTGCTACACGGTGTGCAGGTGCACCAGTTGTCATGTTTCCTGGACAAGCTGTCATCGATGCTGACTGATCGGAAGCGCTGGTACCAGAAGAAGCTGAAATCGATGGGTCTCATTCTGCAATGTCGATTCTGCCTCAACGCCTGCGTGCGGCCCGGTTTCACAGGACGCATGAACATCAGCCACTCCCGACAGACCATCGAACCTCTGATACAGACAGACCAGACCGAGGTAAGGATGCTACAACTATTAGACTGGTTTGAAGATCATGATGTTGCTATCTACAATTTTTTACTGTTGTAATTAATTTCTTAAAATTTTTTCGCTGCCGTATTTGTTTGATGGAGAATTATCGTGCACTTGCCTCAAATGTGGGTGCCACTGGAAAACCACAGCTGGTACTCTGTTCTTAACTTTTTTCAAAGTAACAAGTGCTATCGAGTCTTGACTATGGCGATTATTTGTACCAAAATTTGTAAATATTGAACTAGGAATGTCGGAATATGGCACACAGTGTAGTTGTAGTAGTAGTATTCTACATACTGTATACGCTGTGCGCAGTTTTTGATTGACATTTCTGAAGATTTTTGTGATTTTTTTGCGATCACTTTTGGTGCTGTTTGACTGCTGTTTATTGTGTTCTATTATGAACTTCATGTAATCAGAGTTTGTATTTCCAGCATCTGCTGCCAAAGAAATTAAATGAATCAATCAGACCTGTGTGTATGTGCATGTGTGTATAGTCGGAGGGTGAAGGCAAGTCACTCCAGAGTCACTGTGTGGTAGTATTGGTTTGTTTTAGTATCCCGGCTAGATGTGTGTGTACTGTTAGCCGGTGGGTGATGCGAAGTCATTGCGCAGTCTGTCCGGTGGTGAGAGGTCCTTTGCGACGACCTGTTTCATCCTGGCTCTGTGGGACGTGATGGAGTCTCCGTTCCGCTGTCTGGATGAGTTCGATGTCTTCATGGATCAGGTTGGTGGTCCGTGGCCACGGTCGAGCTCACTTGTAAAATTTATGTAGACCTCAATTAGACATTACACCTTGCCTTTATAATATGATGATTTAAGCTTTATAAATGTATGAAATTAATGCCTGAATATAACGAAAAATGGCGTTACGTTACGTTACGCTGAAAAATCCTAATCTTGGAAGTGGCTGGAAGCTGTCATCATACGAACGATAAGTAAAATTGGTAAGGTCAAATACATTAACTTGTATCGAGTTAACATAATAGGGTCATTTCGAAATTTAAAAAAAAGTAAATTCTCTGTATGTTCAAAATCAAATTTCCTTCAAGATCTATGTTTTGGATTTTCGTATTTTGAGAATTAGTGGAATGGTGCCATTTTGTAACTTATTCATTGAATTGACTTTTGTAAAACATGTTATATATACGGCAGAAAAAGTTCATGTAGGCCCTATGTAATAAGCAATGATGTTTTGAGATTCAATATTTAAAACAAGTTTATTTTATGTATCAGCTCTGAGATGTTCTGCATTGAAACAGGTGCAGTCCAGCAGAATGTCCTTGACAGTAAGACTAGAATGGCAAACTTGACATCATTCCATTGATAGTTGATTCTCTCCTAGAAAACAGGAGTTGGTGAGTCTTGTATGACCAGTTTGAAGACAGTTGATAAGGACTGAGTTGTAGTGACTCAGTGATAGATTTTTACTGCACGCTGGTGGACCTAGTTGGCTGTCTGTGCATATAGGTGAATCGTCGCATGTGTGTGGACATGAGTACTACACCGTTTCTCAAAAAACATCTTTGACATTCGCGATTGTAACTTGAAGAAAGATTATCAGATTTTAGTAATTTTTGACAACAATATTTTTAACACAACTGGTTGTTGAATGGCTGTTCAAGTTTCCACCTCACCAGACGTCTGTTTCTGCACTACCTGGAGAAAACAGGCCGAGCAAGATGTTGAAATGAATGAAAAACGTCAGTAAATTTCATCTGTCCAGATTTGTGGCCCCGGACAGGCAGTTGACTGTCATGCAGCAGCGTGTTTACCAGATGATGTTCAGGAATGTTGATGAATTCAAGAAGCGACCGGTAAAGTCAGGATTGGTTTGGAGCATAACATTATCGATACTGCTGTCAATGAATGGAGAAAGCATAATGGGTAGACATTACAAGCAATTTTACTGTAGGCAGTTACTGCTACTGCATGCTGTGTGTACAGGTGAATCGCCGCATGGTTATGGACCTAATGATGCGAGCGGCCAGCCTCAAACGCAGCTGTCAGTTCGTGTTTCTCTCGCCACTCAGCATGTCTCAGCTGAATCTTGGCAGCCACCCCGACGTCGAGCTGAAGGTCTTTGAGATGGCGCCGCCACGAGACAACCAGCAGCAGAAAAGCATCCCCCGCAACGATGACTGAATGAGTCAGATTCATCCACAGATTGAGAGTTCTTGAGAGGGCACGATTTAAACCCGATCAGCCTGTGCTGTGTAAAAACGGAAGGATGGGACTCTTGCGTACATTTTTTTCTCTTTACGAAATACTTGAGTAACCATCTTAAAGTTTGGATTTTTTAATACAGCGTACAGCAGTGGCTTCTGTCCCCAGAAATCTTGAGTCAAAATCGGGTGCAAGTTCCCTCCCCTACTTTAAAGCTAAAGTTTTCCCAACTAATAGGCTCAAGCCCCCCCTTTTCGGGTTTCTTGTTGAGGGTGTAGATTGCCCAGTGGAAAATAGGGGAGAGAGAAATTTTGATCTACACCCTGAACAAAATTTGCCTAATTTTCGCTGGGTGCAAGATGCGCCCACCAAGTATAGGGATTGAAGCCACTAGTGTACAGTTCCCTCCCCTCCCCCAGGCTAAAGAATGTCATACTGCACCAAATGAACTGTCAAATGGTGCAGCACACCATAAAGAGGCCCTTGCCATTCACGCTGCTGTTCAACATTTTTTTGGCCTGTGGGGGCTTTGTTCAGCCAAACGTGCTTACATGCCTGAATCTGTCTGGCTGATTTGTGATTCAATTTTTAAATTCGTAGAACTTCGCATATTTAGTCGAATTAATAAACTCCATTCAAATCCATTTTTGCACATCCATACATATCCAGAACTGTGAAACTTGTAGAAATTTGTGACTTTTAATTTTACAAATATTTATTCAACTTGAATTCTCAATCTGTGACTCAATCTGACTGAATATGTGTTGTCTGATATTAGTTTGTTGGTGCAAGTCTTCGTTTTTGTTCATTGACTCGTTTTTCGCGTACCGGTGTGTCAGTTTGTGTTTCTCTTGCGGCATGCAGTGTTAGGAAATTTTGAGAAAAATTTGTCGCAAAAATTGTAGTTGGGAGATGCAGTGTGGGCTATACGCAGAAATGAATAATGTTTGAATTTGAATGCATTTGAAAATGTATACTTGGCGACTTTTTCACATTTCCTGAATTGAACAGTCTGAGCTTCTGGACTATCGGCACTGCAGTGACGTTTACTCAGCAGTGTGCCACTCGGGCAATTTGACGTCAGTAATAACCAGGCCAATCGAGAGGGGGTGCATAGGGGAGGTAAGTTACCCCAGGCCCTGCAACGTTAGGGGGCCCCACCATCACTCAAAAATTTGAAGTACGCCAAAAGGTGCCATTTTTAAAAGAAAAATTCAAAATATTTTTCCCAGAGGGGCCCGTGCGAATGTTTCACTGGGCCCCCTGTGGCTCTCGTTTGGTCTGGTAATAATGCGGATTTAGACTTGAAAGTGTTTTTAATGATAACGTCATGATACCAGACAAACACTAGCAACAACTGAACTGACTCCAGAGGCTGTGTTTTGTCATCTCTCAGCTAGGGCCTGAGCCTAAACTATCTCTGTGCTGACTGATTTGACCATGTTTGCATTGATTTGTGTTGCTGTGTTTCACGTATTATCACTGAATTCTAGGTTGATACAGTAACTGTGAAGCTATTGTAGGAAATTAGGAATTCATCAAAATTTATGTTGTCTGCAATAAAGTTTGTTTGCTGATGTTTCTGCAACTGCTGCTATCTTCAGATCAATTTTTATCTGCCACTAAATGCAGACTTGCCAACTCGCCCGATTTTTTCGCAAAACCTGATTTTTTGACCAATTCGCCTCGCCAGCATAATTACCTCGTAGTTTATACCAATTTTAGCACAGCTCCTGGCAGCATGGTGATATTTGGAGACACGCCATTGCAAAAATGATTTACCGAACAGCAACAAACACGACGGACAATTATTGCCTTTCAAAAAGTCACACGTGCTACATCACGTCATTTTTATTACAGCATGTGCTCAAAATGTCTTCGTCCAACAGGAACGCAAGCACGTAGATGCTAGCGCCACTCATCAACGAACGCTAAATACTGCGTGATGCAGCGCTGCGCACTCGCTGTTGATGCATCGTTTCAGTTTGTCGATATAAATCTTAAAATTTTTTAGTACAATTAATGTTAAATAAGTTGCAGATTTTCAAAGATTTTGTTGTCTCAGTGATTTTCTAAGCTGACGTATGCGCTACCCAGTATGAATGTATTGTTGCAAACGGCCAGGCTACGACCTCTGAATTTCACAAGGTGGTGTAGCAACAGTACTAAGGTGAAGTGGGCAAAACCGCAATCATTTGCGTCAAGTTTCTTCCCTGTGTTGCATGCAAAAAATTACTAAAATTAAAAATCGGCCAGTGTTTCACGGAACCATTCAAAAATTTAAAAACGTCGTGTTCCTCATCGACGATTGATAGGCATACTGTCAGTCGCGGTTCTGTACGTGCGGACCGCCACGGCTGTCTGGCGTTTCTCTGCAGCAGGTGTTCAGAGTACCAGTCAGCGAGTCGCGAGTGCAGCCTTTCAGCACGCAGACTGTGCAAACGACATCGTCTGGGGTGGTCCTGGTCGTCTCGGTTGATTTCACCGGAGTCGTCGGATGCAGGTCGATGAAGTCTGTAGACGATTGATGAGCATTACCATGATCATGATAATGCAGTGCATTCGACTGCTGTTCGTCTTTCTCGTCTGAATAAATCGCCGCAACACACACAGTTGGTTCTAGTCCTACTGCACGACAGCTTTAGCAAACTTAAAGCAGGCTTAAAGCCTTCAAACGCTATCCCGTAGAACATTAAATGCAAAAGTGATGGTGAAATAAACCATAATAAACCAAATAAATGTTTCTTAATGGATTGATTGACTAAACAACAGAGGCCTATTCCGATTTCACTAATAAGGCCTAGGTAAACTTTAAAATTAAAAACCTACCCGAGCAAATGAGGCTTTCTGTCATGTTGTATGCTTCCTTTGAACGGAAGAATGTACCGGTACGCAAACGACTATTGCCTACAATGATCAGTCACATCAGTTGTCCTGGCGTATGAATTATCCTCTGGTCGTCGATGCCTAATGCCAACGCGTTGAGAAATCGACCGGCGACTAATTTGCTGCTCGTACACGGTGTAAAAAGCCCTTAACTCGATATGCCGGGTTTTTGCGCACGTAGTCTGGTACTCGATGTAATCGAGGAGGATGAAAGCACGTGTGAAAGACATGTGTGTTCAGTACAATGCTGTACGGTTGTGAAACATGGACAGTTACAAAAAAAAACGCTGCGAAAGCCGAATCCTGTCCTTTGAGAGAAAATGCTACCGAAAGATTCTAAGGATAGGATGGACACAAAAGGTCACTAATGAAGAATTGTACAGAAAGATTCAATTGAC
>Ga0056128_1011582_pt1 | contig 10862 bp, 5 predicted proteins | sample WorMetLIZISLAND2_FD_71113 | JGI IMG/M metagenome (GOLD analysis project Ga0056128, IMG submission 71113) | Marine gutless worms symbiont microbial communities from Max Planck institute for Marine Microbiology, Germany - Olavius geniculatus... ... | reverse complement strand
ACCCCATACGTGATAGGCCGTTGGGTTTATATTCGACGAATTTCGAGGCCATTGGTCTTTTGTGATGATATCTGGACAGCTGGCCCGCAGCCAGTTCTGTGCGCTGCGCGGCGTTGCGCGCTGTGTGCTGACGCGCCGTCCTGCTAGAAGATGAATCCGGTAAGCAGCCGGCGATTGCTTTAAAGGAACGATAATTTAGTGATAATTTATAAACAGTATAAATTGTTGTTTATCAAAACGTCACTGTGACGTCATCGGCAGTAACGTGTAACCAGTTTTTGAAAATTAAATAGCATTTTTAGCATGAACATTTTTGAATGCTGAAAAATCGATAGGCGGTCATGTTAAAAAGTCTATAACTTCGTCCTTTTTCCAACAGAATCACATTTTACTTGGCACTTAGATGTAGAAGGTTTCAATACATAAGGGTGTAAAATTTTATATTAAAATCCTGAACGGTTGCTGAGAAAACGGCGAAAAAATTTAGGGGTCCACTTTTTTCTGCCGCACTCTGTACGTAATCGCCTGCCCCTATAGGCCTACATGCGTTTATTTTTAACGAATTTTGCTGCAACTATTCTCAGCCAATTTTTGTGCGTATTCCTTGCACAGGTTTAGGCCTATAGGGAGTAAATGGCTCCGAAGTGACCTAAAAAGTGAAAAATAGAAGTTGTAAGTCGAGAGGCACGTGCCCTTGCAGGCTGCAATGCCCGATAGCTGGCGATCGATGCCCGTGCATTGGCTGAGCAGAAATGCACATTGCACCAGAGGCGGATTTAGACATGTTCAACGTGCTCCGCCGAACACGGATCCTCACAAAAAAATGGACCCCCACAGGACAGCAGCTCAACATTCTGGCCTTCGGTGGCCTCTTCGTGGCGTGTTGCAACATTTAAAAGTTCACTTGTTGCTGCACGCGATATGCTCTGCATGGCCTTGCGTCTCTAACGTCATATTGTAAATAGTCTGAACTTTCAACCTTATCGACGTTACTTAAGCTTACTTGTTTATTTTGTGACAGAAAAAATAGGTGGGCCCACATTTTTGTTAAACGGGGGCTAATCGGGTTTAAATCCGACTCTGCATTGCACATACTGGTAGATTTAAGCATACCGAGGCCTGCAGGTGAGACATGTTTTAGACAGCAGCAGCAGCAGCAGCAGCCAGCTTGCAGTCAGCTTGGTTCCAAGCTGCTATGCTATTTCATGGAGGACTTCATGCCATGGCCATACAGCCGTGTGCAGACCGCAGAGCACAGAGGAAAAAAGCTAAGATTAGCCTGGCACAGCCATGCAGCCAGTCCGTAATGTAAACAACAGTAAGAGCAGCTGTTGTGCTACTCTACCCAACCTCCCTCCTCCTCATGTGAGGATGCTGATGAAAAACTTTGCTCTGCTCTCAAGCTTGGTGTCCATCTAAAACGCACGCAACGCAACGCCTGTGCGTAATTTTTAGCCGTATATACTCACAGCTTATGTCACGACGTTGTGTCCGTCTGTTGCTGTAGTCTGTCTGTCTGCAACGTATGTATTCTGGCTAAACGGTACGTCTTACCGGAACAAAAAAGCTGTTTGAAAAAGCATATAGGCCTAGGGTTGCGCGACCGCTAGATGTAGTACCAAATCGGACCCCCTACGATCTGCATATCCTGAACCCAAACGTGCACACTTACACCAAGTATTTCAGCCACACCGCTTCAGCTAGCGGCATGATTGGCTATCGGCAGCCTATAGGAACTCACCAGTGCCCCGTCCAGCAGAGTCTACGATCGCCGACACCGTACATGCGGACACATAATTATGTCCTCACAAAATAGGGGTCCCCAAAATGCATGTTGCAACATGCCAGGCAGTACGGTCGGCTATCCTAGCGACAGCTGGGCTTCTCGTTAACGCAAGTAAGTATGTAAGCAAGTAAGATTAATAAGATTATTTAGAAGGCGCATTTTAACAGTAGCCACAATGCGCTGCGCTGTCAACACCAGAACAACAAAAAATTTGAGCTAATGCTCACGAGACGCGCGAAAGCCTGTAGCAGTTCCGGTTCAGTATATTAGCTGAAAATTGGGGTGTTCACCCTGAGTTAATATACAAAATATCAAAATCTCTATCTGGATCGCATAACGATAGCTTCGTGCAGCTGATGGTGAAAAATTGGTAATCCTAGCTTGCACCGCTTTTGACTGATCCACCCGTGTGACGTGCATCAGACAGACAGACGGACGGACAGAATTGCGATAGCTAAGACGCGATGAAAGCAGTAGGCCTATAACAAGTCAATCAATGCAATCAATTAGCGTTGGTTAGTGCTGCGCGTTGTAAACCGATTCCCGAGGTGGCAAAACCATCGAACAAAATATCACAAATTACGCTGTATAAGGTATGCAAGCCGTTTCACCAAATACTGTGCATCAGAAATGTAGGCCTACTAAATAATAAACTATTGCGCTCACAATACAACGAAATCGTACAACGAGAATTTCTGTCGCCGTTTGGTTAGATTTGCGGGAATTTGGGATAAAATACAACACCTTTATTACAGTCATGCCGAAGTGCACATAGGCCTAATGATGGTTCCGTGGCTCCCCCTTGTGAATGATATATACTTGTGTCGCAGCCTGAAATCGCCAAAAAATCCATAAAACCCCCTATTTTGGCGTTCAAGGTCATCCAAGATCATTGAATTCGGTGGCAATCAAGAGCCAGTGTACGATTTCCTATTAGTGATTAATAGTAACCTAGGCCTTATCTCGCACTGTTACTGAGATAGAGCGACCTATTGGCTAAAAATCGCAAATTTTGCCCCCCTCTCCTTTAGCGCCCTCGTTCTGGGTGACCCCCTTCGAATTTATGGAAAACTTTAGGGTTTCTGAAACTAGAGTCCTCCCGGCAGCCGACAGCAAAGATTTGGTGATTCTAGCTTACACCGTTTTTGACTGATCCACCTATGTGGCGGACAGACAGACGGACGGACGGACAGACAGAATTGCGATGGCTAAGACGCGCTGAAACCAGTAGCTGCTTTCGCGCGTAAAAATGCGTAAAAATGCGTAACTGCCGTTTAAACTGTTCAAAGTTAATGTCAGTTTGTCTCAGATGAGCTGGCAGACTGTTCCACAGCCTAGGATCTGCAGCAGCAAAGCATATTCATAGCTGCTGCAGGTCCGTCTGACGACACATGTCCTTGAGTTGGTAGAACGCAGCTGACGACGACCGTCGTCAGAGACCAGCTGACAGTCGGCGGCCAGGTAAGGTGGAGCCATACCCGACAGTGACACGTAGATCAGAGTGGCCATCTTGAAGTCACCCGACGCTGAACCGGAAGCCAATGCAGAACATCGAGTTACAGTAGTCCAGGCGACACGAAATAAACGCCTGGACCAGCGTATTGACGGCATCAAATGACATCGATCTGTCGAGCGGTCGGAGCTGCCGTAGCTGGTAGCCACTGCGACACATGGCGGCTATACTTGCGCAGACAGCGTCAGCTGCAGGCTGTCGATGATGACGCCGAGGTTACGCGCCGTCTCCGAGACGTCGTGCTGACGCCACCGGAACCTCCGAAACGTTGACTTTCGCTAGCTGTTGTGGAGAACCCAACCACATCACCTGGGTCTTGCTGGGGTTCAGTCGAAGTCGGCTGGGCTTCAACCATGCCTCGATGTCGACGATACACGCAGTGAGACGTCGGACGGCAGCCTCAGCGTCACCGTGACGCGCAACGAGGCAAGAGAAGAATTCCAGCTGTCGCTAGATGAGGCCGACCGTACTGCCTATGTCCGAAGCATTGTCCGAAGGCCAGCGTCCGACTTCCGATGCATGCGTGGAGAGCGATTACCCTGAGATGACAAGAAAACTAGGAGAATCAATACCTTCATATTTGCGGTCTTATGTGCCTATACGTGTGCATGCTAAACTTTTGATATTTCGCGCCGCTATACCGGTTACGCTAGAACGTTATGAATTGAATTGTGTGTGCTTTATAACAGGGCTCGGTGATGGAAGACGTGTGTGTGGTCCGCTGCTGTCCTTGCTGTGCTGCCGTTCAGATGTCTCGTGAACTCAAAACTGTCGGACGCTAAATATACCAACGAAATCACCAACCAATCAACTAACCAACTAAACCACGGTGCTCTGTCAATACACTGTTATAATTATCTGTGTCTACCCGTTCACGAAACATCGCCGTTCAACGACAGCACAACCTCGCTTACAACGCTCGCAATAACTAGTTAATTTACTTATTTACTCGCTCAACCACCTTGTTGTTTACTACTGTGACGTCATAGCACGTGAAGCAGACATTATTCGCTGTCGATGAAAATACAGTCATAATCGGTAAATAACGGAGTTTTTTGTTGATATTGTTGATACTGTTGTTGTTTTGTTGTTTGTTGACGTTTTTGAAGTTGAGTTAGCCAAGCTAGCGCGCTTTTTGTTGCTTGTGTGAATATCTTTCGATCGTCCGTTCGCCCGCTAGACTTCAGTCTGTCGTTATCGCGTTCAGAACACCCGCTTGCTTCTGGGCAAGGTAATGTCGGTAACTAAATTACTGATAGCGGGTTAGATTTAGCCTACTGAATGTGTATAAAACCCAACTTTTAGAATAAAATAACGCCTGTTCGCTAAAATATATAGCTTTGGTGTATAATTGTTTACACGCCGGCGATATCTATTCTGTGTGTTAAACACGTTTGCGGTATATGCCAGTGCCTATTATGATAGGGCCGATACATGACCCGAGTATGTAAACTTTATGCATAAGGGCCACCAAAGGTCTTAAGCGTACCAGTTGATTTGGCATTAGGGCAAAACGAAGCTTCTAGGCCCTATGGGGAATTGGGGATTCTTTGCAGACAGATGGGCAAACTACTGGTAAACGTTGTTTCAGGGTTGCATTTGCCTGCAGGCATTTGCACAAGGTGGAGTTCCTAAGAAAGGGGCACACCGGCACAACATACTGTTGTTTGAAGGACAATTCAAAGTTCAATGCAGAACTGGCATTCACCAAAGTTTATTTGCACAAGTAGCTGTGGGAGAAATTTTTCTATGCCCTCTGCTCTGCCATGCACTTATATTTCTGTGCTGTGGTTAGAAACTGTATGAATGCCCTTGCTGTCAGGAGTGGAAGAATTCCTGTGTTTTCAGTTGCTATCGGTCTCTATAATTTTCTGTTGGACCCTATATTTGGTGCATTTTTTATTTGCTTTCAAAATTTTTCTGAAACAAACTGCATCTGGTCCGTTATGCTGTAGTATTTTACTTTAATTCTGATCAGTACTGTAATATAAGTTTATTCAGTCTGTCACTTTACTGTGCAATATTGCGTGGAATATTTGAAATAAAGGGTTTAAATTACTTCCAACTCTACTTTTTCGCCAGGCTGCAACTGAAAGCACAGGATCTTTTTGACCTAATTTTGTCTCAGACTGTGTAAGTGTGCTTAAGATGAAAGTAGTTGTTTAGTGCCTACGTGTACATAATATATGCGGCTTATGTTGATAGATAATGACTATCTCATGGTGCTTTACTACATGTACTCAGCTGTACAGGATGTCACATAAATGACCTGTTGTGCTGTATGATTTTGATATGTCGGTTGGCTTATTTTTTGTATGTTGAATTTCAGCAATTATGAATTAATAGTCAGCATAGGCCTATATGTTCATCATTGTATAATTCACTTGCATTATTATTTTATTAGAACGAAATTATGAGAATTTTTGTTGAATAGGCCAGGAGCAAAAAAATGCTGACAGATGCAAGCTTCTGAAAACAGCAAAAATCACAAAAAGTGATATGTTATCCACCATCACATTGATTAACTTCCAGTGTAGCCTACTGCTGAATAATATCACATTTCTTCTGACTTTTGCTGTTTTCTATATGGTGTCTGTAGTTATTAGCATAATATGTATTGTGCGTATCTGAGTTGCTATCAGTGCATGCCTGCGGGCTTGACAGTGACTGTAGTAGGCCTAGTTGCTAAATGACGTCATTGTATTAGTCGTTGTAGTAGTCGAAGTTGTAGTAGTACCGTGTAGTAGTATCACTGAGAGTGCGTATATGTTGACGCTGCTGGCTTATATGTAGCTGATACATATTCTGTAATTTTTCACTATCGTACTCGGAATCTGATTTGTTCATTTCGACGCCAGACATTGGTGAATCTTTTTGACTCTTTCTTTCCATACATCGCTGAAGGTATCATAAGATGATGATAATTATGATACACCAATATAATGGTAGCCTATATAGTTGTATAGACCTACCTATATTTTTATTCAGACAGTGGTTAAAAGAAGTTGTGCATTTTAGTCATATAACATTGTATAAAATTTAAGTAGATTTTCATAATTTTAATACAAATCACTACCATGTAATGTACGAATACGTTTTCAGCCTATAATTTCGAAAATATATGATGGCTGGAAATTCGCCCAGACTCCGTTGCAGGAGTTTTAAAGTTTAAGTCTTAATTCTCAATCTACGACTGCCCTCTCCTCCGAAGTTTCAAAAATTGTTATACGATAATCCTCAATGACGTTGATGCCTCTGTCTAGAATGATGGGCATCGCTTGATTGAATGGCATGCTTTAGGCCTAGGATCTAGTTTCAGAATTTGTCGAGAATCTAATTCCAGGACGGCGGCCTAAACAGCGCAACAGGCTACATTGCCAGTCATGGACCGTCGTCTGCAGTATAGAGTGGCTGTATAGGCTTCCATAGGCCAGAGTAGGCCTATGGGCCTACGCTGCTTTTGACTTGACCTTCACTTAGTTATTTGTACGATCCTTGTACATATAGGTGAGACGGTCTAGCTGTTCGTGATGTGCAAACGCACGATGCTCGAATCGAACTAGTTACAATCGAGTAAGAGCAACTTGCTCCCTGGCCCAACTTTTTAACCGACGTCGTTGCTTGTTACGGGACATTAAGGCATGACTTCCTCTTCAAATTCGAAGCCCACTGGAGGAGCTTGATTTACCTACAGTGCTTTCTAGGGGAAATGGCCTGGGAAACAAACTTTCAGGGAAATGGTAAAGATTAGTAAGGAAAGGGACAGAGGCAGTGGCGTCGTGCCCAAATATGTTCAAAGACGAAAAAATTATTTTGTATAAAAACATTTTGAAAACGTTTTGGAGTAAAGTATCCACCCCCCCTTTCTTACGTACTCACCGGTCGAGCTTATGGTACGAGCTGTCGTCTGTCTGTCTGTCTGTTCGTCGTCTGTCACGGCTGTATGGCTGTTAGCTAAACGGTGCGAGATAGGGCCTATAGGTTGCTATTGATCACTATTAGGAAGTCGCGTATTGGCTTTCAAATGACAGGAAAATCATTGACCTTGGATGACCTTAAAGGGTCATAACGCACTATGGTATGCCAATTGTGCATTATTGTAACTAAATGGTAAGTCGTGGGGGTCGGCAATGGTATTGTCGGATAGGGCGCTGGCGACTTCCTATAGGCTGTCAATAGTAATCATGGCTTTATCTACAGCGGTTTGGCCGCAATTTTCATTGGAAAGTTTCAAGCTATAAGCGGCCGTATCTCGGAAATGGTGAGAGATAGGGCCAAGGTTACTATTAGTCGCTGATATGAAGTGGCATACATCCTTTCAGATTACATGAAAATCATTGACTTTGGATGACCTTGAAGGTCACTGAGAACCAGTACGGTCAGCTATCCTAGCGACAGCTGGGCTTCTTGTTAGTAGTTTTAGTACTTTATTTCTGTGAGTGGTATTCAGTGTGTCCCTGTGCTTTATGAGCTGTTACGCTATACTGTATTGCACGGAATTTGATGACATGAAAATTAAGAAAATCATGTTTTCCGTCTCTATACTTGTTCACCAGACTGCAACTGGAAGCACATGAATTTTTAGGCCTAATTACAGAAAAAAGCTACATTTCAAGTTACGCCAGCTTGAGAAAGTCTTTTAAATTTATCTTTGAATGTACATTCGGTATCAACCGGTTTCGAATTCTGCACGAAGGTCTCATCACTAATGACTGCTGCTGGTTTTTGCTCTGCGGCGTCTCGCTTTGCTGCTGCTGGTAGTGAACAGCTGTGCGCTAGTGAGGCGTCGAATATCGAAATTGTGTTCGGTTTAATATGTAGGTTTAGTATGCGTAAATTTGTGATCAGTGGCGGAATCGGATTTAAGGGAGAGGGAGGGGGAGGGGGAGAGGGGCGCCCCCTATTGACTGGATGCATCTTAAAACAAGTAAAAATTTTGCACCAACATGCATGATTTTTGCATAAAATTATCATAAATTTTTTTATACCCCACCCTCATTCTTCCGCCCCCTATTCCAAACTTCTGGATCTGCCACTGTTTGTGATTATTACTCGATTTGAACATTAGAAATATCTTGCATTGCAGGTCTCGGCCAGTCCGATGTGTGACTCGTTTGGCGATTTCCAATATGCCAAATGACTAGATTGACTCATCAATTATTGTTCGGGTGTCCGAATAAGCAGAATTACGGCTACGACCCGTCCTTCCATAAGTCTGGTTTTTAACTTGAACAAAAACAAAAAAAGAGTAGAAGATAAACAACACTGGCACGAACGTTCCTCAGGAAAGGAGATGCGTGTTATGCTTTTCATCTCAAAAAGAGGTTTATGGTTGCACAGCTATAAGTGGAACAATGCGCCTTTGATTCGTTTGCGACATATGGCGTTATGTATGCACGTTCTGGCTGATTGGTTGATAGGTGGACGACCACATAACATGTCAGCACTGGGTCGATAATCGTTGGGGTTTGTATTATTAGTGGTCGTATGGTCGGACACTGCAACTGGTGATCAAAGGCGACTTGGCATAGTGACAGAGGGGGCACTGGGGCAGGGGCAATTGCTTTCACCAATTGAATAGTTGCTGTCGAAAAAATTTCTTTAAAAGATACCATATTTGGGGATGAATTGGAGGAATTTAGGGGGGATCGGAAAATCGAGCATCTCAACCTCATGCGTTGGTAATTTGCAGCTGTCTATCGCAGAATTTCAACTTCCAGTCCCCGACAACGCGGCTGGTCAAACGAGATATCGTGTCAGCGATCGGGGCGACACAGCAGTATACATTACATAGGCCACTGCGTAACGGATCAGCTGATATAGCGCCTAGTGCTGGTGCTTGTGGGGGTTATATAGGCGACATAGGCCTACCTAGTTCAGGCCTATAGTCGCGAGTGCATGGCGTGATCTCTAGTAATTGGGTGCACAGTACAGTCTGTTAAGTTACATGTAGTTATGTTAGGACTGCTTTGCTATAGCTGTTCTAGTATAGTTATTAGCCTATAGCGGCTTTATACTCGGAGTAAGCCTTCAGGGTAGTGCAAAAAATAGTGAAAACATGCTTGCTTTAAGGCGCGTAGAAAGCGACGGAACTAAACTGAACTAAATTGAAATATTATGGCAATGCAGTGCAGTTCGGTTCGTTTCTGTCGCGTCGTACGCGCCTTAACGTTTATGAAGTGAGTTGGACAGTTTTGGCAACAGTCGACAGCGTCAATCATATTGCAGTGAAGTATGGTATATGGTTAAACACTGTTCACAGTTAAGTGTTCACCATAACCACTCTTTAGCTGCAATGATGGAGGCTGATCTGATCGTTCACAAAACTGTTCAACTTTTTATGGGCCACCCATGGATGTATCGATTAGTCGGTTACACGTGTACACTGTACACGTGCAGCAGCTGGTATACTAGCATTAAGCTTATACGTTACACCGGATCTCCTAGCTGCTGGATATAGATCTAAAGCGCTATACACTGCTGAAAACTACTTTTTATACTACTGCTGAAGCCGTAATGGCTCATCTGTCTGCTTCGTTTTCTGCGGACTAGTATCACAGCATCGTCGGTTGTTTATGGTTGTCCCGGCTACCGGACCGCAATTAGTCTTCTCATTCACGTCGATGACGGCATCCTGGTTTCCATTCTAACGAATGAGGATCGTATAATCGACAGCAACGTATGAGTGAGATAGGTGAGCTATATACATGCACTGTTATATTGTTTTCCGACTATAAAAATATGTCGGCCTATAGTGCCGACATTACTGTCCCTATAGTAACTGGTAGCTTGCTTAACCAGACTGCAGTCTGCATTGTTCCTGTTTTTGTCTATCTGCTTGTCTGTCCATGTCTGTCTCTATAATATGTCTCTTTCGTTGTTTCTCCATCATATCTGTGTATGTCTCTGTAGGGTGATGTCTTCGTCTATCTCTGAGTTCTACCGTGGTAGAAGCGTTCTGGTCACAGGTGCGTCGGGATTCATTGGCAAACAGCTCGTTGAAAAGTTGCTGAGATCATGTCCAGATATAGACAAGATCTATGTGTTACTGAGAGGAACACGCTTCCACAATCCACCAGAACGACTACAGTATATACTGTCATCACCGGTATGTACATGTAGTAGTAGAACTTTGTACTTAGTAATAGTAAGCCTATACTATAGTAGCCTAATTGTAGTAGTGTCCTGAGAGCTAATTTACAATACTTTTTATAGCTTGTTCCTGCGCAAAATCTATGCAAAAAGTCCTACAAATAGCCTAGGAAGAAAACACATTAACAAAAAACATCTAGAGAAAACCTGGGAATAACTGACACAAAAACATAGAGCAGGAGCTCCTGAGGTAACTTAAAGGTCCGTGGACGCCAAAATTAACATATACATTTTATCCATTTTCCTGAAAGTGCAGAATTTTATGATAACTTTGACAGCAAGATCGGCGCTCAGCGTTTTGTCAACACGGAAAAATTTACCTTTGAAGTCGACGATCTACGAAAACGACGTAGAAAACGCGCCGCCATGACGGTCTGCGATGACGTCATGAGTTTAGCTTATAGACGCCAT
>Ga0056128_1011580_pt1 | contig 10863 bp, 4 predicted proteins | sample WorMetLIZISLAND2_FD_71113 | JGI IMG/M metagenome (GOLD analysis project Ga0056128, IMG submission 71113) | Marine gutless worms symbiont microbial communities from Max Planck institute for Marine Microbiology, Germany - Olavius geniculatus... ... | reverse complement strand
ACCCTGCAGGAGTTAAGCCACGCTGCCCTAGATAGGCAGCGGTGGGCAGCGATAGTAAGAATGGCGTCAGACACCAACGGGCATTGAGCCCACGGTTGTCGATGATGATGATGATGAGGCAAATGTGAAAATCTTTTAGCAAGGACACGTAGCGCGCAGAAATCCACAACGTAAATCATCGAATACGTTATAGCAGATAATAACAACAACAAGTAAATGACTTGCCTGGAAGATTGACGTACAAAGATGAGTTACATCGAATTCCGCTTTGCCGCGTGCTGTTAACTCTAATATGAGACAAATATCTGCTACATCAGTTGTAAACGAAACAGTTACATCGCACCAAACGCCGCATAATATTTTTGTTCTTATTTTTACACGGTACGGCAAGTTAAGTGGCGGCGGTCATTCGGCACGTTGTCGGACGACTGCGAACATTTTACTAATGAAGAGATCTGCCATGTACGGCGACGATGGCGTAGGCCGACCGACCGGTCGTGTTTATTTTCAGTAGCACTAACAGGCGCAGTGTCAGCAGCCATACATACATACGGAGCGACTTATTTACCGGACGGTGATGCTAAATCTGGCTGCGACACAGCGTACGTGCGAAGATGATGTCCCCGTCTGCGCAAGTCAATTGCTGTTGACGGATGTGCGTACGCGCCGCCGGTGTCCCATTACAGGATCGCCCCCAGAAAAGTTTCCCCCCACCCGACAATTTACGGCAAAAATCTGCCCCGCCTGGAGGCCGCCCGAGCGGGACGGATTTTTACCGGTAAACTGTCGGTCGGAGGGGGATACTTTTCTGTGGGGGAGGGGCGATCCTATAATGGGGAGACTTTTTACGGGGCCGGCAATTTTTTAATAAGGGGGAGACGTATTAAATCCGAAATCCGTGACTATCTCTCCTCGGGCAGATTTTCCATGGCCGGAGACATTTTAATGTGGTACCGGTGAATCAACATCAGCAGCTACCTGCCTGCCCGCTTACAATCACCGAGATCTTGTAACTGTAAACATCGATTGCCTTTAGAGACAGCTTCTCGTGGGCCCGGAAGAATCTGGACAATAGTCGGCGGTGGAAGCGTGATGTATGGAGTGAGCGGAGTAGCTGTAGAATGTGCGTTAATGAATGAATGAATGAATGAATGAGAAGAGAGGCGGTCAGGCTACGACAACCGTGCCGACGCCCGCCGCCGCGATGCGACGTCCACCAATCCCGAGACGCGTAATTTTTTGTGAATGAACGTCCGTCCGGCCGGGAGCCAGCTAGCTAGCACTAGCTGCTGCTGCTGCTGCTGCGCCGGTGATCGAGAACGAGGCTACACTCATGACGTCATACGATCCGAATGACGTAGTCACTGTAGCGGTGTTTACGGTGTCGGCGCGCGCGGGAATGGAAAGGGGAGGGGGTATGCGTGGTTAGGTCACGCCAAGAATCACGTTTTTGCACTACCCTAACTACATCTTTATTTCAAAAAGTCAGTCGTTGGTGGTGGTTAGCATCATGACACGCTCGCTGCAGCAACAGCAGTCACTGCGCACCGGTCGGCCACTAGACCACCCACGCATTGTCGCCAAGCGCCACCTCCTACGACGACCACGCACGCCACACACGATTACCCGGCACCAGCGCACAGATAGGTGGGCCAGCAATAGACTCCTGCAGATCGGATGAAATGCTAATCCTCTGCTGCTGTTCCACACGTCTTCGCACCATGCACATCAGTGAAAACATCATTTTTTCACGCCGACCGCTTCTATCCGTAATAAGTAGAGTCGTGTTAGGCCTATTTATTTTGTTCGAAAGTGGGCCTCTGTGTGTCGGACCAACCGCAGTCATACTTTAGCAATGTCCCATTTCTATACCGTCTTAGAAACATTCTCGACTTCGTCGATTGAAACTTGAAGTAGGGTTATCCAATTGTGGTAACTTTTAGTAAGAATATTTCCGACATAACTTGCCGCCATCAAACGACGGTTTAAGTTTCTACCTCATCTAACGTCTGCTTCTGCAATCTGCACTACCTGGGAAAAATAAAACAGGCAAAAAATATGCATTGAAGTGAGCAAAGAAGCTGAAACACTATCTTTCTTTTCAGATCTTTGGCCCTAACAGCCGGTCGATTACAGGGGTTGACTGTCATACACAGCAGTGGGTTTACCAGATGACGTTTAAGAATGTTGGTGAATTCAAGAAGCGAATGGTGAAGTATTTATCGGTCTGAAGTAGAAACATTATCGGGACTGCATGCTGTTAATGAATGAGGAACACCTGTGGTTGCGCGTAATGGGCCAAAACTTCAAATATTTTTACTGTAGTCCAAGAAATTTCGAGACGTGGCGTCAAAGTAACGTAATCTTTATAAGCAAAACGTCAGTGAGGTTTTTTCAAATTTTGGTGGCATATAATAAAAATTTGTATGTTATTAATTGTGTTGTTCGAATGACAGTGTTTTTTTCTGCAGCGCAAACCTCGTGCGCCTTTCGTTCGGCACACATTCTGTTGCAGGCGAAGGGCGAACGTAAGAAATTACGATGTGCATGGTTACATTACAGAAAAAAAATAAATAATTTTGTCGCAGTTGAAGATAATGACATCCCTTTCGGTATTGTTACGTAAATGTAAATAATTTTTTTTAAATGTGTAAAAAAAATTAGCGTTTAAATTTCATGCGATTGCTCAGAAATGACCAGAAACATTAGGAAACGCTTTTGCCGCACGCTGTAGGCAAATATTAGGCTACGTTGCTAAGCGTGATAGCGATAAAGAAACCAGACTGAATTTCACTGAAATCTGCCACCTTACCCCAAATTTTTTGCCGCAAACTACCTTGCGACATTTGAGTAGGCTATTTAACTGTACAAAGGACAATTCATATTAGCAGTGACGATAATAATCTAGCATGTATTACATTGTTTGATAGATTTATTTTAAGAAATTTTAATAATTTTAAAGCGCAGGTAATGTTTGACCATCTGCATAAGTCAAAGCATATCCTACGTAATTTATTATTATAATTTTGAACATATATTCTCTGCCATAATGTAGGGCCTATGTTGTAAACCAGTCTGCACAGACATGTGATGATGTGATCAAAATTTTAAAATATATATTTCTGGCAGGTATTTTGCTGCAAGTAAAGATTTTTTTTGCACTCTGAATTCAATGACTTGTAGTGAAGACATTAATCTCGGTTTACATATTGCCAAAGTAAGTAATCACACACGATGCAACATGAAGACGGCGTGGGTGTTTTATAAGTGTATTTGATTCATCATTGTTCATCGCAGATCGTTTTCACAGTCTGGATAGGGTGACTCGTTTATTTTGATTTTCACTCCGTTGTTTCGTGTGTGAGTGTCTGTACATTCGATGCGGGGATTATTATAATAATCGACACAGGAACAAGTCTATTAAATTTATTACAATAATGCAATAGGCTGCTGATAGGCCCTAAATTCCGGTTGTGATTGTACGGATGTTTCCGGTAAAAGATTACTCGGGTTTCAGCTTTAACCTCAAGTCATTTACCTCATCTGATCAAAATAAAATGTGCTTTGTTAAAAGACATGCTATTAATTCGGCAGAAATATCGTAAAAGTGAATGCTAGTTAATAGCAATAGGCCTATCGTTTACCGCCAGTGACGTCATTAACAGTACAATTCAGCCGTTGAGTGGGTGCCGTTTCAAAGACTGTCCATTTACCGGACAGAAAATGTCATTGAAATCTGAGCGGATCTGCTGCTACACGACGTGTCTTCCTGTCTTACCGCACGCTTCCAGTTACTCGATTTAATTGACCGACCACAGAGGCCTTCGTAGCACCTGGGCACTAAATGTCAGCAAACTCGGTTTTCATTTCATGCGATTCCAGGGCCCCGCATTGTTTTCAATGCCCAGCGAACATTCGCTTTTACCCTTTTACATCTCAAGTATTTGAACTGTTGGCCTACTAAAGCCTACGTACGTCGTTCTAACGCTGCTAGTGCTAAGAGACACACGATCAGGTAATCGGTTTGCAGTGTTTGAATTGCCGGAGTATTGGGAGGTTAAACCCCTCCAACTTACTGTTTTTCAACCCATAACACACTATCAAATTATGTAAAGGGAGTGGGGGGAGGTCAGCCATATACTATATACATACGATTTACATCACAATTTTGGTCGGGCTACGACCGTTGAAAAGTTTAACCCCCAGCTAATCTTTCACAATTCAAACACTGTCGATATGAAACTTTCAAAATTTGATCCGAGCCGACGTCTAATAACGCAACCTTTTTTCACTTTGCAGGCCCGTTATGCGACATCGTAATTGAGACTTTGTAGGTGTGGTCACACATTGTGTCGGTAACTGGAACTTTCGTACCCGGGACTTTCGTTCATTGTGTCGATCGTCCGATGGGACAGCATATCATTTTGTTACCGGTACGAACGGTATTGGTGCAGCTGTCCATCCATTCATATCGCTGTGTGTACTTACTTGCGAGGAGATGAGAAAAGAAGCGATGCAAACGATGTCCGTTATTAGGCATTTCGGTCGCCGAGCGGGCAACTCGGCGGCTGGAAGACAGAGCACATGCTCGTTGATGTGGCTGGCTGAGGCTTCGCGGTAATCTGCATGCGGCCCACGTACGACGAGTGTCGACTATAGAGTGCAGCTAGAAACGGGAACGATGAAAACGCGGAACTGGAAAATACGGCAACTGCCTGCGTATGTATAGCGAAACATAACGAAATCGAGCTCCCGGATGCATTGTACTAGTGCTGAAAGAAATGTGTTGTAGTTATACCTATACTCAAGTGAGCACAGATTACCTACGACTGTATAGCAAATCGTAGGCCTACACAAGTCGTACAGCGTATTACATCAAAACAACTAATACCTCGTTTACACGATCAAGCAAACATCAAGCAAATATGAAGCATGCATAGAGCATAGCCTACACGAAACAATCATCAAGCAAACATCGAGCAAACGTCAAGCAAAGATCAAACAATTAGAGCACGCGTCGTGCGCGTGTATTTTGAATACATTTGCTTGATGGTTGCTTGATGTTTGCTTGGTCGTGTAAACGGGGTATTACTTAAACGGCACGATCCAACGAACACTGCTGATCGCAGTGTTGGTAATAATTGCTGCTGAAATCAGATCATAGCAGAGAACTAAGACGTACTATTGGCATTAGTCCGGCAGCAAGTCTATAGATGCGTTCTCATTGCGCGCGTTAACGCACGCAGTGAAAACACACCTTAAGAGACGTAATCATTTCTACAGGTGAGTATGAATCACGCAGCAAGGTGTTTCACGCCGTGTTAAAAAATGTGCTGCGTTATGTGATAGGATGATTAAATGTTGGTCATTTTTCTACTAGGCCTGCTTGCTGAAAGGACTACAATTTCTGAAAAATAAACTTCAACTGAAGTAAACGCTTATACGCTAAGCACAAAGGAACATGTAAATCGCATGCATTATCGGTAATTGTATTTCACGGTCACGCATGCATGACGTTCTTATGCATTTGGCGTTCCATAGACGATATGGTAATGCGTTTTCCGTTCCCGCGTTTTCGGTCGCCTCCTAGACACAGGGAAAGGAGAGAAAGAGACAGGGAGACAGACAGAGAGCGAGAGCTGTCATCGTCGGTTCACTCGACTACGTAGGTGAGCCTGCGCGACATACAAACGCGCTCGTAGTCACCTCCCGGCCGTCGACCGCCCACACAACACAACACACTCGCACACAATAATTCCGTTGTCGCAATTTCATCCACTAGGCCTATATATTTCAGGCGTAAAAAGCTTCGTCGTTTAGCGGCGACGCGGTCACAAGCCTCTTCAGTTCATTTATGATGAAGTAAAGTAGGCCACCACCACCTTTGTGCGTAGGCCGCGCACGCTCCGTCAAGCATTGCATTTTATTTACGCTATGAGAATGACAGCAGGAAAAAACACTGGCGAAAACAATTAGGCTGCAGATGTACGTAGAATGTCGAGCTGTGCCATATCCGAACTGTCCTGAGCAAAAGAAACAAACCATTAAATTACTGTAATTTTATAATTTAAACGAACTTTTAATTTAGGAAAAAATCATTTTAGTATACTTCATTTAATAGACTGTAGGCAAAAGGACTCGGTACTGAAAAATTAACCAGTACGTACATAAACAGTGCTACTATTACTTAACCTTGGAATAAATTAGGCCTAGGGGACTAAGTGTGCTGTACAATAATTATTCAATATCACTGCAGTGCAACAGACTGGGAAAAATTTTTAAAAAAAAGTTTAATTATTTCGTATCAGAAAAAAATTGGGCTTCAGACATATTTTGTATAAACAGCAATTCGCAAGTTCACTACGCAGAGTTAAATAAAAATTTTACACAGTACGAACGACATCCACTTTGAACACCAGAGTGTGGTTTCGCAGAAATTTGCGTAGTCTTTACCAAATTTTAAATAGCCAAGAAGTTGAAACAAACTGTCAGACAAAGAGTACGTTCCACACATTAACACTGTTGTTTTCGAACCAGTCGAAACAGTCTAAGTGCTTCTAAAATCAAAATGTCTAAGGTTTCTCTTTTCGTGCGGATAGATTAGGCCTACGCATTCGATCACGCTACAGATCCATTGCTCAATAATGATTTTCTGAGTGACCAAACCTGAGCGACGTCAGTCAGTCATTCTTTCAGATAGCTTCAGTGGCGTAGACAAAACGGCAAGGGACCCAGGCCCCCAATTCTCCAGACAAAACATAAGCGTACGTTTAAACTGCACTGAATTGGCCATTTTATTCTCGGGAAAATAATTAAGACTGTAGCCACCAGATCTCATCTTTATGTCTAAGGTTTCTCTTTTCGCGCGGATAGATTACGCGCCCCGATTCTTTATGCGCCCTGATTCTTTCTGAGACTTTGGCGCTTTATAAATCATTTACTTACTTACTTACTTTTAAAGCTAAAACGCAGCAAATTCGATTCCGGGTGGCGTTCCGCCCCAGACCCAGCTGGAGGAAGTCACAGCTCTCCCCCAGACCTCTTAGCTAAGTTTTAGTGGATGTTGCTTCTAAGGGGAAAAGGAAAAAGGAAAACAAAGGAAAAAGGAAAAGGAGAAAACAATGGAGAAATGGAAAGGGTAAAAAGAAAAGAAAAAGGAAGAAAAGGGAAGAAAAGAGAAACGAGGCCTCCCTTAATTGCATTCGGCTACGCCACTGGATAGCTTATCTTCGATGCGATTAACGTTCTCGTCAGTGCGTGCAGTGCGATGTCGACCACTTTGCCGATTTTGTGCTGTTTGCGGACCGAGTCGTATTAACTTTGTCTAGTGGGCGTTTCATAAAAAGATGAGTTTTTTTTCTCTAAAACTGAGCCACTGGCCATTGTTTACGTAGTATCTTATCATTTTTTCAGCTCTGAGATTTTTTGCTATTAAGCCTTGATCTTTTTAATTTGTCATGTTCGAAACGCTGATCTGTGAAAACTTTGAAAAACATTTAGGACTCTAGCGCAAGGACAGGTTCCCGTGAACTTTCACGTCGGCGACCCAAATAGATGTCTACATCTACGTTAGCTCTCAATTCGATGAATTTTCATTTAAGCCTACATAATGTGCCTAGGCCTACTTGTCGCCGATCGGATGCAGTGCGCTCGATACAACCGGCTGCTGTTCTGGTGGGCTTCTTTTGTATTTTCACGCTAGGGCACGCCGACGGGAAATTGCTTCAGAAAATACCGGACATCAATGGCGACATGTACGGCATTTAGCAGTACGAGTAGTTTAATAGTAAGTCTGCATCCGAGGTATAGCTTAAACTGTCCGTGCTAAATAAAAAAGGTCGAATACAGGTAAAACAAAATAACTGGCGTCAGAGAGTGATTGAATCTGTCAAATAGTAACGTAACCGTGGGCCTATCCTTTGATTAACTCTAGCAAATAAATTTTCTGGGTAAACAAAAATCTATATAGTTGGCCAGCAGTAAAAAAGTAGTAATGGAACACCATTGTAGCCATTATGTTGAAGCTGCTGTATCTCAGAGGCATTAGAGGTTAATGTAACAATATGTACTATATAGATTTACATTTTACTTACTTACTTACTTACTCAGACAAACATGGCCCAAACAGAGCAACAAACAACAGTGGCTTCTATCCCGCCTCAAATCTGGAATCGAAATCGGGCGCAACTCCCCCCAGTTTTGGGCTGAGATTCCCCACCCCAAATTTCTGACTCAAGTTTTCTCCTCCATTTTGGGCTTCTTCCCTCTCTAGAGAGAAAGTTTTGTTAAAAGTGTAAATTGAGAAATAGGGGGAACGTTTATTAGAGAAAATGGAAAAATAGGGGGAAGGTTTGTTAAGGATGTAGTTTGCCCAGTGAAAAATAAGGGAAGTTTTGATCTACAACCTTATCAAAACTCCTCCCCATTATTCACTGGGCATAGCACCACGTATAGCGATAGAAGCCACTGACAAGCAAGTACAAAACTGACCAAACGCGTTCAAGTCTTATCTATTTTAAAACTTAACCATTTGGTACTTTTGTGAAATTGTGATGCATAGATCCACAATTATTCAGCAGAACTAACGTACGAGCGACGTTCAATAAGTACAAAAGTTTTGCTACTTCATCACAAAATTTCATTAATGCAATTGTAAATTAACAATAACAATCACATGTATAACCACTGATTAGTTCAATACAGCTGCAGCAGTTTAGGCCTATCGATAAGCTGTTTATGCCATTAGAATTATACTTTTTTCTGTCCTTCCTACCATATACGAAACCTTGAAGCAAATGCTCCAAGAATTCATTGCATATTGCACCTCAGCTTGTAAGACGCTGTACCAGTGTTCTGTGACGCTTAAAGTGCACCAGATTTGTTTTTCGCCAGGACTCCGCCCCGGACCCCGCTGGGGAGCTCAGGACGCTCCTCAGACACCCTAGTCAGCTGGGGAAGAGGATACGCCCTCTCCATTCCTCACTCTTCGACGCCAACAGCTTGCTCCAAGGACTTAAGGACGGGGGAATAAACGCCCCTGCTTCCTACCAGATTTCCGCCAGTGACTTGAATCATTCAGTGTTCGGATCACAAAACCACCAAGGACGCTAAGATTCCACATGTCCATCGCCCGACTACAACTGTGAGATGACGATGGCGTCGACCAGATCGCCTCGCTGCAGTCGCCGGCGGTCTGCAGACGCGGCCGGCAGACGCAGCAGAACGTTGGCAGAACGCAAACTCATCAGCCGACTGCTGAGCTGATTGCCCGTGCTGACAGCCAGCGGCAGACCGTCCACCGAATGAACCCAGTCCAGCACAGCACGGTGGTACTCTGGACGAGCGTCCAGTTCTACGTCATCACCCAGCTGAACCACAGACACAATGTTAAATGGTTAACTAATACAGCTCTTCATTCATCTCAGAGCTACGGAGCGTCATCTGCCATATAAAATCACACAGTGCTACCTGCCACCTCTGAAAGTGCCGCCCGGTGTAACCAATGGCTGCCAGACAGGCCCGTACTCGATTTACTTTTCCCGGGGGGAATGAAAGACTGAGTTGACCATAAAGTTGGTTATATACCGAGATGGTTTACCTGTCCACAGACAGTAACCCATCCGAGTAGTAACCACTTGATAGCGACCTGACCGGGAGTCGAACCAACGACCTCGCCATCACAAGTTTAACTTCCTAATCATTACATCTTGTCATGTACACCAGTCTCAAAAATCATAATTATTAAGCAAATAATTCTGTGATGTAAAGCACCATACACATGCAGCTGAAAAAATTAAACTGATAACTAGAGGTGCTGACTGGACACAGTCTGCTGTGTGCATCTATTAAATTGCCGAACCTAGATCGTGAACTGAATCGTTGCCAAAAATCTAATCAATTGGTTCTTCGGCTACGCTTTGCCCTCTCAGAGATGCAAAATATATTCAAGGTAACTAAAATTTATTTACCAAGAACAGCAAGCCCTTAAAATAAATACATCATACACATGCCTATGTTCATCTGAAAGATTACAGACACAAAGAAAACTGCAGACCATCAAAAAACTAACCCTAGCTTTGATGACGGTTGCGTGTGGACTGGAACAGCCGGCCATCTGACGAAGTGCTGGTAAGACGTAGAGATAGCAGGTAACAAGAGCGGAGACTGGATTGCCAGGCAGACCAAAGAACAACTTCTTGTGACCCCCGTGATGCAGTGTGGCAAACGTGGTTGGTTTTCTACAGCAAAAACCACCCATCACTGAGACTCAACCAAAAGTAAAAAAAACGCCATTTACACGGAAACATTCCCCCCCGTATATTGAACTGCAGATTGAAAATCAAATTTTTAGAATTAACTTTTGCCTCAGCTTTAGCTTTTGTCTGTTACTGTCTGCAGACATCTAGGTATATAACCAACACCAAGGTTAACTCAGCCTTCCATCCCTCCAGAGCAGGTCAATCGAGTACCGAAGTATCTGAGTGGGGTTATGGCAAAGTGCATTAGCACCTTTGTTGGGTGGCAGACAGTGTTTGAATTACCAGGGGGTTGGGGAGAAGGAGGGTTGAACCCCCAACTGTTTTCTGAACCCCCTAACACACTGTCAAATTATGTACTGGGGGGTCAGCAAACGGGCCTACAGGGTGGTCCAAAAAAACGGATACCCAGTTTTATTTTTGGGATAACTTCGGTAATTCAGCACCGATTTTAACCATTCCTTCATTGTTACAAGCAGAAATTTATGGCTTGTAAACGTGAAGTTCTTCCGCCCACCGCACCTTTATTGTGTGACCACATTACCTAGCAAAACAAACACTACTGCTAATATCGGTGTTCAGTGTTTTGTTTTATTGACTAAACTTA
>Ga0056128_1011579_pt1 | contig 10864 bp, 7 predicted proteins | sample WorMetLIZISLAND2_FD_71113 | JGI IMG/M metagenome (GOLD analysis project Ga0056128, IMG submission 71113) | Marine gutless worms symbiont microbial communities from Max Planck institute for Marine Microbiology, Germany - Olavius geniculatus... ... | reverse complement strand
GACCCCAAATGCAGTAGTCAACAGGGTTGAGGTCGGGGCTGTTGGCCGGCCAGAGGTCAGGCGGGATGAACGCTGGTGTCTCACGACGCAGAAACTCAATCGTCGCACGTGCCCGATGTGTGGGTGCATTATCCTGCTAAGCTGGTACCCCGTTTTATGAAAAATCGTAAGCCCGTAACACACTACGATATTGAGTACCTTTTGACGATTTTCTCAGCTAATCATTATTATTATTAGGTACAGTTTGTTGGAGTTATTTCAAAACGTAACAGGGGTCCGGTTTTTTTTTGAGACACAGTGTAGTTCATGGTAAGAGGTAAAGAAACACAAAAGTACAGCATAGCAAGCACACCTGAGCAATGACTGTCAACTTCTTGCGCAAGTGATGCAAGCCAAACTGACTAATGTCTTGACCATCTATCACTATAGATCCCAATGCCGGCTCAATGATGCGAAACAATGCCAGCGAGATTGAAGACTTTCCTGCACCGGTCCGACCGACAATCCCAACCTATACATCAGTAATAACAGCTACATATAAACATAGCACACATAACTGCGAGGGTCATTCAATATAAGTTTACAAAATGGAGCCATTCCATTAATTCCTGAAATAGGAAAAATCCTAAACATACGTTTTGTAGAGAATTTAATTCTGAACATATGTAGAAATTCTTGTGATAATGGCATCATTACTGTGATGTCACCTGTTAACAGAACACAGTGTACTTGGTGTTATTTTCCCCACCAGTAATCTATCCCAACTCACAAGTGACAAACAACATTTGAAATATAAAGAACGAATAAACGAATAAACTTAACAAGTTAATGTCACGTCTTTGAATGTTAAACATTAATGTTTCATTTTTACGTGCGAAAGCAGCTACTGCTTTCAGCGCATCTTAGCCATCACAATTCTGTCCATCTGTCTGTCTGTCCATCTGTCTGTCACATGAGTGGATCAGTCAAAAACGGTGCAAGCTAGGATCATCAAATCTTCACCGTCGGCTGCCTGAAAAACTCGTTTCAGGAACCGTAAAGCTTTACCATAAAGTCGAAGGGGGTCAACCCGAATGAGAGCACTAAATGAGAGGGGGTGGGCAAAATTTGCGATTTTTGGCCAATAAGTTGCTGTATCTCAGTAACCGTGCGAGATAGGGCCTAGGTTACTATAAATCACTAATAGGAAGTCATACACTGGCTCTCGACTGGCGCCGAATTCAATGACATTGAATGACCTTGAACGCCAAAATAGGGGGTTTTATGGATTTTTTTGGGCAATTTTGGGCTGCAACACATACCATTCACAATGTGGCGCCATGTACGAAACTATTGTTATGCGATCCAGATAGAGAATTTGGTATTTGTATACTGACTTAGCGTGAACACCCCAATTTACAGCTAAACTACTGAACTGGAACTGCTATAGGCTTTCGCGCATCTCGTGAGCATTAGCTCAGATTTCTTGTTCAACATATTGCCCCAGTTCTTTCAAATATTTTTTCCCATCTGTCAACAATCTTCTGACTGCCAGATGCAAAGAACGATCCTGGCTGCTATCCAAACCACTGACGAAACTCTTACTGCACCTCGGTAGCTGATGCGAATTTTTGCCAATCTAGCATTTTCTTACACAAAACCTTTACTGTTGGCTTCGTAATAGCGTGTCACCATATACTGGATGCATCTCAAAGTGAATCTGATCTGCATTAAGTCTTTTTGCTCACAAAAAAGCAATAACAACATGGTTTGCAACGAGACGATTTCAACGGCAACGTCATCGTATTTAATGCGCATAAATGACGTCACAGCCGAGTGCTTTCTCTAGTTATTTTCTATATACACTGCAACAAAAAAGCATATATGCTGAAGTTATATACTGGTTTGCCAAAATGGAAAAAGAAGTTAATATATAATACATAATCTCAGTTTTTATGAGCTCAACAATCAACATGATATATTAATATAAAACAATAGTAATACTGTAAATAAACAAACCCGATAATAATAAAACTCTAAAAGCAGATATGTTTCTGGCTTATGTTGCAAAGGCACAGAACAAAAGATGATGATGATAATGATGGAAAAAAACTGTTTAAAACGTTGAAGCTGAGAAACAAACTCAGACTGAGTTAATTGATAGGACAGTGACCTTTTCACCAGACTGGATGGTACAGGTGATGTTCTTTAGTACGAGCTCAAGACCGGGTCGATAGCGAGTGCTGTAGTTCTTGAATTCAATGACGCCATCGGCCGGCCAGTCACGAGGACAGATGGAACTGGTGATATTCCATGCCGCCTTCACACATGACACATTACATGACTGCATTTGTTGGTACACAGCACGATATTCCAGTCTAGTAAAGCAAGATGAATTACTATTATGCAGCATTACAAGTCTTGATTGTTGTTCTTTCATCTCTCCTATTTGAGCTCCTAACTAAAAAGCCAAGAGGCACGGGAAAACTAAAAATTGGTCTAGACGTTTGCCGTTCAGCCACATAATCAAAAATCGAGGTCATTAAATGCCTAAAATCCCACAAAATAAGACATAACTCGCGTACATATTTATTTACCACTGGTAGATCACGTGCTGGCTGGCTGTCAAGCAGCTTCACCCACTGCACACTAGGCACCGTACAGTGGGCTACGCATATATACCATGCAGTGAACATGCATGATTGTCAAAAGCTAGGCAGATGGCCGCACATGTCGTCAAAAACCATGCAGACATCACTGCTTGTTAAAAACATATCACAGTATTGTTTTAATTAGAACAAACAAAAATTATATCTCGATAGTTCTTGGAATCAAAATCTACTCACTTGATGACAAATACACAATTATCGATCACAAGAGTTTTGGTATTGACCAGAAAACAAATTTTCCATATGATATTACTAACAAACTCTAAAAATGCCACATACTTCTGATGGTAGTTCAGTGTATTCCTTGATTCTTTCAATGGCAACAACATACGTTTCCAGTTCACATGATGACCGAATGGTCATAACAATATTCATGTTTATCTACACAGTTGACAACAGCTAACTGACCAAAAACATCAGAACATAAAATACATTATTCTGCGAAATTCTAACCAACGCACAATAGCAAATCATTGTATGAACAGTTGGTAACATTTGTTCACATTATTTTGCACAACAGGGACAAACAAAAGAAACCACGTCGGATACTCACAAAACAAAATCATTCTATTATTTGCTGTACGTTGCCATATTGTGGTTAATGGTGAATAAGGATATACAAAACAAAATGGTGACCTGCAGAGCGAAAGACAGAGACAATCCGACTAGTCCGGGACTCAATGCATCTCTTCCCAACACAGCAAAGATAGCCGAGAACAGAATAACCAAATCACCGATGAATTCTGACCACACTCCAATCCACCTGCAAACCACAGATGAGTACTCAGATGCTACTATCTCAATACAGATTAACATGACTGCATACAGAAAAGATACTAGACTGTGAGTATAATTTTAGCCAATAATAGTCAACATTCAACAGAGATATGGTAAGGATTAAAATGTCAGAACTTTAGAAGCCTTTGCAATTATTATTACAATTCAGCACGTGCCAAAACAGCCATAATACAAAGTGGTTGATTGAAATGTTTATATCTGACCGATGGATGCACAAAGTTAAATTCATAATTTTAGGTACTATATCTGTAATGTAATGTAGCTGGTCCAATGCCACAAAATTCTCTGCCAAGACATTCACCGAATCTGGTAGTCATTATCTCAAAGACTCTATTAACAATCTTCTTACACAATACTAATTTACACAGTAAAAGAGGTTTTAGAAAAAATCCAGCACGTACACTGACATTTTTATACTAAACGCAAAGTGCTCGTAATAGCCAGAATAATACAAAACATAGGACACGTAAATAAAACAAAATAGACCTGTTAGAAATGAACGCCTCAAACCAAACACGCTGGCTGTTATCAAGCAACATGTCTGAGTGATGGACAAATCTTTGCTGCTGTCTGTAAGCACGGATTGAATTTGTTCCATTCAACGTCTCACTAAAGAATGCGTAGATCGGGGACTTGGTTATTGAATCTATGCGCTTGATTTGACGTGCACACGCTACGTACACTCGCTACAAAACACACAGTCGAGAAAACTGACTGAAGCATTCATTATGTTTGCTAAAATATGCATATCAACTTTTCTAAACTGGATAGTTAGAACTCGACAGCTGTAACAGTTGTATGCTTCCACACACTTTGAAACTGACCTGTGATCATTTGACCCAAAAACCTATAAGTTTATGTTTCTTGTAAGCAGTGGTGGTTCTAGCCTGCAATATCTGGGGGGAAGGGCACGGCCCCATGGCGAGCGTGGTAGCGCAAGCCTATAACGGGGGTATGGGGACAGTGCCCCCAGTGGGGTCCAGGGGCAGAGCCCCTGGTCAGGGGGCAAAGCCCCCTGAAGCTGAAGCACTTTTGGCTTTTGGACATTCAACGCAAGCTGCAAATTTGGCCATTTTTCTAAAATTTGGAAATGCAGGTAAATTAGATATTTGTGTTATCTTTGCAAAAATCATTGATGGCAACGAAACTGGGGGGGAGGATGGAGCAAACTGGGGGCCCTGTTCCCCCCAGCCTGGGCCTAAAACCGCCATTGCTTCTAAGATACACTGAAGACAAGTTTAATGAAAATTTATCATGGCATGCCACAGATATCGCACACATGAACACAGGCATATGTGAATAATAAATGACATGAAAATACAATGCCTCTGGCCTTGCCTATTAGAGGAAGCATGAAAACGTCGGTTAACTGAACCTATCAGGCCACAGTAAAATTTGTGAAAACCGATCATAATCATTTAAGTCACTAACTCAAAACACTATCCACAGACAGTCATGTTAAACAATAAACAGCAGTTAAGTAAGTATACTGTAGTGCAGGTAACACGAAAGAAACATCTGCTGCAGCACAATGCTGCATAACCTTGCAAAAGCGTGATCAAAGTCATTGAAAAACAGCTTATTTTAGCTACCTCTACGTCCACTATCAGTGGTACAAACCCACAGGCCAGAATGGTAATTATCAGTGACAGAGGAGATGGCTGAGCAGAGACGCAAAATATAACTTGTTTCTGTAATTACCTGAATTACGATGAATATCAAAATCAGTGGGATGGCGACGGAGATAAAGATTGGGGTTGAGTAGCTGATGACGATGATGGTAGAGACGAGTGGTGCAAACGTTATGAGAAAGTTCTGAGTGAACTGCGGAATGTTTGTGTCCAGAATGTCAATATCCTTCGAGAACCGATTGACAATGCGACCAAGAGGAGTTGTGTCAAAAAACGACATTGGGCACCGCAGAACTTGCAGCAACAAGCCGGAATGCAGGTTCCGCGATGCCACCATGCTGCCAAAGGCAATTGCAAGTGCAAGTCCAAGCACCGAGAAAGCTGAAACACCATTTCAGCAGTAACTATTAACTAGTTTAGGTTTGCCAGACAATAAAAAGCTAAATACAAGCAGTCGATGCTTGACAAACATACACAGTGTGCAAACATATAGAAGTCCAGCACTATTTCTTCAAAACAGGAACACTCTGTAAAACACAATTCTGCCAAGGCTGGGTTCAATAGAAATAAGAAATGTCTTATGAAAAGCATTCAACATTCAAACAATACATAAAACAATGTATAACATTAGAGATGACAGAATTTAGACCAAAATGATGCGTAGAAAAGCATAAGATATGCAATGCTGTAATGTGGACTACGATAATTTTCAGGATATGGGCAATCAAAATTGAGAATTATAGTGCAACCGTTAACACAGCTTACCTGAGAAAATAAACATTAAACCAGTGCATCTAGCAAATGTAATTCAACGATAATTGCATCAAATTATGACTTCCGGCAAAAGCTGACAAGACTTGTTTGCAAAAGTACACAAATGTCACAGTATCTATATCAATACACAGCAGCAGACATCACCAATTGTCACTTACTCTGGCAAGCACCGAGAGCTCCATAGACCCCGAGATATACATCGGTAGTATGCCGATCCGTCGTTCCATTATAGACTGGCTGCCGGGTCCATTGACTCAGCCAGATGTTAGTGCTCACTTGAGCTGCCACGAAGCCAACAATTGACACCAACAGAATGCATGGATACAGAGCCGTCGCAGACTTCACATAGGCCTTGAGTACTGACAGTTTCACCTGCAACACAGAGTCAAACAGGTCTGCTAGCTTCAATGCCAGGCTGTATCCTAGGTCTTAGAACATTTTCACTTTTAACCAACGAAGTCAGTATGCCAACTGTCTGCCAGTCCTTGTACTGTTGTTATGCAGAACATGCCATGTCTTACCTAGCAGGCTAGCAGTGTTGGTAACTCCTGCCAGTGATCACTACATCTACCACAAAAAGATGGCTGAACTAAGTTCAATGGGTTAAATATGAAGATGGCAAAGTTGCAAATGGTCAGCCATCTTATTACTAAACTACGCAACTTCATCGATGTGCTCAATGACGATACAGCAGCTAAGCCACAGAGCCATTGTTATTTAAATACATATGATGAGTGACATACATACTGTGCCTTCGACTACATCTTCGTCCTTAATCAGCTGATTCAACGGCATGAGAGGTTTCTTCTCAGCAGCTCTGTCATCAGGCGTCTTGTTGCTGCTGACAGATGTTGCAGTTCGTCTGCGAGGCCGGGTGCTAGTCAGACTCATGTCATCGGCCACTGGCGAGCTGGCATGTTCAACCACATCAGAGTCCTCTTTCTCAGACGCTACCAGACTCAGCTGACGCTGAAGTGCTATTACTGCTGCTCTCTCTGCAACCCACAACCATCAGCATTCATTTGACTAAAACTGTTACAGCCACGGAACATCACACAACTGGCATTACCTTGCTTTTAAATGCTTGTAACCATTTGTGGCACTAAACGGCCTATTTTGTGCTGATGTGCTATTAAGAAACTGTTCACTCACTCAGTCAATCATAACCTGGAATAACTCTAGAAAAGTCAAGTAGTTAAAAATAATATTGTTTGAACTTGACCACAAGGTCAAGCATTATAAGCCACTACCTGCCGATTTTGAATTCTCAACCTTTTGATTCCAGATCATCTTTTCCCAAGATGCACCAGTAACAAAAGTTTAGTGAAAATCAATCAGGGAACACACAGACACATAAAGAGATTACATTAAACATACGCTTGTAATGCCTATGGTAATGCCTGGAGTTGGTCTTTAAACCATTAATATTACCACCGGTGGCGCAATGAACAAAATGCCATTTGCGCAGCTCATTAATGTAGTCTCAAGTCCAACACAAACGACCATCAAAAACTGCACTGCAAGTTGTAGCCAAATCAACCTGAGATTTGCAGCAATGCTGCTTAGTACCATATGACTTTGGCCCCACTTCTGTACAATTAGCCCTACATACAAGGGTTGATCAATAAATATTGAGAATCAATGTATTAGATTTTACAATCTATATATCATTAAAAAGTACATTTTCTGCGAACACGTACAAGTTTGTTGCAGATGTGACGTCATTGTAATTTATGACGTCACTGCAAGTTAAACAGCAACGATTTGGAGTGCTAACACAAACAGCGTAGAATTAGGCTCATTGTTGCACGACAATTCTCCAGTCTGCAGCCGAATTTAGTCTAATGCAGTGCCACGAGGCATCTGATTTTCTGAAAGCCCTAACAAATACGTTTGTAAATTTGCAACTACAAATATACTACAGCCTAAATCTGTGCTGGCCGTAAATAAAAAGTGCTTGAGCTATTAATGACGTCACGTCAAAATTTAACGTTACCAGTATAATTTTATGGAAAAGTCAACAGTTTATGGCATCCATTGTGTTGACGAAAAGATTAGCAACATCCAGTACTGCAGTCCAGACCCCAAATCTGTGATTGTCCAACAAACTGTTGGCGACTCTGGCTTCACACAATAAGATCACCCTGCACAGAGTAGTGACCAAACTGCCAGTGACTATCATCAGTTTTGATATCTGAAATTTTATCTTTGTGTTGTCTGCTATACATCATTCAATGTGGTTTGCACTGATGCTGCAAATCATTTCTATTTAACGGTCTATGACATCATAAATTACAATGACGTCATATCCGCAACAAACCCATATATGTTCGTAGAAAATGTACTTTTTACTAATATATAGATTGTAAAAAAATTGAAGTCTGATATATTGATTCTCATTACTTATTGATCAATCCTCGTACATGTAATGCTACACATCCATTAACTTATTCACTCATTAACCAACGTGATAAAACTATTATCAAATTGATCACAATTTCAGCACCTTCATCCTCCAGGTCATTGTTGGTTTCGGTAAGATACGAGTTGATGAACTCAGCAAATGGTCCATTGTGACTGAGCAGTTCTTGATAGGTGCCATGCTCCGAGATCACGCCATTTGTAATAACGATGACCTCATTCATGTGTGACAGAAAACCAATGCCATGGGTTACCAGAATCCTCGTCTGTGTGCACAACAGTCAACGGCAAATTAAGTTGTACACATGCCAGTTTTTAAAATACGGTACGTTTTATCATATATTACAAATGTACAACGTGAAAAGTAAATTTATATTGTGCATTCTCAAAAAAAAACTTCTAATGCATCGACCTGCCATTCTGAAAAGTCACCATGATTAAGGATAAAGTTAATTATGATTAGGGTCAGGGTCAGTGTTAAGAGTTAGTTCAGCATTTAATAAGCACGGTTTCATCATCTACTGAAATGGTGATCCTTCGGAATGGCAGACCTGGATCATAATAATCAGACCATCTCTCAGAAAATGCCTACAATGCCGGCTGGCTATGTGTTCTGATACCTATGAATGTGCGATGTGGATAAACTTGTTCACTGCAATGCAATGACTAGACATCTTACGCTACCTTGTTCTTGAGAATGCCGTCAGGGCCGATGACCTCACTGAAGATGTGTTTGCCAACATGTGCATCGACAGCACTCAGAGGATCGTCAAGCAGATATATGTCGGCATCCTGGTAGACTGCACGAGCCAGGCTCACGCGCTGCTTCTGACCTCCACTCAAATTGATGCCCTGTGACACATAATTGGCGTTGTAGTGTTTGATCTAAGCAGGTGCCAATTCCTCCTCACTGTCCGAACCTAGTACCTGAAATATGTTGCCGGACTATCTGAGAGATCTAGCTCTCTCTCAACACATATTTTAAACGCTATTCAAAAATATTCTTGTTCGTTCTTCAACTTTGATGCTGCAGTACATTAGAAAATTCCTATGCCTCTGCACTAAGTATATTTATTGCGTATTACATTGTATTGTGCATCAGCTAGCAGTGTCTTCTGACAATCAGCCATTACCTAAAAGCAATGATATGGTAAAATGAAACTTCGATGATAATAAATAAAAAGCTAAAGTCCATAAGAAGATCAATAAAACCCAACAAAGAGTGAAACAACTGACAAAAGCGATGAAAATGATCATAATGCTAATCCTACATCAATTTACCTTTCCCAACCTTAACTATTACTGTCACAACTTACGTTAATTTCAAAGTAGCCATTGTTCATACTCAGAAATGGTAGAGCCAAACCATGCATAAATTCTTAAGAAGTGTGACTCAATTTCACTCGAACAATAATAAAATAACACAATAAAAGTCCAATACCCTTTCTCCAATTTCAGTCTCATCGGCAGCAGGAAGAATGTCGAGGTCAGGCCTCAAAGCACAAGCATCAATCACTCGATCATAGCGCAGTTTGTCAAATGGCTTGGAGAACAACACATTGTCACGTAGAGACATGTTCTGTATCCAAGCCTGCTGGGGCACGTAAGCGATACTTCCCTGGCAAATAACAACACAGCAAGTTATCCACTTGATACACTACACTGCATTGTCTAGTACTGCTGACTGACCTAAGACGCAAAAAATAATCAAATCAAAATGCAATACTTTAAAAGTTTGGTGAAAATCCACTAATTTACAACACAGATATTGTGGAAACAAAATCACAAACACTCTGGCAGATTCATGCATGTACACACAGACACAAAAAGAACAAAAGATGTCATGTTCAGATTAGATGGAATAGATTTTCATGATGAAAATGTTGTTGACGACACATATTCGCATGCAGATGTGTTATGACCTCTAGCGGTATGAAAAAGGTTGATGTGTTATTGTTAAAAATCCTTTTTCTTCTAAATATCTGTATATAAAACAAACCAAGTTGTTCTTTCTTTCACTCAACAGAAGACATAGAAAAATAATGCTTTTGACATAATCTAAAGCAACAGCAGAAATTTCAAGAAAAATCTAAATCTGTTCTCATTACATTCTTATTAGCTTGACTGCATATTTTTACTTCCAGCCACTTAGTATAATTGGACAAAACTTTTGTATGCCTAAAAGAACATTGTAGCTACAACACAACAGAAATATTACACTGTGTCCAGAAAAATAAGCCTTCGGTTTTTTCGACATATCTATGTCAAACCTTAACCTACAAGTAATTTGAGCAAAGCTCATGAGACGCGCGACAGCCTTAGCAGTTATTATTCGCAGGTTGTCTTGATTGAACTCTATCCATTTTGACGCAATTCACTCTTGAAATCTACGCCGCAGCCACAAATTGGAAAAAAACACTAAAACCCCTATTTTGGAAATTCAAGGTCATTCAAGGTCATCGATGTTTACACCAATAAAAACCTTGTCACTATATTGCTTGTTATGATAAGCAGCATGTCTCTGCCGATCTGCAACCGTTTTCAAGCTACACGAGCCAATAGCGGTAAAATAACTACTTGTAGATTCTTAAA
>Ga0056128_1011577_pt1 | contig 10865 bp, 8 predicted proteins | sample WorMetLIZISLAND2_FD_71113 | JGI IMG/M metagenome (GOLD analysis project Ga0056128, IMG submission 71113) | Marine gutless worms symbiont microbial communities from Max Planck institute for Marine Microbiology, Germany - Olavius geniculatus... ... | reverse complement strand
ACGCAGATGTTGACGGCCAGTGACTTCTGCTGTGAGTGTACAACTGTCCATCAAGTACGGCGGAGCAGTTCCATGGAGACATCGATACATGAGCACTGCGAGCTTAAATCGTACTCGATCAGCGACATCAAGCCAGTGAAGTTCATCATGCAGTATTTGAGATAAGCCGCTGTCGTATTTTCCAGTATTAGTGACAACTCAGGCAGCTGAATTCATCACTCTCTGCAACTTGTCTGTTATGACTCTCGGCGACTCAGCCAGCACAGCATTACAGTATAGTCGACACGAGATGTCACAGATGCTTACACGAGGGTTTTAGCCGACCCGACATCCAGCGACTGCCGGATACGACGAATCTGTCTGAGATGAAAGAAGCAGGTAGCACAGACGGCTGAGACATGTTTCTTAAGACTCGAATCAGTCGACATAATAACTCCTAGGATGCGTACGTGTCCACTGGGCTCGATGGTGTCAGAGCCAAGCTTGATTGCCGGGCCACGACCATCAAGTTTACTCAGACTGTACTTGGAACCCGAACACAGGAGTTCTGTCTTCTCTGTGTTTTGCTTCAGGCGGTGTGCCGACATCCAGTGATTGATATCTGTGACACAGTGTTCAAGTTTCCCAACAGCAGTCGGCGTATCATGAGCTGCTGACTACTACCACCGGTGCCGCCTTGCTGTTAAATCTTAGATGGCTTGTTGCATAACGGTTAGGTCGTGAGTTGACTCCTGAGAGGGGGGTAGAGTAGTAAGTTACCCTGGGCTCCTCGACGTTTGGGGGCCTCGCCGTTGCTCAGAAATATAAAGTACACCAGAATGCGCCGTTTGAAAAAAAAAACAAGAAATTTGAGCTAATGCTCACGAGACGCACGAAAGCCTATAGCAAAATTGTCTTAGTCTGTCTCCAGCCATTTCGTCGCAATTCACTCTTGAAGCATGCGCCAAAGCCGAAGATTGCAAAAATCAATAAAACTCCTTATTTTGGGAGTTCAGGTTCTTTCAAAGTCATCGATGTTGATATGACTGACTAAAAACCTCGTCACTAGTGCTTGTTGTGATAGGCAGCATGCCCATGCCTATCTGCAACTGTTTTCATGAAAGACTAGTAAAATAGCGGTACAATAGCGGTAAAATAACGACTTTTACAGGGGTACTGCAATTTGATGCCCTCCTGCACAGGTTTCCTTGAATCTAGAAAATCGATACTTGGACCATCAAAATCTAGGTTTAGGTTTAGTGCTGAAAATTTTATATGCAGCTTATTCTTGTCTATCTCTATTGATTTCGGTGCAATTCGGTCTTGAAATGTGTTTCGCAGCCCAAAATCGCCAAAAAATCCATAAAATTCTCTATTTTGGTGTTCGAGGTCATCAAGCCTTTTGGTGTCAATCGAAAGCCTGTGTACGACTTCCTATTAGTGACTAATAGTAACCTAGGCCCAATCTTGCACCGTTTCACTGATACAGCGACTTATTGGCCAAAAATCGCAAATTTTTCCTACCCCCTCTCATTTAGCACCCCCACTCTGGGAGACCCCTTTTGAATTTATGGAAAAGCTCTATGGATTCTGAAACTAGAGTCTTCCAGGCAGCTGATGGTGAAGATTTGGTGATCCTAGCTTGCACCGTTTTTGACTGATCCACCCGTGTGATGGACAGACGGACAGACAGAATTGCGATAGCTAAGATGCGCTACAGCAGTACCTGCTTTCGCGTGTAAAAATTGAAAAATTTTCTCGCGAGAGGGGCTTTGTGAGAACGTTTCCCCACGGGCTGGGGCTCCGCTGTGGCTATCGACGTTCCTGCCCAGTTGGGACACTATCAAATGCTTATTACCTGAATGGGTGACTGTGAAGCATGTCGATATGTATAACAACACTAAGGTCAACACAGCCTTCCATCCGTCCGGGGTAGGTAAATTGAGTATCGGCCTGTCTGGCTGGGTTTAAGGTGGAGCGCATTCATTTATGTTAGGTTACTGTGTGGAGTCACTGGGTGGCAGGCAGGTAACACTGTGATCCCACATGGCAGGTGGCGCTTCGGGCTCTGCAATGAGCTGCTATTAGTAGCTATAGACAACCTTTAACCTTTTCGAAACCTTTTTGAAGTCCGTAGGTTTGCTATAAAGGCACATGTGATTGATTTTATATCTGCCGTCGATTTGTTGATTTATTGGCTGAATAACCGTGATTGAGACACCGGGACACATACCCCCAAAACTCTGTGCGTTTTATTTGTTAAACCTAACTAAAACACAATAAAAAGTCAAAAACCTACCCAAAATCAAGATCTCTAGGGGGAGTAAGGGAGGAGTCTCTGGCGTGCGAATTTTGAAAATAAAATTGTCCGAAAATTTGTCGATAAACTAGTCATACAATTTTACGTCATACATTGTCATACCATTTTAGTTTTTTGTGCTACGGTTAATGAAATAGAATGTTTTCTTACGGTTAAGTTTACAAAACTACAAAGTTGCACTTTTTTCAATATTCACTTGGTGTGGACATTATCATGAAACCCCCAAAACCCACAACTTTGGCTTTTGAATAAACCCAGATTTAATCCAAAACCTCGGTAAAACCCGCTGGCAGTGCTCATTCTGATAACTTAAAACCCACATGGAACCCAAACACTCACAAGTTTGGTGTTCAAAAACCCAGATTTAATTTAATAACCGCTGTGTTGGTTTTTTTGGACTTTTTCAACTAGTAAACCCTATGTGACCGTGTGTGCAGATCGTATGCCTAGCGTATCTACAGCTATGGGTCTACACGCAGTGGCTGGTCCAGGTCCAGGCACGAACAATTCAAGCTTTCCCATGACCAGCTGGCATCCACTCAGCAGACAACCGCCGCCCATCGACTCAAGACAACAAAGGTACATTACCAGTGGTACATTTTTGTTTCAAGCAAAGCCCGCCTCTTTCTCTCCCCTCCTCTCAAAGGTAGGCTCTTTTAAACCAGCTCAGGGTCTGGGGAGCGCTGTAAGCTCCCCTGAGCGGATCCCCGGCGGCAAACGTACTTTATTGGCTGGAGCGTTTTTGCACCTCAAAAACTGTATGTGGTGACACCAAGCTTTGTATTATCATTATTATAATTATCATTTTATTTTCAGATGTCCAAAAATAGGGGCAATTTTCCACCTCACCTCTGAATTAGAGCTGTTAACTTTTGTCCTAGACTTTTTTTTATTTTGCAAGCCTATTTGAGGGAAGGCTACCGTTTGACCAATCCCCTGTTGTCCTGATATTTTTTTGGGGGGGAACGGCATTCTTTCCCAGAAATAAATGGGGAATGGCATTCCTCCTCGACTACCACTGTACTTTATGGTGATTTGATGAATCATTTGCACTGGAAAAATGGCAGGTAAGTAAGTGTGTTTAAATAAGTACCACCTGGTGAAGACAAACGAAGACTTTGGGTGGACTTGCCAGAGCGATTCTGTCTTTTTAATCCGCCCGGAAACGATAGTTTTCGGGAGGACCTAAGTTTTACAGCAGATGTTTTTTTTTATTTCAACGCGAGATCTCCAAGATGCGTCGGCCGATCGGCGCGAAAGTCTGCACGCTGGTCAGTACTAAGCCAATTTTTATAATGCCGGTCCAAAATTTCGGGGGCCCACCCCCCAAAAAAATTTAAGGGCCAAAACATGCAAAATTTGGCGCGATTTCAGATGACTTCGAAGTTTGGCGGCGAATATCTCCGAAACAAATGAAGATATTCAAAATCGGATAAATATTTTATCTACCGGGATTCCTCCTGCGTTAGGCGAAACAAGTACGGTGAAGTTTGGTCCAGTAGCCTGACCTTGGAGATCTCGATGTGAAATCGTACCCACCTAAAACGCCTTTTTGGAAGACCATATTTCAGCCCCTAGGGGGTGCTGCACCCCCAAATTTTTACACCCGCTAGAGAATGACCAAGTCTTGTTAGCGCACCCCCCACCGGGGACGTCTGTCCCTCTTACAATTTTTTTTCAAAGGGGGTCCAAAATTGGCCTTACTTGTAGCAAATTAGCCACTATAACTTTAAAGCCAAATGGAGTAACCTAATGAAACTTTACCACGTGATGTAGCGCTAAGTGGGGCTGATAACGGGCATACAAATTTTGAGGGGCACCATCCCCTTATAATTTAGGATAGCGAAAAACGTCCAAAATTTGGCGCGATTTAGGACAGCTTTCAACTTTGATTGCGAATATCTCTGGAATGGATAGAGATATCGACAAGCGGTAACCCCTAAACGGCGTTATCAACTACCGTCCCTCCCGCGTTGAACAAAAGAAATTCAGTGAACTTTGGTCCACTAACGACAACGGTTAGTTTTCTAATGTCTACCTACCCTAAGTCGACACTGCGCATTATGCGTATGCTAATTTGTTGGAGTTCGGGCCATGTGACTTTGCTACGAAAGGAATTTGAACCCCCCTAAACTGCCCCCCCAATCGGACTAAGGGCGCCGGGCGGACTAACGTTGGGCTTTGCCCCAAATTTCTAGTTACAAATTATTTTGGTCGTTGTTATTCTTGCTGTCATGTTATTGTTGTTATTGTTAGTGTCAGTATTGTTTTCAGCATCCTCACTATTTTTGTTTTTTTTTCTGTTAACACGATAACTCGATCATAAACCGCTGCGTTTATTGGCATGGTGAAATTTTGCACGAATGTGTGTCTCGACAACTGTGAAATTCAAGGTCATAGGCCAAAGGTCAAGGTCATGGACCGGATTTTCGGATACTTTAGTATTGCGACATAGGGCCTTGCTGCTACGGGCTGCTATACTGATAGCCATTAGCTAACGCTGACGTCATTGCTATAAATACAGCAGCACGCGTCGGCGGTTACTGCGGACAGGCTTAGCCTTGCGCGAAGCTTGGTAGTCTAGTTTGTCATGTGTGTTTTTGGTTGTAGTTCGGCGAATGGTAAAGCAGCACCACCAGTCGGTCTGGTACCGCCACCATTACCACCAGCAAGTCTACCGTCTCTACCATCTCTACCATCTCTACCATCTGTGCCATCTCTACCAGTTGTTTCATGCAGCTCTTTCACCTCCGCCAGCACGGACAACATCAAGCACGAGCCCAAGTCCCCCATGCCGCCACCCCCTGACACGCTCATTGGACTCAACCTCAGCGCCAGCGCTGGCGCCGTGGACAGACCCCATCCGCCGGCGGCGGGGGGTGTCGGGATGCTTGGGGCGTGTAACGGCCACACTGTGCCCCCGGGGCTGTATGCCCCTGCGAGTGCCCCCCTTGGGGTCCCACCTCAGTCGGACCCCCTACGGGGATGCTCTGCCTCTGCCCTTGCCCCAATGGGGGATTCAGATTTAGACAGGGCACAGCCCCCAGCCGCCAAGCGACTTCACTTTGCACCCGACTCCAGTCAAACTTGGTCACCATAAAACCTCTGACACACTGACCAGTGGCTTCAGGGCAGTGGCGACAGGAAAAAGGGGGATTGCCCACTTTAAATTTCTGGCTGTGAAAATCGAAAATTTTCATTCAAAATGCCAAATTGGAGGAAATTAAGGGAAAATTTGAAATTTTGACACCCGTAATCGTATCTGTCGGAAAATTGCAACTTCCTGTCCCACCTACTTTTTGATGCCGCTGACACTGGCCATAAACCAACGTCTGTCCGTTCGTCTGTCTGTCCATTTGTCTGTCACACGGGTGAATAGGTCAAAAACGGTCTAAGCTATGATTACCAAATCTTCATCGTCGGCTGCCTGGAAGACTCTAGTTTCAGAAACCGTAAATCTTTTCCATAAATTCGAAGGGGGTCACCCCGAACGAGGGCACTGAGAGGGGGTGGGCAAAATTTGCGATATTTGGCCAATAAGTCGCTGTGTCTCAGTAACGGTGCGAGATAGGGCCTAGGTTACAATTAATCACTAATAGGAAGTCGTACACTGGCTCTCGATTGGCGCTGAATTCAATGATCTTGAATGACCTTGAACGCCAAATAGGGGGTTTATGCAGGGATGTTAACGAGCCCAAATTATGGCGAGAACGAGAACGAGAACAATTGAATGAGGACGAGAACGAGACCAGAAATAAATTTCGAAAACGAGAACGAGAACAGTAAAAGAATAAAATTTAACATATAACATTTGACACAACCGTCGGCATAAAGTGATTTTATAACCCAATGTGATTATCAACTGATGTGGCATGAATCAGATGCACAGAGACCACAATTATGTAGTATCTCTCTCATGTGCAGCACCGAGATTAGGCCTACCAGAACCAATCTGAGAGTGAGTCTAACAGTGTCTTGTTGCCAGCATAAGCTTAGTCTGTTCACTGCAGATTTGCACTTTATGCACAATCACTCATGTACATGAGTTGAATCAATCTATTGGTTTGGTTGGATTGGGTTAAATGTGACCGCAGCGAAAACACGCGCTGTCATAAACCGTCATGTAGTCTCTGCAACAACCTACTCTGTTGCACAGTCTGTATTCGCAGTGGGTCCAGATAATAGACCTCTGACACAGCCGGTAGTCTGCACTCGTGACCCCACCTGCATGAGCAGCTTCTGTAATTACGATTCAGCGAGTTTTGTTGTAGGTCTAACAGCCACTATTCATTTTCCGATTAGTGCTGTCACTTTGACACTTGAGTCCAGAGTTATAAGTCACCATTGCAAGCAATAATAAGTATTTTTGCATAATCGAATTTTGAGACCACGACACCTAGATGCATGAGAACGAGAACAATTATGATGAGAACGAGAACCAGAACGAGAACAAAAACAACGAGACCAGGAACGAGAACGAGACCATTAAATTTGGTCTTGAGACCACATTAGTCTCGAGAACTTAACATCCTTGGTTTTATGGATTTTTTGGCAATTTCGGGCTGTGACACAAGTCTATATCATTCACAAGGTGGCGCCATAGAACTATCGTTATGCGATCCAGATAGAGAATTTGGTATTTGTATATAACTTAGCGGGAACACCCCGATTTTTAGCTAAACTACTGAACCGGAATTGCTTTAGGCTTTCGCGCGTCTTGTGAGCATTAGCTCAAATTTCTTGTATAAATAGCCGACCAACCCAGCGGGTTATATTGGGTTCTGAATGTTTTGCATTAAACATGGCTAAGCCTGCCCGCAGTAACCGGCCAGTGTGTCATTGTTTTCAGAACGATTGTTTCCTCGATGTCGAACCGCGTTCGTGTGTCATTCTCCTGTGCATTTATTTCCCGTCTAATGTATCATCTCCTTGCGTTTCCGAGTGTTTCCCACTGTATGCTTCTGACCAATAATGCCTGTCGTCGAGATCACAATGGGCATATCCAGGAGGGAGTCCTTGGCGTGCAAATTTGGAAAATTCTGTCCAAAAATTTGTTGAAAAATTGTACTTGTACTTAATGAATGACTTTCCGATGATCACGTGTTTTCAGTTATTATTTAAAGCCAGAGCATAGAAGACTAAGTTTTGTTCCGGTTGGGCTGCAACCACTTGGCATGGGGAAACGGATTAAATGCCCTCCATGACAAAAACCCGTCCACTATATAATATCATTGCTAACAAATAGGTAAACTGCAGAAATATTGGTATATAGGCCTAATTAAAACATATGCGAGGTACAGAAATACAGAGGAAACAGCTTTAAAAGGCAAAAGTAAAATAAAAGTCATCGTAAACCATGGCATGTTTTCCGTTGGGGGTATAAAAACCCTGAAGGGTTTTGTCTCAGATGGATTTTTGTCCTAAGGGATCAAGTAAGGGGGATTTGTTTCTCATGTGGATTCGGCGTTTTGAGTTTGATTCTGTGTTTTACTGCAAAGCAATGCCTGCAGATGTGCGTAGGACTTTTGCGAATGAAAATAAACTAGCAATGGCAATGTATGTCGGTAAGATTGGTCATGCTAATGCTATATCGATCACCAAGAAGCAAATCTGTTGAAAACTTGTACAACCCCAGCTTGTTTGTGCGTGCTTGGAAATTAGAACACTTCTTTGGCAGGCGTATGAATAATTAATATTGAACATTAGAATGCATCCACTCCGAATAATTCGGCCTGGCTATCCTGAATCCAGCCTATAGTTATAAGCCTAGTTTTATTCGTTAATTGTATATGCAGTGTTCCGTGTTGTTAAAGCCTGAATTCCATTACGCCGACTTTGCGACGAATCTTTGCGACGAAGTCCGCGGACTCCACAGCGGACACGAATCATTAAAGTCCGCGGATTTGTCGGACACTTTCATGATATGCGTCCGTGGGGAAGTTTTCTGTAAAAGTCGGCATAAGGGGATTTGGGCTTAACCGAGTGCCAAGGCGATAAGGTGTTTCGGAAATAACGAAGTTATTTTTGCGACGTCTTTTTTTCGATCATCGGAGTGAACCGCCGATTTCCGTTCGGATTTGTAAGCTTAATGTTTCTTGTTGCTTGTTCTACGGAGGACCAAGTAGACTAGACGTCCGTCAGTCGGTTGCAGCAGGTTAGAGGGTGTCTACATTTGCAACGAAATCTCGCTTGCAACAAAAACGGGTTGCATACAGTGCAGCTGTGACAGCGCCAGCGCACGAGGCAGCACCAGTGGTGACGGCCCGCCATAGCCAAGGGCCGCCACAATGCCATAGCCATAGCCAGGGTCGACCATAGTTAGGGTTACGGTTAGGGTTAGGACCCCACTAGCCCTAACCCTAACCCTGACTCTAATCCTGACCCTAACTCTAGTAGCCTATAGGAAAGTGTGGCGGAGCTAGCCATTCATACCATCGGCGACCCCCTATGGCCACCCCTTTCCTCAAGCGGGGATTCTATGGGAAGCCTATAGGAATGTGGGGTCCTAACCCTAACCGTAGCCCTAACTATTGCGGCCCCTGGCTATGGCGGGCCGTCACCACTAGTGCTGCCTCGTGCGCTGGTGCTGTCAAACCTGAGTTATAGTTGAGGTTTATTATGGCACAGACGCCTACCCCCGAAAGTTTCATGAATTATGTTATTGTTAAAGGGGTGTATTGCTCTATGTGGGCGACCCATCTCAAAGCTACGGAGCGTCACCTGCCATATGGGGTCACACGGTGTTGTCTGTTATCCGACACAGGTAAACAACCCTCGTAGTAGTGCTGCTGCCACGCTGGCGGTTGTTTTTTTTATCGGTTTTATAATATTTTGTTTTCATAAGGCACGCGCGCGTTTTCCGAGTATTTATTATCGGACTTTTCGTCCGTTTTTGTGTGCGTGTGTTTCCATTTTTTGTGTTGCTGCCGTTGCTGTATAGTGACGCCATAACATAGCGGCTAGAACCTAAGGGGCACGGACTCTAACATTTGCTTTGATTGTCTGCGATACATTTTCCTCCTGGCTATTATTCGTCCATAAAACTGAAAAGCAGAAGCCATATTGCAGTAAATTAATATTCTAATTTATCAATTTTTAAATGTATATTGTATGGCCAGCCAATTCGGTGCCTTTGCTTGTTGCTGGTGCTGTATACGAGTCAGTTTGTATTGTGTCGGTCGTTCTGCATGTTTGCTTTGCGCACTCCATAATTACAGTGTTTTAACACCTATAATATACACGGTGTTGCGCCCATTCACAACAGTTTATTTGCATGAGACGGATTGTGTACAACGTGTTTTTTTTCGTTTGACAACGTATTACGGTGTGTTTTTTGTTGTTTGTTTTTCACAAATAAACTCTTACATAAGATTCGTCCGACTTTCACGGTGCCATCACAAAAGTTCCTCAATGAGTAACCACATAAGGAGGACTAACATAAGCTTATGATCTCGTAGGATGGGACAACAAATAAGCTTACAATCCTAATGGTATGCAGGGCCGGATTAAAGCTTTGGGGGGCCCTAGGCCAATCCCTTTCCTGTCCCTTTTCTTTCCTTTTTATTTTTTCTTCCTTTTCCTTTTCCTAAAGGGTTTAGGGGAGTGCTGGGCTCCCCGATCAGCGGGGTCTGAAGTAGAGCCCCCAGCGGAAATCAAATTTGGTGCATTTTAGCCTTAAAATATGACATCTGGCGGCACCAGTTATACTAATTATTGTGTGAATTAATTGACAAAAAGTTCTAAAAAACTGACTTACCGGAGAGAGCATTTTAACAGAAAATTTATAAAATCGAGCTTCAAAGCCACAATGAGGAAAGGGTGTTGCAACTATTTCAAAAACTGTCGTCATGAAGATAGATTGTATTTATGAGTCCACAGCAGACAAAACCGGAGCCAAACCAGTAGTAAGCATACAACAAATTTGAGCTAATGCTCACGAGACGCACGAAAGCCTATAGCAGTTCCTATTAGCGAACTGTCAGTCTATCTCCAGCCATTTCATCGCCGTTCATTCTTAAGGAGGGGTCACACTAGCGGTCCGTCCGAAAGGTCGTCAAAAACACCAAACGTTTGGACAGCCGTCCAGATGGCTAGTGTGACCCCTGCTTTAGAGTACACGCTGCAGCCGAAGATCGCAAAAATCAACAAAAACCCGTTATTTTGGAAGTTTAGGGTCCTTCAAGGTCATCAATGTTAATATGACTGAAAAGCTCGTCACTAGTGCTTGTTGTGATAGGCAGCATGCCCATGCCTGTCTGCAACCGTTTTCACAAAAAAGACTGGCCAACAACGGTTTACCTTTACGGGGGTACCGCCACAGTATATACAGAGTGGGCCATAAAAAACGTCCCCTGTATTATTTTGCTTAAAATGCTACTGCATTTGTTTATATGGACAAAATGAAACACCATATAAATTGCTAGTTTGTTCTGCACATATTGGTATCAAAACTTCATACAACAACAAGACAGTCAAGTAAACAACTGTTCAATGTGCCCTTCTGAAACTCTCTCGGAATTTTGCTGGACCCAGGGTTGCCTTCCTGGCTGTATATCAGCTCCGCTAC
>Ga0056128_1011575_pt1 | contig 10865 bp, 7 predicted proteins | sample WorMetLIZISLAND2_FD_71113 | JGI IMG/M metagenome (GOLD analysis project Ga0056128, IMG submission 71113) | Marine gutless worms symbiont microbial communities from Max Planck institute for Marine Microbiology, Germany - Olavius geniculatus... ... | reverse complement strand
CCGTCACCAGTGCTTGTTATGATAAGCAGCATGTCTGTGCCTATCTGCAACCGTGTTCACGCTACACGAGATAATTGCGGTAAAATAACCACTTTTTAGGGGGATAGCTGTCTTTCACGCCCGCCTGCGCCGGCCTCCTTGAACCTAGGGGGTCGGGACTTGAACTGCTAAAATCTACGTTGAATGCTGAAAATTTCATACGTAGGTTGTCTTGGTCTATCTCCAGCCATTTCGTCGCAATTCGGTGTTGAAATGTGCGCTGCATCCAAAAATTGCGAAAAATTCACTAAAAACCTCTTTGAGGGGTTCAGGGTCGTTCAAGGTCATCGATGTTTATGAATCCAAAAAGCCTGTCACCAGTGCTTGTTATGATAAGCAGCATGTATGCACCTATCTGCAACCGTTTTCACATTATTCGAGCCAATAACGGCAAAATGACGTCTTTTTAAGGGAATGCCCCTTTTTGTCGCCCTCGTTCGAGGGGAACCCTTGCACCCAGTGGCACGAAATTTTGTCACGATAAACTAGAGACTTTGGGGCAGCCCACAGTGAAAATTTCGTGATCATAGCTTGCACCGTTTTGATACAGTTCATGAGTGTGCCAGACGGACAGACGGACGGACGGACGGACGATGGCAAAGACGCGCGAAGCATTCTGCTTTCGCGCGTAAAAAGGGTGCAAGATGGGCCAAGGTTTAATATTAGTCAGTTATAGAAAGTCCCATAAGTCCTTTCAATCAACACTAAAATCAGCGACCTTGAACAACCTTGAAACCCAGAATAGGGGGTTTATTAGTGATTTTTTGCGTTTTATGCTGCGTGAATTGCGCCGAAATGGCTGGAAATAGACTATAGACAACATGCATCTTAAACTGTCAGCATTAATCGTAAATTTTAGAGGTTGAAGTTTTGACTTTTCAACCCCCGACGATTAGGGAGACCTCAATTATTTTTACTTTGGGTATCACACACTTAAATTTAAAGGAAGCCAACTATGGAATCGACTTTCATGTGATTTAATAATGATCATAATCACCCTTATCATTTATATATCATATAAATATCATATATTATATATTTTTATATCATTTAGGAAATTATGAAAGAACTATTCACTATTTCACATTATTCGAGCCAATAACGGCAAAATGACGTCTTTTTAAGTGGGTACCCCTCTTCGACGCCCTCGTTTGAGGGGAACCCCTGCACCCAGTGGCACGAAATTTTGTCACGATAAACTAGACACCTTGGGGCAGCCCACAGTGAAGATTTCGTGATTTTAGCTTGCACCGTTTTGATACAGCTCACGAGTGTGCCAGACAGACAGACACCCAGACGATGGCAAAGACGCGCGAAGCATTCTGCTTTCGCGCGTAAAAATCGGGCAGTGTTTTACAGAGCAATTTAAAATGCGAAAGTGGCTTTTTTATTAGACGCGGTGTAGCTACGGTAGGCTGCGGAGAAGGATATAGGCTTAAAGACCAAATTTTCAGAATATCAGATAAAGTTCGAGTCGCTAATGGCCATTCAGTAGCCAACAAGCCGGCATTTGTTCGATGGCATGGTCGGTTCCGGAGATAGTGGTCATTTCTACATTATCAAAGCGATATACGGGAATCCCGATACCATGTGGATGTTACGATATTGCTGCTGATGTTGTCATCCGTCTGTCTGTCCGTCCGTCTGTCCGTCTGTCACGGATGTATTGTGGCTAAGTTTTTTTTAGGTCGTAAGTGAAAACTTTGTGCACGAATAATTAACCATGTGTGTGAAACTCGGAAATGCAAAATTTCAGCGACTTGCTGCATGGGAAACATTTTCAAATTGGGGATTGGACGAAGAGGGGTAGGAAATTCAATGAAAAACTGGCCATATCTCGGACTCGGTAAGAGTGAGTGAGTGAGTAGGGTTTAACGTCCCACAAGACACAGTATAGGTCATTTCGGGGACGGCCTTTCCAGGCGCAATGCACACAAACACACAATAACGGAACAGTAAGTTTAACCTTTACAGAAACACAAAACACAAAATACAAAAAAGCAAGCTTAACCTAAAATTATAAGAACTCCATTATACGCGTGCAATGCATATGTAATTAACATAATGGTAGTTCTAATAATAAACGGTGAGAGATTGGACCAAGGTTACTATTACTCACGAATATAAAGTGGCAAACGCCCCTGCAGATTACATAAGAATCATTGACCTTGGATGACCGTGAAGGGCCATAACGCACTATGGTATGCCAATCGTGTAGTACTGTGGCTAAACGGTAAGTCGTAGGGGGTCGGCGACAGTAACATCGGATAGGGCGCTGGCAACTTCCTACAGACTGTCAATAGTAACCATGTTTCCACCTTCAGCGGTTTGGCCGCAAATTTTAATAGAAAGTTTCAGCTATAAATGGCCGTATCTGGGAAACGGTGAGAGATAGAGCCTAGGTTGTTATTGCTCACTAATAGGAAATCGCATATTGGCTTTTAAATGATATGAAAATCATTGACCTTAGATGACCTTGAAGGTCAGTACTGCAACAGCAACAGTATTAGCTGTAACGCGTTTTACATAGCAAAACGTTTTTTTTGTGAGAAAAATTTGCGCAACTTGTGTCCGATATTCCGTTAACATATCGGGCATGGAACTGTGTCACCTCTGAGATATCGCTTTTTCCTCGTGATTGAAAGTCGGACGCTGGGCTTCAGACGTAGGCGGTACGGTCGGCTTTTCCTAGCTACAGCTAGGCTTCTTGTTGTCAGATATCGTTGTGATAATTCATGTGGGCTCTGTAGCCTCTGTAGTCTTCATAATAGATCGGCCTATAGAATCCATACACGGGTTGTCGTCGCTATATGCTAACGATTAACGAAACTGAATGGACTCGCAGACTCTTGCAGACAGGCCTTATCGAATAGGCCCTACGTGTAGACCTGCCTAGCAATAATGCATCATTCGCCGTATAATGCTATTTGGTAGGCTATGCCTATCTATCGTGAATGATGCTCGTTATCGGCATTATCACTATAGACTATCATCGTCGTCAGAACGCATAGGCCTGGCCTGGTCAACTGAGCAGATGGCTATGATGTTGTCTACTGTAGGCCTATACGTGGCATTCAGCTACTGTCAGCGGAGTTCTGGTTAAAAACTTGGAGGGAGCAAGAACTTGCATTTTTCCGGCGACAGTGCCGTTGCATTGCTGCCTAATACCCCGCTTACACGATCCAGCAAACGTCTAGCAAATGTATTCAAAATACACGTGCTAATTGCTCGACGTTTGCTGGAAATTTGCTGGACGTTTGCTGGATCGTGTAAACGGGGTATAAGGTTCCAAATGACGTCGGTCTTTTGCTAATTTGCCAACGTCAGCTGAGGAAAATAAGTCCGACGCTGGCGCATGCATAGATTGAGAATTCGTGACGTACGAAGTCGTAAAAATTCACGATTAATTTTTACCTTGATTTCTAAAATTAGTTAAAAAAATTTTTTTCGCACATTTATATTAACCAGGACATTTGAAATTCGTGAAAATTGCGTGGTGAATTTTGACAATTTCTAAAATTCGTAAAATTCGGCTTTTTAATCCATGCGGTCTCGATTGCGTATACGTGCGCGCAGGTTACGGTCACATAGCTCCGAAGACTTGGCTCGGTCAGCTGGTGACGATCGTCTACGCAATCTTCGGTATTCCCCTGTCTCTGCTGACCATCACCAACCTGGGCGGCTTCATGGCCACAGCTTTCCGCTTTCTTTACCGCAACGTATGCTGTGCCCTCTGTTGTATCTGCTGTCGACGACCATCACGCCTTCCAAGCCAGGCCGCCGTCGAGCTGGAAACCGGAACCGGAAGCGGAAATAAAGCCCCTGCTAAACCGCAAGTAGGAACGGCGGTCCGTGACGTCACAAGCTGGGCGACGCTGCGACAGTTACTGACCAACACCGACGATATTCGCAGCGTCCAGGTTGGTCGGACTCGGATTGCAGTTATTCTAATGTTTTATCGATCAGCTGAGTTTTTTTCTTGTCTGTGAACGTGACCATAACTCACGCTATCAGGACGCTTCGACCTCAGGACGTTTCGTTCTTCACAACTGCGGACAACGGCGTAAAAGAGACGGACGGAAAGAACCTCGTCGTCTTCTCCGTTTGTCCGTTTGCGCCGTTCTGCGCATTTTTTTTTGGGGGGAGCGAAATATTGCGTCAGCCAGAGCCTTCTATCTCCCCAAATCTAAAATCGAAATCGGGCGCAAGTTTTCCCCCCATTTGCGGGCTCCAGTCCCCCTCTTCGGGCTTGGGTTTTGTTAAGAACGTATATTACCCAGTGAAAAATAAGGAGGATTTTTGAGTTGGCATATAGGATAAAGAAGTCACTGGCAGGAACAGCCTTCAGCAGCCTATTGAATTTTAAGGTTACGGGTCACGTATTTTTGGTGTTTCGTGCGTGATATTGCTCTACCGCGGACAGTACTTAGGCTTAAGAAAGGCTTGACGATTTTGTTGCTGATTTGGTCTACACAGGTGCCAGTAACGGTAAGTCTGCTGTTGGTGATTGGTTACCTGGCTCTTGGCGCTCTGCTGTTTACGCTGTGGGAGCGCGACTGGACCTACCTGGTCGGCTTCTACTTCTGCTTCGTCACGCTGAGTACCATCGGCTTCGGCGACTACGTGCCGGGGACCAGCCTGGACGCGTGGGCGTCGCAGGCTAAGCTGGTGCTCTGTGCCCTGTATCTGCTGGTCGGGCTGTCGCTGATCGCGATGTGCTTTGACCTGATGCAGGAGCAGGCTAAACGACATTTCCGCGAGCTGGCGCGCCGGCTTCGTCTCATTGGAGCTTAGAGGTTGACGGCTATAGAATGCATAGCCTAGATGCAAAACGTTCCAGAAAAAAACATTTCGTAACTTCGAAAATACGTCAGCCCTATTTTGTTCAAGCTCTTGCCTAATGCTGCAGGTGAAGTGAGATAGGCCTAGAGACAGAAAGAGTTTTTTTTTAAATTTCAATTTAACCGAAAAGACCAACAGAGTAAACTACTAATACTTTTAGTTTCTGTAGTGCTTCCTAAACTTATTAGTAAAGTTTTCGAAGAACGTTTTAAAAAACCATTGAGAAAATAAAAACACGTCAAAATGTTAAAAGGTTCAATACATTTATGATAGAATGGGTCGTGCACAGCTCTTCGTGAAAGGCCCATCGCAAAGCTACGGAGCGTCACCTGCCGTATGCGATCGCAGTGTTACCTGACACCCAAAGCGGCTGAACACGCCCCGCCTTAACCCCAGCCAAGCAGGCCGGTACTCGATTTAGGCCTACCTACCCCGAAAGGATGGAAGGCTGAGTTGACCTTGGTGTTTTGTTACACCGATAGGCCGTGGTTTACCTGTCCCCAGACGGTCACCTATCCAGTTATAGTAATCATTTGAGAGCGAACCGACTGTGAGTTGAACTCACGACCTTTTGATCCTAAGTCCGACATACGAAACGTTACGACACCTAGCTGCCTCGCTGACTAGTATAGACCATTTTAGGCCCAAGCTCCACTTCGACTTGTTGACGATTTGTTGCACTGTAAGTAGTCGTGCTATAAGATACAAGGTTTACTAAAATGGGACCCCTGTTTTTATTTTCCGATAACTTTTAACAGTAGAAAATGGTTAAAATTAGTGTATATTTGCGGATGTTATCGCAAAATTAAAATAAGAATCCTTTTTGGAACACCCAGTATATATGACGAATAAAGTTGTATATATATAATAGGTCTACATACTGGAATGTCAAAAAAGGCGTTACTTTGTTTTACGCTTTCAAATTGTAGAATTGTTCCACAACTTCTTGAGTTCTTGTGGACTTGTTATATACGGCAAAACGGTATGTACAGCAAATCCACAGCAACTCGAAGCAGCCGGAGTTTGGGCTTCAGCATTAAACCCTCAAATTGCCACCGACACCCTTTTTGCACCTTTTTGCACCAATCACCCATGCTGTGGATTACTCTCCGTTGCCCGAAATACCGTGCATCGATAGTATAGTGCGCACTATAGGCTGCATCGTAGCTGTATGGTTATTTACCATAATGTAGGCCTCTGTGATATTTTACACCCACGATTCCTGAACTATCGTTGGAATTAACTGATAAACTGGCGTGGCATATAAACATGCCTACATAATAAAGCTTGGATAGACTGTGCAATTGCTGTTGAAATCGCTGTCTGCACCCCCTGTGCACGTCATTATTTTTTCTGCAACCACGTGTATGAAATATTCAAATAAACACGATGCAGGCCAAACAGTAAAAGCGTGAAACCAAACAGTGTTTTATTAGGATGCATAAATTAGTTTATTGCTAAAATCAGCATTAATATAATGACTGGAAAAAAGCAGACAAAGAGTATAAACATAATGTATAAATTACTAACAAAACTACCACTAGTGTGTGACAGTTAATTAACACATAATTCTATTGTGGAAGAAAGTTTATATCACAGCTGAAACATAAACAAAAATTCCATCATATGCATGATAGTACTTACTTTTCTAAAATTAAGTAAAAATAACTTTAAAAATGCCCGACGCAAGGATCTAATAATGATAATTATAACAACAATAATGCAGTAATTAATCCAATAACTAGAAAGCACTCAGATACTGCAAAAAACCAACACTGTAGAGTAAAAAGCAAGCGCAAACGTTTTTTGCATTTCTATAATTCAGTCATAATTCAGCATAGATACCTATGGCATTTGGCGACAAGATATCCCAGGGGCTGAAAATCAAGTTCTGAGAAAGTATTTCCTCACAATTGAAAAGTTTAAAAAGATGTTCAGACATCCCAGTATTGGGTGAAGATTACTTCATACACTAATTCGCCATTTTGTTGTTTTTTCTTAAACTTGCCTTTTTTCAATCTTGCTTACCGACAGAATAAACAAATAAAGAGGCAAACACGACCGTTGCCAAAGATAAAAAGTTATAAACTTAAACGTGCGTAACAAACCATGTAATAAATAAATAAATAAATAATACTCAACGGTATCCGTAAAACGAGCGCAAACACTGATACGGACGGAAGTCACTCAGCAACATCCAGTGATAAGCAGTCTGTACATAAAAGGTGTTCAGAAAAAAGAACCCGCTTGTTTTCTGAACATCGTGAGTCTTTCGCGCATATTCTTAGCTATGCATGTTTTGGTGAAAATCAGTGGCGTCGTGCCAGAGGGGAGGGGGGCAGAGGAAAGTGCCCCCGGGGCCATAACTTTTAGCTTGTTGGAAAATCTTCTTGTCGGATAATTTGTTTCAAAAATACATAATCTGGGGCTGAAAACACTTCCCATTTTGCGGAAATTTGGGAACAACAATTTAAACTTTTGGGAACCCATAATCTCTGTCGAACATTTGCAGCTCCTGTCTGTCGGGAAAACTGCAACTTCTTCCCCTCCCCTCCCCCCAGTCCCTTACTTCCTTGACCCACGACGCCGCTTGCGATGAAAACCGTTTAATTGTCGACCACACAAAGGTGTACGTCGGCCTATAAATTACAACATTTACTGCCAGATTTTACGTGAACACGCAGCACGAACAAGCTGTTTGCATATGTTTCGACACGGTCTACAATGCTCCACAGTGCATTATGGGAGTGTAACGAGACATAATACACCGCAGAACGTGTTCAAACGTACTTATTACATGGCCGGGATCGACTGCGTGTTCTGCCTAGACGCACGTGTGATATACCAACTGGAGACGCTATCAGTCGACCCGCTTGACTGGAGTGAGTTTATGGGCACTATATAGTGAAAGATAGGAGAACTTAGGCCTAGGTCACGAAATACCACTGTTTTGCATGTGAATTGTAATCAATGCTTCTCATTCAGCGAGAAGGTGTTACAACGAGTGAGCGTAGCGTGTATAGGTTAAGCTCCGCCCCTTGACCCAGCCCCGCCAGCATCTTGGACCACGTGACCGGTAGATCAGTGACGTCATCAGTCAGTGTTGAGGATGAGACAGACGCCCTGCAGCACCCAGTGACTGATGTGTTCCGACGAGTGAAGATCTGCCTCAAAGACCAGTCCGATGCCCATAGCATTGCGTCGTTGTGACGTCACGTACACCGGCGTGCGAAACGTGTTCTACAGTACAACAAACAACGGCCAAATTGCACAAATGCCTAGATACCCCCAACCTGCCCCAAAACCTGCTGTGTTTTATTGGATAAACCCACCAAAACTCCACCAAAAACTCACCTCCCCCAAAAACGCCACACAAAGTTAATCTTAGTTTCTCGATTGTTCCACTAATAACGAAATATTCCATTACAATTAAGTTTTTGCGACATCTGAACCTACGAACTTGCTCCAGATTTTCGGATATTCCACGAGTTGCATCAGGAAAGCAAAAAAAAACTGACAGGAATCAACCAACATAATTTTCAGCTAAGTTTAAGTTGGGCCATTAGTCAGCCATCCAAGTGGGCTTGTGACCAGTTGATAGGGAGTCGAACCAACGACCTCACCATCGTAAGTCCAAAGTTTTAACCGTTACATACACTACCAAGCCACTTACCTGAAGTTTGAGTCGATGTGACTCGATGGGAGTAATCTTCAGCACAGGCAGCGACTGTATCATCTGCTTCGGCTGCTGCCTGATGATATTATTCGTCTGCAGATCCCACGCGGCGCCCTCCAAGAATAAACCGTGCGCGAAACAACCTGCGGACACAGAATTTACATCGTGTCTCAAAAACGTGACACTTATTTTTTGAATAACTACGTAAAACACTGGCCGATTTTAAAAATTTTTTGCATGCAACATCATTAAGAAACTTGATGCAAATGACTGTAGTTTTATCCATCTCACCGCAATAGTGTTGTGAAGTGCAGGAGTTGTAGTTTGGCCGTTTACAACAATGAATTAACACTGGGTAGCTACTACACGACAGCAACAGCAACAACAACAACAGCTACAACTACTACTACTACAACAGCTCTACTAGTTACCCTGATGAACTCTCTCTGTGACATCCTCTGGCTCGGTATGTGTGGTCACGCTGGTAAAGAGGGTCGATTTGTCAAGGGGCCAGCCGTTCTTACGACACGTCGCCTGGACCAGAGCCGTCAGATAGGACTCTGGGACATGTAGGCCGGACAACCAGATCACGTGCGGCTCCTGGTCTCTTGCCTGTATAAATAAATAAATAAATTAATTAATTAATCAATCAATCAATAAATCAACCAACCAATCAAAAAAAACTAGAAGGCGCTCATGAAAAAATTGCATATATATGCTAAGCAAATTTTCACAAAACGGTAATTTTAAACAAATTTTGTGACTGCTAGATGATAATAAATATTCAAAAAATCAAGAAGTTATATCCAAACTGTCCCTGGAAACGCGCAGGTAAAATTTAAAGTCTGTATCGCTTTAATCCCTTTGGAGCTAGTAGCATTTAATGCTCAAAAATTTAGGGAGTGGGCATTAATTTTTACACCAAAAGTTCAACGTCTATTAAAATAAAATAAAACGTTTGCAAAAGATTAGAAAATCGTTCAAACTAGTCTTCTGTGTGAAAACAAGAAATCTGAGCTAATGCTCATGAAACGCGCCAGAACCTATAGCAGTTTTTGTTCGCAAATAACCTTGGTCTATCTCCACCCGTTTCATCGCAATTCACTCTTTTGCAGCCGAAAATCGCAAAAAAAATCACTAAAAACTCTTATTTTAAAGTTCAAGGTCATTCAAGGTCATCAATGTTGATACCATTAAAAAGCACGTCATTGGTGCCTGTTATGATAAGCAACACGTCTGTGCCTATCTGCAACCGTTTTCACGACAGACAAGCCAATAGCAGCAAAATAATCACTTTCTCAATGGCGAAAATTTCATATGCAGGTTGTGTTGGTTCATCTCCAACCATTTCGGCGCAATTCACTCTTGATTGTGCATTGCAGCTTGAAATCGCGAAAAAGTCAATAAACCCCTTATTTTGGGAGTTCATGGTCATTCAAGGTCAACGATGTTGACATTCCTAAAAAGCTCATCGCCAGTGCTTGTTATGATAAGCAGCATGTCTGTGCTTGTCTGCAACCATTTTAACGCTAGATAGATGAGCCAATACTGGTAAAATAACGTCTTTTTAGAGGGGATGCCCCTCTTTCGCCCCCTCGTTCATAGGGACCCCCTTGACCTAAGGGCATAAAATTTTGTCCCGAATACTAGAGACTCTAGGCTATCATATGGTGAAAACCCGAAGTCTCTATCTCACCTGGGCTTGGAACGGTACCGGGACGTGACACCAAGACGGACGGACAGACGGACAGACGGAATTACCGTAGCTAATACGCGCTATAGCTACTAGCTATGCTAGCTCCGGCGCATAAAAAATAAATAAAAAGCGTTAACAAACGTTTAGTACAAACTGAATGTGGCGCGCCTACCCACCCAGTGATCGTACTGGTCATATCTCTGTTGAAAATGTATCATCCAATTGCCGAGAGTCTTGAGCGTCGCTGGCGCCAAACGTCGCCATATGCTGGGAATGTGACCGTTATAGAGAGATCTGGCGACATTGTCCAATTCATTGCTCATTCCTACCTCTCCGGCCAACGCCTGCATACACAGATTAAAGGCGTGTATACATGTACAACTAAACTGCAACAAAGCTACAACTCACATCCGATTTAGTTTATACGCGCGAAAGCAGCTACTGCTTTCAGTGCGTCTTAGCCATCGCAATTCTGTCCGTCCGTCCGTCTGTCATAAAGAAGCAATGAGGTATGGGCTAATGATGAACACCGACAAAACAAAGACGATGGTATTTGGTGATCAGCAAATATCAAGTAAGATATGCATAGATGGAATTGAGCTGGAAAATGTG
>Ga0056128_1011572_pt1 | contig 10866 bp, 8 predicted proteins | sample WorMetLIZISLAND2_FD_71113 | JGI IMG/M metagenome (GOLD analysis project Ga0056128, IMG submission 71113) | Marine gutless worms symbiont microbial communities from Max Planck institute for Marine Microbiology, Germany - Olavius geniculatus... ... | reverse complement strand
GATGTTGATAAATTTAAAAAGCCTGTCACCAGTGCTTGTTATGATAAGCAGCATGTCTGTGCCTATCTGCAACCAGGTTCACGCTACACGCGATAATAGCGGTAAAATAACCACTTTTTAACCACCTGCGCCGGCCTCCTTGAACCTAGGGGGTCGGGACTTGGACTGCTAAAATCTACGTTCAGTGGTGAAAATTTCATACGCAGGTTGTCTTGGTCTTATCGCCAGCCATTTCGTCGCAATTCGGTGCTGAAATGTGCGCTAAATCCAAAAATTGCGAAAAATTCACTAAAAACCGCCTTTTGAGGGGTTCAAGGTCGTTCAAGGTCATTGATGTTGGTAAATCTAAAAAGCCTGTCACCAGTGCTTGTTATGATTAGCAGCATGTATGTACCTATCTGCAACCGTTTTTACATTATTTGAGCCAATAACGGCAAAATGACGTCTTTTTAGGGAGGTACCCCTCTTTGACACCCTCGTTCGAGGGGAACCCCTGCACCCAGTGGCACGAAATTTTGTCACGATGAACTAGAGACCTTGGGGCAGCTCACAGTGAAGATTTCGTGATCCTAGCTTGCACAGTTTTGATACAGATCACGAGTGTGACGGACGGACGGACGGACGGACAGACGGATGGACGGACGGACGGACGGACGGACGGACAGACGCGCGAAGCATTCTGCTTTCGCACGTAAAAAGGTAAAGCTAAACGTGGTGTATAGCTCTTGATAGAAAACTCATCTCAGAGCTACGGAGCGTCACCTGCCATACGGCATCACACAGTATTAGCTGCCAGTGCACCCGACACAGAGGAACTGAATGTGCCCCGCCTTAATCCCACCCGGACAGATTGGTAGTCGAATTACCTACCCGAGAAAATGGGCGAATCAGCCAGGGGGCGAACGAGCCAGGGGGCGAAAAAGCCAGGGGGCGAACAAGCCAGGGGGTAAACCGGCAAAAGGGCGAAAAAGCCAGACACCCCTGTTGATTATATGTTGCTTATACCGAGATGGTTTACCTGTCCGCAGACGGTCGGTCACCCATCCAAGTAATAACCACTTGATAGTGACATGACCGGGAGTTGAACTCGCAAACTCTCAATCGTAAGTCCAATACCATACGATTAAACCACCAAGCCACTGATGATAAATGAGTAGGCGAAATGAGCAAACAAGCTACTAACAGCGTATGTTGTCACACAACCACTGCGCCTCTACAGTGCACGGGTTAGTCGATGTGTTCACCTTCACCATAGACCCGTCTTCAAACACTGCAAACAGCGTATCTATCACAGACGAACATTTCACACGCAATAACAATGTACAGCAAACTGTCTGCCACAATATCATCGACATATTGACTAACGTAATGATGCTATATTGTTCTTCGGTGATTTGGTGGTGTTACAGCTGGGAAATTCCAACTAAACAAGTTAACTATAACTAACTCCTAAACCAAATTAAACTTTGATCAGTTCAGTTCAATTTACTTGAAGTTTCGATTAGTTTCGTTTAGTTTGTAGTTTAGCTTTTTCAAAGTCGACATTGGGAGGTAGAAGGCTAACAGTACAGCTGATGTGTCGACAACATCACAACATTAACCCGAAAAGTACACTGCCTCAAAAGCCTATAGAAAAAAATTAGTTAGCCTCGATAAAGTTAGCTTAGCTCCCAAGTTAGACCATGTCCCAAGTAAAGAACTTATTAAACAGTAGTGGTTTTGTACGACTAGCATTATCAACAATTTATCACACCTAGTTTTTAAAAAATGCCATTTTCATTGCTTAGACTAGCTGCCAAATGGCCTGTATTCGTTGCAGCAGCTACTCAGCAACAAATCAACAGACAAGCAAAGATGTCCAGTGGCTTCTATCCCCCAAATCTGGAATCAAAATTGGGTGCAACTTTTCCCAGTTTCGGACCCAAGTTCGCCCTTAGGCTTCTTGCCCTGTCTACGGAAAGGGAAGTTTTTTCAAAGGTGTTGATTACCCAGCAAAAAATAGGGGAAAGTTTCGTCAAACGTTCAGAGTGCCTAGTGAAAAACAGAAGGGAAGGAGTTTTGATCTACACCCTTAACAAAACTCCCCCACTATTTTTCACTGAATGCAAGCTGCGCCAATCAGGTATAAAAATAGAAGCCACTGAAGAGTGAAGATGTCAGACTGGTGCTGACACAATTTGCGGACGTCCACCTAACCATGCATAACCATAAGCCTGAGCCCCGAGCTTAGACCTTTTAAATGAAAAAATTGTTGCTTGTGAGTTGGCAGCACAGGACAGATGGGCATGTAGATCGGCGAAGTTGCCGGCGAACGAGCAAAACTTGCAATGTGTGCTATTATAATGGTCAACAATAACTGATTTGTTAAAAACAAACCTGCAGTAACATAAATACGTTGATTTGTTCAATTTTCTAAAGTGTTTCTGAAGTGTTTTTACTGTTTGTGCCTCACTCTTTAACTTCTATTACTGAGACCACCCACTGTTAGTGCTCTTCAGAAGCTTTGTGCATCTTATTGGCCATTTGCTGTCATACTGCGCATGCTTTACTGCAATTTGCTGAACAAACTCATAAGAATGCATAATATATTGGATATATCCGCCAAATGAATGGCTTCAAAATAATAATTTAATTAAATTTTGTGAATTCCTAAGTTGAAACAAAAAATACCAAGTAATTTTTTTTCCATCCTAATGCTATAACCATAGATAGCACTTTTGCAGCATGCATCACTGCTAGTGACGTTGCAGACAATAGACAATCTGCTGCCATTATGACGTCACAGCGGCGCCGGCGATTGACGTCACAATAGCAATGACGTCGTGCGTTGTGAATAACTATGATGTGCACAGACACACAGAAAAGTGATTACTTAACCTTTGCCAGTACACTATGTTAACTCTGGCAAAGATAATAAAGTGACTTATGGACTGAATTTCAACAGCACTGATAGCATGATACCTTCGGCGACGGCGTACGTGGCAGATAGCAGCTGCTGTTGACGATTGGTCGTGAGACAAGATGTGATGACGTCACCTGACAGTGGACTGACAATTCTGATACTGGCGTCCAGGCATGACGCCACACACCGCGTCGCAATCGTTGGGTGGTCCGTGCACGTCAGACCCTCCACGCTGCTTCTGCACAGTGTCACAGTCCAAATTCCGTTACGCCAACTTTGCGACAAAGTCTTTGTAGACCTTTCCTACGTTTTGTCACAAATTAACTTCTATTAAAGTGAAACAAACAAATTCGTTGCAGACTTGTCACGAAATTTATCGCAACCATGTTGACATGTTGAGATAATTTTTAACCCTGAAACTTCCCCGTGACTGGTCTGCATCTGTGATTTTCTTGGCCCGCGTCTACAACTTGCACTGCATGTCAGGATTCAATGACAGTCAGCGTAAGGGAATTTGGGCTTGTCACAGCATCCGGTTGATGAATCAAAGAACTGATAATAAATAATTGTGGTGGTGTCGTAGCCAGATGTGACAAAGAAGGCAGGTCCCCCCCCTAAATTTTGGGCTCTCAGAAATTTGTCAGAAAATCTTCTTGTCTGAAAATGTTTCCACTAAACAGCTAAATTTGCGGCTAACCTTCCCCCTGCATTGAAAATTTGAGCATATCTCTGCTGTCAAAAATTTGCAACAGTCTGTGGAAATTCTGTCGGAAATTTGTAGTGTCTGTAAGAAAATTGCAGCTTCCTGCTCTGCCTGCTTTTTAACCCACGATGTCGCTGAATAATTACCTCCACCAAGGAGGTTATGTTTTTGCCGGACTTTGTTTGTTTGTTTGTTTGTTTGTCTGTCTGTCTGTTTGTCTGTCTGTCTGTCTGTCTGTTAGCAAAATAACTTAAACAGTTACGGACGGATCTTTCTGATATTTTGAGGGTATGTCGGGAATGGCACAAACTACCAGTGATTCAATTTTGGGGGTAATCCAAAGAAAATCCCAGATTTTGGAGCACTTTGAAATTTTCATTACCATTACGTTAAAGGGGGCATAAGGGAACTACAGGCAAAGCGAATATGGTGACGCCACCTGGCGAATAACATTGCCTTGGCGGAGGTCTGCAGGCTCTGACTGCTAATTTCTAGTTCTTACAAAGTACTAATTCCACGAGAAAACAACAGCACAATTTACAGTGATGAACACCCACATCATTCTTCTGACAATGATTTTTTGGGTAAACCTAAGTTGTATCGGGGTAATCCTGGGTTTTCCCGCAGTCTGGCAGTCGACTCGGACTCAGAACTGCCAACAGCTGCTGTTGTCTACATCAAGCCATGAGTACAGAACCAAAGTTTGTAGAGTGCATTTCTGCCCTCCCAAACTTAAGTCTAAAACAGTCTTCCAGACCACCTTCATGATATTACTGGCACTGGTCTCTCTAAATGTTGTCTCAAAACTGAAATATTTGATGCTACAAATATCGTTAACTTTTTCAGCACTCCTGGATGTTTTTTGTAAACAGTGCTCTACAAATCTTGTTACTCAGGTATTTTATTTGTATTATACCTGTTGATCTGCTTTCAGTGGTGAGTTGCCACCATACTATGACCATAGGGTCCTGCACGTGCAGATATAAAATAGCTAATTACGGTTTGACAGTGGTGCAGTAATAACAACGTTGTCCAATCAACATAGCTGACTCACGCCACATCCAGTTAAGCCCAAATTCCATTACGCCGACTTTCACCAAAACTTTCCTGCGGGGAAAGTCGTGGACACAAATCATGAAAGTCACGGACACAAACAAACGGTGACAAATCATGAAACCATAAAGTTTCTGTAAAAGTCGCCGACACAAATCACGAAAGTCGTGGACACAAACCATCTCGACATGTCAAGATGTTTGCGACAAAGTCCACGACAAGTTCGCGACAAACCTGTTTATGTCGCTCTAATGGAATTTAGCCCGTTACAATGCATGGCGAAAGTCGGCGACAAAGTTTGCGGACTTTGTCGCGAACACAACTCATGAAAGTCGGCGACATGATTTGTGTCTCAGACTTTCATGATTTGTGTCCAGGACAAGTCCACGAATTTGCCGCGAACTTGTCCCGGACTATGTCGCAAAGTCGGCGTAATGGAATTTGGACTTTACTACACAGATGGGTGGCTGCCTCTATGTGACCAACACCCAAGTCAACTCAGCCTTCCATTCCTCTACGGTAGATAAATCAAACTACCAGTCTGTCTGACTTGGATTAAGGTGGGCCGTGTTCACCTGTGTTCGGTAGCAGACAACACTGCGCAATCCCACACGGCTGGTGATGCTCCATGGCTCTGGGATGAGTTTCCAATATAAATAGCAAAAAAACAGCTGCAGACAAACCCCATCCAGGTGTGGAGCGAGTGAATATGTCGAACTCTCCAGACGTCCACGTGCTGGCTGGAAACAATTGCGACATCCTCGAGATTGGGTGAAGTACAGAGTTCTTGTATATCACAGTCCACATACACTCTGCACCATCAGACACATAGGTAAAACGAGTGAAGTGTGTGTCCAACAGTTACACACATTGCACTGCAACACACAGTGCTTTTAATAGTGGAGTAGCCAAAAGCGTGAATTGGGGGCTTCTCTTCTGTTGTCCTTCCCCTCTTTCCCTTTTTCCCTTACCCTCCCTTTTCCAACCCTTCTTTTCCTCATTATCCCCTCCTTTCATATACCCTCCCTTCTATACTTTTTTCTCTTCTCACCTACCCTCTTATCTCCTCCCGTTATTCTCCCTTCCCTTATGCCTCCCTCTCACTTCCCTTATTTTCCCTTCTCTCCCATCTCCCATTCTTCTCCTTCCCCTCATGCAGCCTCTCCTTTTTTCCTCCCCTTCCCTTCCCGTCCCTACCCTTAGAAGTAGAACCCCTAAAATCTAGCTAAGGCTCCAAGAGTGCTGTGAGCTCCTCCACTGGACTCCGGGGCAAAGCCCCAGCAGCCAAAATCGAATTTGGTGCATTAGAACCTAAAAATATGTGATTCAGTGGCAACAGTTTTAATTATTCTCCGTAAAATTAACTGACTAAATTAAGTGCAGTTTTTCCTTATAATGATTTAAATGACAAAAAAATAGAAATAACGAAACGAGCAAGCAAACATCAGTCTTAAGTTCTTACTTTTCTAGTTCATCGCAAGTTTCGAGGCTCCAGACTCGCATGGTTTGGTCGCTCCCGGCAGATAGTACATGCATGCCAAATGGGTACAGAGCAAGGCAATTGACTCGGCCAATATGACCCACAAACACCAGTTGAAGATTCCATTCATCATCCCACACCTTGACTGACAACACACATCAACATAAATCAACTGCAACTGAATGAAAAATGACCTTAATTATTGCTACCTATTAGTCTTAATTTTTGTCACAAAGTAAATATGTTTTTTATCTGATTCTAGAGTCAGTCTAACTTTTTACCAATAAGTTATACAGTCTACTGTGTAGAGAATTATACGTAATTCAGTCTGTTCTACACTGATCAATAAATACTGTGGATCTCTCTGCTTACTGTATTGGCTCTGTTTAGCCTGTTATTCAACTGTCCTAGTCGTTGTTTTTACTACCTTGTTTTGGTATTTGTTCGTTCTAACTTTAGAACTTATGGATTTATCTGACTGTACTTGTGTATTAAAGGCAGTGTTCAGTACTTTTAGTCTCACTGTCCGGTCTTACTGCATTGTCATTTGCATGTTTTAAATTTATTGGACAAATAAAGATTGATTGACTGATTGATTGATTGATTGATAAACCAGGAAAACTCTTGCAATAGCAATGCTACGATGACAGCACCATAAACACTATATTGTGCCTATTACTGTCATTAACTGATGCCATTACAACTTACTTGTACCGTCCTTGGCTGCGGTGAGCAGATATCTGAGTGGACTGAAATAGACAATAGCTGTTATATGGCGTGAATGCAGATTTAACTTGTACGTCAACAAAGCTCCCGCCGACACATCAAATACCTGCATGATGTAAAGGAAATGACATCTGCCGACATCCCTTATTCCATTACCAATACTAATCTGATATAAACATGACATCATGGAGCAACGATTATTTTGTTTGGTCTGATGACAAAAAGAATTTTACAGTCACAAATAAGTCACGAAGTTATATTAATTGAAACCACCTGTGCCATCAAAAACAACGAAAAAATGTACAGTGTACAGTTATGAAAAACTGGGGATACACTGGTTACATCCTTATTTTGGGGTAAGCAGAAACCCACCACAACACAATGCAGAGTATGCAGAGTGTAGCCTTCACGTTAAACATAAACTAAATCCTACAAAATCCAGCCAGCAGCAGTACTGTGATAATCACAAAAAGTCTAACAGATACAAAATAGATAAACGGACAACAAAATCAGTGTAGAAATAAAACATTTTACATGTTACAAATAAAACATGCCTCAGATTCGGCCACTGGCCGACACTGTGCACTCTAAATATGCACTCAAAATATACGTTACTAAAACTGCTCAGTAGTAATAGCCAATGCTAAATAAATAGCTAAATACATCTCAGCTAAGGTAAGCCAAAATTAAGATACATACATTAAAACAACACCGTCACCACAACTGGTAGTATACATCTTTTAATACAGTAGACACCAATCCACAGCACTAAGAATAGACTGACAACAGACTACACTGTCTCAAAACAAACTTCCCACTTTGTTATAGTCTATATCTTCACAAAATATCTATCCAATTTTCAAAACTCTTTTACTGGCACATTCTGCAGACAATTTGCAATAAGACGTTTATTAAATATCCCACCACACCTCAGACTGTGTTGCTACACTACCTTGTAAAATATAAATTTTTAAAAAATCACTATAATCAGACAAAAATACATCGCTAAAACTCATCTTCTAAAACAATATTTTTACTAATTTTTATACTCACATCAAACTATGTTTAGTTTTTGACACATATCTGGTGTGTTCTCTGAGAAATTGTTTTGAGATAGAGTCTACATACTCAGTACTCACAGCCACAGAACGTTTGCAAACGGCAAACACTTTCTGATTCTGACCAGCATTTCCTTGTTCCAGAGCCAGCATGGTAAACAGATCCTCAGTTGATAGGCCATTGGTTATCAGAGTGCGAAGATTTAGAACGTGTCCACCATATCGAAGCATCCAAATCTAAGTATATTGCATAGGCATAAACTTAAGTCTTCGTGTATATGCTGTACACATACACAGGGTTTATAAATATATCAAAATATGCAAGTTTTATGCGTAAATTTTTCAGTAATGGTGGTGCTAAACTTACAGCGAAACCCAATTAAATGCCCTCAATACTTATTTTAAGGCAAACATAACATAGTAAAAATTAATTAATAAAAAACTCCTCACGTTAATACGTAATTAAAGATTTCAGTGCACACATTTTTGATGAGAGCAAAACATGCACAGTATAATCACCAACTGGGAGATGATGCCCCACCCCAGAAAACAAAGACAATTAAAGTCCCCATGATGGGAAGATAACAAGACCAACTTTTAAAAACTTGTCTTGTCTAAAATTGCATATTCTGATAAATTAGACAATACATTTTCAAAGTTCTTAATGCCTTTCCTAAACTAATTCCGTCATGGGCTGACGTTAATAGGGGTGGCTGCAGTTTTGCAAGAATTGGATTTCAGCCCCTGTCCCCATACCCAAGGCTATGAACTGCCTACTGCCTACATCCTATAATACAGTAGATTGTGTAACATAACCTTGCTACAAATAAGATAGAAAGAATTTGCACCTCACCCCACAAAATCCAACACCAACAGCCACTACTTCCTCACTAATGACATTGTAAACAGCAGCTAGAATGCCTGCTGGACCTGTGACATGGTATTTCACTTCAAACTGCATTGACAACAGCTGAAAACACGCACAGCGCAAATGCTTATTGCCTTAGCTGACAATTACGTTGCACAAGCACTGATAAAAAAAGACCTACCAGGCTACCATACAACAACATGATTTACACAGACTGTTTCAGAACTAGCACACATAAGCAGCATAGTAATCTGGCCAATGGTGCATTGTAACTTGACAATGATGTCTACTAATCAGTTTTAAGGTATTATTAGCCTAAACAGAAGTTTGATAATATGACTTAACATCTTTTTTTCTTATAGACATAACCTAGACCTACCTTCTTGGATGTCTATTAGGAATTTCCTTTCTCTAAATCTCTCAGCACTTCTGATATCACAAATAAAAGTCCAATTTAGAACGTATTAGCAAAAAAAATTATTAACATAGCATCAGTTGTAAATAGTGATACATACATACAATTCTGATTCTTTGTACATCCATCCAATTATTGAACTAAAATCATCAATAGAAATAAACTGGTTGAAACTGCCTGTTACTGATACAAATGATGTGTGCTGGCCATCAGCTGTTACAGCTTGCATCGATGCCCCATCGAACATTAAATATTCCTGCAAATTAACAATCACTGGTACTGTAAAAATTGCCACTTGTTTTTCTGTTCAAAAATAACATTGACAAACTAATATTTGACATAACTACACAAAATATGCAACAGTTTTTTTAGTATTACACGTACTCACAACTTTGCCTGATAGAAACATTGGAAACTTCAGAAAACAGATAGTGAACATGTATGTTTGCAAAAGATTTAGATAAGATGGTATGATTCTGACATTTAGAATTTATTTCAGGCACATTAAAACTTGCAATAATTAAAATATATGCACCTCAGTTGACTTTCTGTAGCAAACTTGAAGTACAGGTTTGTCATGCAGAATGCACCGAACAAAGTGCAAACCATGAGATACGATCAAGTCATTGTCATCAAATGCAATCGCAAGCTCGACAGCCTGCTTCAGTGCAATGCGCAGAAAACGCCATTCATACTGTGCCAAAGTTTCATCATCACGCCTTCCTGGTTTCAGCAATGGGTCAAAATGGATGTGATGATACCTTTGACTTTGCTGGCATGCTGCAACAGCTGCGGTGCTCATCTCTGCACAGACATACGGTCAAATTAGTAAAATGACACAGACATCCACTGATCCACATGATTAATTCTCTTTTAACAACTGTATCTACTGTGCTGGAGCCTTTGACATATTGAAGTTGGAATACTGCACGTATTCCGAACTTCAACGTTCAAATTTTGCGCACTTTCTACAGTGCCAAAGAGAACATAGTCTATGTAGCCAAAAACTCGGTGTTTCTGCATCAATGTATTGCGACACTCGAAAGTTGTGAAACACTCTGTAATCTTTGGAGTGAGGGCACAACTTATTAGAGCACTGCCTTTCAGTCAGGCCTACCAAAATGTTAAATCAACGTTTGCACGGTTAGGAACACTTGACAAAACTCTACACACTATGAATCACGGGGAAGTCTATTCCATGCTCACAGGACCCCTGAAAACAGGACTCCAAAGGAACTACATGACGACTCCGGATTTGAGGACCCCGACCAAATTACTCCTATTACTCTAGAAAAATATATAGGATGTCTATAAATAAACTAAATGCTGTCTGTTTTTAATTCACGCTCTCAAGACTGAGAAGATTGCGAAGAATAATCAAAAAGTAAGTAGTTGGATAAGATAAGTATATATTGGGTGAGGTCAGGTTTCGCTAAGACCAGTTTACTAAAACGTATAACATAGATGCACGTTTGCTGATAGAAAAAAGTTGTTCTTGACTAGTGTCTTAGACCAAACTTTTGTCTTAGACTGGTCTTTTAAGCGAAAATTTATCGCATTCATTGTACTGCATGAACAATCTGAAAGGGCGCAGCTTGCTGCCAAGGTTCTAGTTCATGTCCAGTGGTGTGATCAATTGAGCACCAAACATTAAACGTTGG
>Ga0056128_1011569_pt1 | contig 10868 bp, 6 predicted proteins | sample WorMetLIZISLAND2_FD_71113 | JGI IMG/M metagenome (GOLD analysis project Ga0056128, IMG submission 71113) | Marine gutless worms symbiont microbial communities from Max Planck institute for Marine Microbiology, Germany - Olavius geniculatus... ... | reverse complement strand
GCCTGTGTTCGCATAGTGGGCTACCACTTCAAGCAATTTTACTACAGTCAGTTGAAAAATGTACAATTGGATGAATTGTCAGCCAAAGTGTCAGAAATGTGAACAAAATGTGTTTTTACGTGTTATGTTAAATAAGCAATCATATCACATTGGATAAAAAAGTGATAATTCGTTGGTTGGGATTTCCCCAGGTAGTGCACAAACAAACGTTGGGTGAGGTGGAAAACTGAACCGTCATTTGATAGCAAGTTGTGTTGGGAATATTTTTATCAAAAATTATCAAAATCTGATAATTGGTTTTTAAGTTACAGTCGAAAATGTCGTGGATGTTTTTTTGGGACACAGTGTATTATGCCAATCCAGCCACTGGCTACCATACACAATAAACCGTATTATTATCATCTAACATAACTAAAATACTGTTTTCCTACTGGTGATCAGTTGCAAAGATACTGTGCTTCAGATATTTCTTACAGTAGCCAAGTTGCTTATAACTGTTACTTACTACCTACTACCTAATGGCGTGACTGAACAAACCAGATGACACGCATCAGGCATGACGTCACCGCTAGCCTGCACTGCTGACAATACTGAACAAAATTCCTTTTATATCCACGAAATGGCCATATAAATAAACAAACTAATATTGCACGCATCACCCGCTTAATATAGGCCCGCAAAACACTTCAATAATGCTAATTTAACTAATCGTATTATCACAGTTATTGGACCGTTGCATAAAATGGCCGATCACAAACGTCTATAAAGTCGAGTCAAACCAAAGTCTGAGCTCATCTCGTAGTTAACCGAGTTCTAGCCAATTTTTGGCAAAAATTCTACAAATTTCGTTGTCAAGACAACGAAAGTCAACCATGGTAAACTTACTAAAATTATTTATTTGCCCCACCTTCAAAACCCCTTGTTAGATGCAAGAATCTCGGAGATATCTCGTACATATGTCGAGTTATAGCCCATTTTATTTCAAATTCCATTTCCATTGCAATGTGGGTCAGTCGGGGTAAAATTTGATTGGCAGGATTCGCTGACCCATCCCTAAAAACTTCCACATAGACACAAAAATCTTGCACATATCTCTTACACAAGGCGAGTTATAGCAAATTTTGTCCAAAATTTCGTTGCCATGGCAACGTTTCAATCGGGGGAAATGCGATTGGCAGCATTCAATGGCCCATCCCCGAAAACTCCCCTATAGACGCGAAAATCTCGCAGATATTTTTTTAGCCAAAACGAGTTATAGCCAATTTTGTCCCAAATTTCGTTGCCATGGCAACGGAGGTTGGTCGGGAAAATGCGCTTGACAGCATTCGATGGCCCATCCTCCAAAACCCCCCTATAGACGCAAAAGTCTTGCAGATATCTCTTACACAAGGCGAGTTATAGCCATTTTGTCCCAAATGTCGTTGCCATAGCAATGGGGTCGATGGGGGGAAAATGCGATTTAGAGCATTCCATGGCCCATCCCTGAAAACCCCCTATAGACGCAAAAATCTTGCAGATAGCTTTTACACAAGCCGAGTTATAGCCAATTTTGTCCCAAATTTTGTTGCCATGGCAACCAGGGAAGGTCCGGGGTAAAATTAAATGACACCATTAGATTGGCCATTTTCAAAAACCATACCATAGAACCAAAAATTACGACTCTGTCTTATACACAGCCAAAGTTAAGACCATTTTAAGAATTGTTTAATTTTCCCTATAGGCTCCATTGTAATTTTTTGGAATTTTTTGAATAAATACATTAAATATTAATTTTAAATTTTTTAACTTTCAAAAGGCACATCCTTGCGCGAGACCACATCGTATGAGTCGTCGCACGCAAAAATCCGCCGAAGGGTCTGACCTGTAAGTGAGTTTCTGAAAAAAGGTACATGTACAGCTACAAAAATTTTTGTGTATATTTCACCTATTTGCCGAGAAGCCCCCTTGTGCAAATTTGCATGAAATTTTGCATGAGGGGTCACCTAGCCGACATAATCAACCTTGCCAAATTTTATCTCAATCAGATCAGGATCAGGGTTTTGATTCTGTGGGGGATCGAAGTTTTGGCTTTCCCATAAGAAAGACAAGTTGTCGTTAACACATGGCTTGAACTAACGTTCAGCCTGTGATCATTGAGACCCTCAAAAGGGTGTATTTTACGCTTAAACACACGTTTTGAGCCATTAACGGTCGTGATCGGTTTTCTGGTGTGACCTGTAGGCGTGAGCAAGTATACAAAAAAGGATAGTATAGAACACAAAAAAGTAATGGAAAATGCCCTCCCTACGCAGACCCCTTTCCCGTCGTCCCACATCAACCAAATTTTGCATGTGGGTTCGTGTCCCGGTCATTAAGATCGGTTGAAAAATGTGGGAGCTGTGAGGGGTCGAAATTTTGGCTTTCCCATTGATTTGGCACATTGCTTATACAACAGCTTGTTGCTTCCGCACAAGCCGTGAGGTAATCTGTAATAACGCTTCATCTAAGGGACAGTTCACTAGTTCGAAGTACCACAAACCATTTGATGGCTGGGCTCTGCTTGGATCTTGGGAGGAAGGAGGATAAGAAGGGAGGGAACTTGACCTCGATTTTAATTCTATATTTGGTTGGATAGAAACCTCTGCTAACCTTCGTAAGAGTTTGTGGGTTAAAGAATAATCTCAAAAATACCCGTTTTACAATGTAGGATGTTTAACTTGTAATTGATATGCCAGTTGTTTTTTTCAGTTTGTTGCATGAACGTCCATAAACGATGTGAGAAGAACGTGGCTAACAACTGTGGCATTAATACCAAGGACATGGCAGCCGTTCTTAATCAACTTGGCATTTCAGGCGACAAGCTGAATGCATCAAAACGTAAAAAGGTTGGAGTTATTATAAGCTGTTTTGTACATTTTTTCTGTACTTCATTGGCTAAAAGTTGAAGAACCATCAAGTATAACCCACTCATGTGATAGCATGCTGCCCTAGGAATAAAAATTAGTTCAGAAAGGCAACTCCACTTGTAACAGGTCTTGCTGCAGCAATTCCTATATGTTTTGTTTTACGAAGCCCATCTTCACTTGAAATTAGTGATTTGCAGCATTACCCATTTTAGGAACTGGGTACTCGGTTGCAATCACCCAGGTACCTGGACTCGCTTCAACTTTTATGCAAGTAAAGAAAACCGACAATGAAGTGACATGTGCATATCTAATTACACAATATATTTTTTTCAGAAAGTTAGGTTATTTGTATAAAACATTCATAATTTGTCTACGATATCAAATATTATATAGGCCCTATATAGGTCCGTCAGCAAAAATGGCTGAAGTTGAACCTCTTTTGCAGAACAAAACTGCCACAATGGCAGCGTGAAGTGTGAATTGTATCAGTTTTTTCAGTAATCCGTGCAAAAAAATGGGTATGAAATACTTGGTTTTGGAACCAGGTAATGAATTTTGGAACCGGGTCCGGATACCCAGTTCCTGCTACAAATCACTACTTGGAATAATGCCAGATAAAATTGGCTAGTTAAAGAGAAATCAGAAATATCAATGGCAGTAGTAGTGTTAAATATCATTTTGAATTTCTTGAGGATCTCAGTAATTGCAGCGTGCAAAGTAACCGTAATTACTGTTGTTGTTGTAGACGTCAGTTTGTGAAACGACCAGCTTACCATTGCCGCCTATGGGAGAGGCTCTACGAGCACAATCTTCGCCATATCCTTCAATTGGTACGCTTTAAATATTGAAGAAATGTCTCTGGGCTTGTGAACATTTGAATTGTTGCCGTATGTTTTGGTTAAGTGTTTTACTAGCTGCTAGAATGTATGATTTTTTGGTAGCAATGACAGTTTTGTTTTTATCCCTTACGTGTACTTTGTTTTATTTTTTTAGCCAATCAGTCAATTTATTTTTTGACATTTAGCGTGCAGCATCGTACCAAAAAACAACATGGCTGCAACTAATGCATGTGCTGGCCTTATGATAATACCACTGCTTCTCAAAACTGTTTTAACTCTTTGCAGAATCGAGCGATGAAGATTTTGAATGTAATTTGCCTGCGAATTTTGCCGGATATGTCGGATCATGGATGTCAAGTTGTCAGCACTTGCAATACACTCAGCTTTATTCTGCCGCTGTCATTTTAGTTTCTGCCAAACATTTTCGATAATATTTAAATTTAGTGCTTGTGCCATTCATGTTGATGTCTTTATTTTGTTTTTCACTGATATTCCATGATGGAACGGTCTCCGTGGACTGTAGCATTGTTGTCTGGATAAATGCAGTTGGAGTGGAACAGTTGTTCTCGGGGAAATTGTCAAATGTTGTGATGTTGCTGTCACTATTGCATAGATGAGACATTGCTGCCAGGAGACTCTAGGTCGGAAGGTGGTCGAAGTTGGTCACACAACCCACACTGCGACTTCTCACGCCAGCGCAATGACCATCATGGTGCTGTCTCACTCGCTGACTTTGACTTTCTCAAAGTCATCGGCAAAGGCAGCTTTGGCGTTGTAAGTTGCATTCGTTGATACTGCCAGCAACTTCTTATTTTGATGGTCATTCATCGATTTTTGTATTCTTGGTTCTTATTGTCAGCGTGGACCTTTTAGGTCAATTGCTTTTGTGACTGCTTTTATTTTCCTATTGTTTAAGTAGACGGTTTAATTGCACAAGCAGCCAGTAAGCTCTGAGTTTTGCTGGCAGCCTTCAGATTGAATTGTTTGTAATTGCTTGATTATTTTTGTCCTTATTTTTGGAAGATGATGGTGATGAGCGACCATTGCAGTTGTCCAGCTTCTTCAGCTGTGCCTTAATGTTGAATTATTTATAGACAGTGTTTATTTTTGCTTCAATCTGTCTTTGTTCGATATTTAACATCATCACCTTTTTGTTTTTGTGATCACCTTGACTGTTCATCACCTTGTTTTTGGACATTCATAATAGCTTTGCCCTAAGAATGGGTCAAGAGAAATTTTTTTACTGAACTGGATTGAATGCATAATGTCGTATACAGGTGTTACTAACACAGCATAAACGCACGTCGGAGCTGTTTGCTATAAAAGTGCTCAAGAAGCATGTGATTATTGAAGACGACGACGTTGAATGCACGATGGCTGAACGACGCATTCTGGCTCTGTCTGCAAAACATCCATTCCTCACGGCACTCCATTCTTGCTTCCAGACAAAGGTAATATGAATGCCTGCATTAAAAGATAAAATTACTGTACTAGGTTAAAAATAAAGGTGTACAGTGTTACAATTATGTAAAGGTAGTTAGACAGTGGGGTAAAATTAAAAAAGATCTTGCATAACGAGCTATTTGCATTGTGATATGTTAAGATATTAGTCACTAATTTTTACCATCAGTTATTTTCACTGATTTTCACTGATAGCTAGAACCAATTGCTTTTGCTTATTAATCCAGTATAGATGTTACTGTTAACATACGGCATGACAAGTTGGAGCTAGGGTGTGGATAATTTTTTTGGTTTTAGGATCGGTTGTTTCTCGTAATGGAGTATGTGAGTGGTGGTGATCTGATGTTTCAAATCCAAGGTGCTCGGAAGTTTGATGAGTCGAGGGCACGTTTCTATTCAGCTGAAGTGGCCCTGGCATTGATGTTTCTGCATCATAATGGCATTATCTATCGGTCAGCACTGCTACTGCTCTCCAGTTTGCAGATTGCAGTTGGTTTTGTTATGATTTTGGTTTATTGTGTTATGATGTGAAGAGTGCTAACACTGCTTAAAAGCACCTCTGAAGTCACAACTTGATGGCACTGTAGATGATTATTGCTGTTGTATGCTGCATAGAAAAGGCAGATTTTTCTTGCAGAAGCACTGGCCTTAATTCTATGCATTTAGTGCAAAATGACAGGCATAAAGGTCAAAAGTCTTATTTTGGGTCAAACACAAGGTCTGCTTAAAATTTTATTAGGGTTCAGAATTACAGTAACAGTACCAAGCGGTTATTGGTATTGCACCTAGATGGCTGGATTACATACAAAATACATTAAAACATTGTAGGCACAATTAAACGTAAATGTCCAGTATGACTGACATATTAAAAGTACACAAATATAAAATATATAGGCCTGCTGAAAATTTTTAATAGAATACAAAATTTTAAAAAGTTTAAAAATTGCCTTGTGTAATGTCTCGATTTGGTGGTAGTAGATAGTTAAGACAACATGTTTTGTTCTGCACGTGCCGAATAAAAAACCACCAAGTAAGTTCTTCACGACGACTGCAGAATATGTATACACTAGGCAAAAAATGAAACTAATGTAGACTTGTACCAGCAGAAAGGTTGAAGTTATGTAGTTGTACTTTGTAAGATCTACAACAGTGTTTTTCAACCTTTTTGTTGCCCCAGAACCCTGAGCAAGCGTGGAGATCACTCAAGGAACCCCATGCATTGATCTGTGCATCCAGCGATGTAGCCTACGCGAGGTAGAAGCTACAGAGTGTCTACGGACTCATTTTCCTAGCAGAGCAGAGCCCCTGTGAGGACGACAAAGCAAGCAAAGATGACCAGTATTAAATTTTACCACATTAACAGGTAGCAGTACGTTATTGTAGTTAACGTAACATGACGGGAGAGGTGGTCGTCGACGGCCTCTTAGCCCCCACCATACCAACCGCAAAAAATTATCATGTGGTTGGCCTTGTTAAAGATACGTGTTTTTTTAATTTTCCTTAGCATAGTGTTTAAAGAATTGAATTCATTAAGTAAATGGTCAAACGATTTCGTAACCATAGGCCTAACCCTAATCAATGCGTTTTTTCTTTTCTTCATCTTTATTTGCGATAATGCACTTATCCTCGGAGTTGAGTAGCCTAATGTCGTGCATAGAAAGCCTACGCTTCTAAAAATGCAAACACGCCAAGACTACTAACAGCAAAAATGATTTAACAGAGTTGGTCTGTGCAAAAATAAATGCATAGAAACACAGTTTCGAACAAAATATTTTATGATGAGTATTTTTACTGCATTATTTGGCGAGATTTCGCACGCTAGCTTATTTTTTACTGGCAATCTGCGGAACCCTTGGCAGATGCTCGTGGAACCCTGGGGTTCCGCAGAACCCAGGTTGAAAATCATTGATCTACAAGCTAACTTTTAATGTACTGTATACTGCTGACATAACCAAACTTGAAGCACAGTGTAATAGACGTTTTACATGTTGATTGCGGGTGCATCAAAACGATTTGGGTTTGCTATTCTGGAGGTCCACTCATTTACTGTATTTTTTGTATGCCCAACAGAGTTATGACAGCTGCACTATTCCCACTAACCCTAATCCTAACCCTAACGCTAACCCTAGCACTGTGGTGCATATCTGCACACGGTACTTTCAGAATCGTGGACCTTCTGAATAGCGGGCCGGTACCCTCAAAACTCATGGTCAGTAGGTGTTCTTAGTGGATGGTTTGTAATTTGCTACGCCATTTGTGATTGTCCTAATCATGTTCCATTCCAGTTGAAGTCAAAAGTAGGTTTTTCAGAATTGCACCACATTTTAAACGTTGTTGCCTGTCAATTTTGGGGGAAGTGTCATTCAAACTTCATGGCATTAAGCTTTTCCCAATTTCGGCAAGGTTTCACGATGATCAGCTGATGGACCTTTGAGATTACGCACTTACGTACTTGTATACGGTGCTCATAATGACTGATTAGCTTGTTGACCAGCCACTTAGTTCAGATGCTGTTGAACTGTTTGTCATGGTTGCTGCAGAGATCTGAAACTGGACAATATACTTCTCGACGCAGATGGCCATTGTAAGATTGCCGACTTTGGCATGTGTAAAGAAGGCATCACACCGGGCAAATTTACGCAGACGTTCTGCGGCACTCCAGACTACATCGCTCCAGAGGTATCAGCCTAGTAGCATGATTATGTAAAATATGTATGCTTTGCCTGTTTGTTTTGGTTATTTCACCGAATGTCAAAAGCTTCGCCTGCATCCCCTTACCATAGTTTGAACACATTGGAGACATAATATGCGCAATGAAAGCTTTATAAAAAGCTTTGGCACAACAGTTTCTACAATTCTACTGTTGTGGACCAGCCCAATCTCCAGAAATCCTCAAAAATGAGTTGGTGTGTGATTACAATATTACAATGGTGCACATTGTCTGCTGCGGTAGGGTATATGTTTACATGAAGCTGCAGCTCTTGCCACAATATTGCTACCAGTATGACTGCTACCTCCACTACTACTACTATTACTGATACTACTACTAATACTGTAGTTATGTATGCAGATCTTGCAGGAAATGGACTATGACTCGTCGGTACATCAGTTTTGCACTCGGTACTAATATTTTACTGTAATTGTGTTGACAGATCCTGCAGGAGATGGACTATGATTCGTCCGTAGACTGGTGGGCACTTGGTGTACTGATGTATGAAATGATGGCCGGTCAGCCTCCGTTTGAAGCCGATACTGAGGACGATCTTTTTGAGTCTATTCTGAATGACGACGTACTCTATCCTGTCTGGCTCAGCAAGGAAGCTGTCTCTGTGTTAAAAGGGGTTTGTTACTGCATTCTTACTTTGAAGTTTGTCGCACAATTTACTGCTTGTTTTAACTAGGTTTGGGTTTTAGGGCCAGTACTGATAGTTAGACTAAATCGAACTTGATGGGCTACTTGGCATCTTAGAAAATTTTAAATGGCTACAGGTCACAATCTACTGTACAATATTTCTTGTGAGCTACTGGAGTGGACATGTGGTTAATTGTGATTGCGAATGTTATAAACTGTTGTTGATTTTATTGTTGAACTTGCTTGCTGATTGCCAGTTTCCTCATCTCTTTCTCCCTCCCCTTACTCTGTTACCTTTTTCCCTTTCCTTTTTTTCTGATTTTTGCTTTTCTCTGTTTTTCCCAGGTGCTTTTTCCTAAATCTAGCTGTAAGGTCTTTTGATGGAGTCTAGGGCAAAGCCAAGTGCCGTCAATTTTTGGTCATTTTTTGACTCAGAAAAATGCATTTGTTATCAAGCTAGAAAGAAAGTTGATAAAATGTTGGTCCTAAAATATACAAATTTTCGCTCTTGAGGGGCTAAAAGTTTTTTTTCACTTTTATGATTGAGCATTTGCTGCAAGGTTTATCTGGTGTAGAAGTCACTGTTTGGTCAGTGAATGGGTTGGTTGTTTTTGTTTTGTGGCATGCAGTTTATGACAAAGTCACCACGCAAGCGGCTTGGCTGTGTCAAGTCTCACGGCGGTGAATCTGCCATACGCGTCCATGCATTTTTCCATGACAAAATTAACTGGGATGCACTGGAGAATCGACAAGTTGAACCTCCATTTAAACCAAAAATTGTAAGCATTTTTCCTGTTACTTTTTCCCGCTTATTTCTACATTGTGTCTCAAAAAAAGTATCCCTGACATTTTTGACTGTTAACTTAAAAACCAATTATCAGATTTTGATAATTTTTGGTACAAATATTCCGGACACAACTTGCCATCAAATGGCCATTCGGTTTCCTATCTCACCCAACGTTTGTTTCTGTACTACCTGGGGAGAGCACAACCAGCAAAATATTACTTTTTTCATCCAATGTGATGTGATTGCTTGATTAATGGAATGCGTAAAAACACATTTTGTTCACATTCCTGACACTTTGGCTGACATTTCATTTAGTTGTTTATTTTTCAACTGCCTGCAGTAAAATTGCTTGAAGCGTTGGCCTACTATGCGAACACAGGCAAGATGACGCCTTCTCCATTCACTGACAGCAGTATCGATAATGTTCTGCTCCAGACCAATCCAGGCTGTACCAGTTGCTTCTTGACGTCACAAACATTTTTAAACTTCATCTGGTAGACACACTGCTGCAAGACCTGCTGTTGGGGCTGACAAGTTAGGATAGATGGAATTTATTGACGTTTTTTCCTTCATTTTAACACGTATTATGCTTGGTCTGCTTTCCCCAGGTAGTGCAAAAGCAGACCTTGGTTGAGGTGGAAACTAAAACATTTATTTAATAGCCAGTTGTGTCCGAAATATTTCTGCCAAATATTATTAAAGTCTGCTAATCTTTATTCAAGACATGATCGATAATGTTGGGGATTTTTTTAGGTTTTTTTAAAATTTAACACATATTTCGCTTGATCTGCTTTCCCTAGGTAGTGCAGAAGCATAGATTGGGTGAGGTGGGAAACTAAACGGTTATTTGATGACTAGTTGTGTCAGGAATATCTGTACCAAAAATTATCAAAATCTGATAATTGGTTTTCAATTTACAGTCAAAAAATGTCGGGGATACTTTTTTTTGAGACTCAAGTGTGGTTGCTTAATGCCAGTATGTGCTAAGTTGTTGTGTCGAGTTTGTTTTAATCAAGTAAAATGAAAATCCAAGATAATGGTACTGCTATTTTTGTTACGGTATGAGTCATCCTTTAGGTGAAAATTGGTGGGCACAATTATTCGGTAACATAGATGTTTGCATCGGTGGCCGAGTGGTTAGAGTGTTGGACTCAGGTCAACTTCACCAGAACGAGAGGTCCTGGGTTTGATTCCTGGTCGGACCCCTCAAAATTGCCAGGCCTCAGGACAGTCACGTGGTCACGTGTCCAGCGGGTGACCAGGAAAAACACGATTGACTAGGCCTTCTACTCCATGTAGCGGAGCTTAACCCCGGGAACATAGAAATTCTGGCTTGAAAACCGGCGGGGCGCTAGTCCTTCATCAGTCCTCACCCAGGCAAAAGGTAGCGGTCAATGGCTTCTTCTTCGAGGAAGGCGGATGAGCTGCGCCTCGTTGGTGCGATGGTCGAACACCAGCAGGAAGCCTCTGTCAGTCCCTAAAGGAGGGTCGGTCAGATGAGTGTCGATGCGCTGACCATAAAGTAACAACACGAATGAAATCTG
>Ga0056128_1011567_pt1 | contig 10870 bp, 4 predicted proteins | sample WorMetLIZISLAND2_FD_71113 | JGI IMG/M metagenome (GOLD analysis project Ga0056128, IMG submission 71113) | Marine gutless worms symbiont microbial communities from Max Planck institute for Marine Microbiology, Germany - Olavius geniculatus... ... | reverse complement strand
TCTACGTTCAATGCTGAAAATTTCATATGCAGCTTGTTTATGTCTATCTCAATTGGTTTCGGCGCAATTCGCTCTTGAAATGTGTCTCGCGGCCCAAAATTGCCAAAAATCCGTAAAAACCCCTATTATAGCGTTCAAGGTCATCCAAGGTCATTGAATTCGGTGGCAATCGAGAGCCAGTGTACGACTTCTTATTTTTGCTGTTTTCGATGTGTCACTCATTTTATGTCGCCGTTAACAAGTGTATAAAGTGATGTTTTGTACATTTATAATTTTTGTAAGCTAGCTTAAGTCTCACAAACTCACTCTTGCTCAACTATTGTTAATCGTAGTGCGGAACGCAGCTCATTCGTCTCTGGAGGTTTCCGTTAATTGTTGTTAATTGTCGGGCGGCTCCTTTGGTTGCATGAGGTCTCTACTCAGGCACAATCATACCGTTTGATGTTTGGTTAAAATGCGCTGCAAAGCATGCTGAAGGAACTGTTTGATAGGCTATGCATTAAACACTAGGACTACTAGATCAGAAGCCTGCTGCATGCTTCTATAACCCGTAAATCGGCCACAGCATCTCGCTATGCTGAGTCGACATCTATAGTTGTGGTGCACCAGTGCACGTACATGTACAAAATCCAATATACAAAGAAAACGCAAGCAGATCACAAACGAAAGTCCACCGAATAAGTTGCTGAGACAGCATTAAAAGTCTTTTAAGTATTTCAGACAATTTAACGCAACACAACAACAGCTGCCGAATAAGTGATTCGTGTGGCCTTTTGTCCGGTGGCCTTTTATCCGCACACCTCAGATAATCTGAGGCCTACTTGTTTAAACCCAGGACGTGACTGGTTCGTCTCAGTTCATTGTAACGCTGCACCGACCGATACATTTGTGTCACGTGTTATGTGAGGATCGACTGTTTGTGAGATCGACATTCTCACGTTCCTCACGTTATTGTTGATCAGGCATGCCTCGATACCCATCGCATCGTTTTGTCAGTCACGTGACCACGGCAATACTCTATACATCCAGGGCTTATCTGTGCCGGTACTGTCCGCGGTATACGCTGTATCGGCAGTATCTGTTGTCGCAGCAGCGGATTTTTATAAATATTTTTTAAAAGATTAGATAGCCTCGTCTATATGTTTTAACTTCCACGTAGACTGGCGCGGATTCAGAAGCTGGAAGGGGAGGGGCAGAGCGAGTCTATAATAATCGGAGTCTGCAGGGGCTTAGGCCAAAGCAAAGTCCAGGGGCAGAGCTCTTGCATGGTCAGGACGTCAGGTCTAGGGCGAAGCCCCCTTAAAGCTAAAAAGCGTTTTTGGCAATCATTGCAGAAGCCTGTTTCTGTTTCAATTTTTGAAAAAAATCTTTTTTGAATACTTTTTTCATAAATTATGCCTGAGCAACATTAACATACTATAGCGGTTTACACAACATGAACGTGCAGTTTTATGTAATTGAAGTAAACAGCAAAGGTGGACACTTATCAAGCCATCGAAGACGTGACATGTTCGCGGATCTGTTAATGGAATCGTGGATCGATTTTTCGCAGATTCACGCACTTCTTCCCAGCTGTAATTGCCGGCGGATCCCCATAGTGTAGGCCCTCCCGTACAGATATCATCACCGAAACGTTATATTCTCATCGTATGACAATCGGCGACGACGCCAATATTTTGGAGGTGGGAGGTTAGCAGCCCCAAATATTTAGACTTGTTTTAGCCAGTTAGGTAACCATGCTGATTTACCTGGTTCTGTCAGTGAGCACCATATCGGGAAAAAGCAGAAAAAGCGAAAAAAATTCTCTTACATGCAATACCCGTCGTTGGACCACATAGGTGTTCCGTGAGGCTATAAAATGAGCCAAATTTATTTTCGGTCCGCTCCCCCAGCACTAGTAGTCGGCCGGAAAGGGGGTATACTTTCTCCCTGCCCATTCTTCATCACACTCGACGCCTCGACTCTTCATCCTTCCCCCACCCCTCTATCCCCTCCAGTTTGATGACGGATCGCCGCCAGTGACGGACGTATCAATGACCAGGATGTGCGCTTGTGTAACCAAAATACGACAATACGTAAGGGAGTGCCTAGATGAGCGACAAAATCTGGCATGCGACAAAACAGGTGGGAGGGAGCTACAGTACGTACAGTGCGGCTGCAGGCCAATCAGCGCAGGTTTGGCAGCGTCAGGCAGCGTTGTAAGCCAAGGAGGCCATGGCCAAGGGCCCCGCGGTTTTAGGGGCCCTGCGCTAAAATGCACTAAATGCGATCAATTGACTTTGAGAAAAATAATAAAAAATTGTTGCCACCAATTGTCATAATTCATGGTTAAAATGCGCCAAAGTCGATTTCGACTGGAGCTCCGGCCCATACCCCGCTGGGGGAGCTCACAGCGCTCTCCCAGACCCCCTAGCTAAATTTGAGGGGTTACAACATTTTTCATTTTTGGCTATTTGATAAAATGCTTAGATAATTCTACTGGGTGGTTCTTGTAATTTGTACCGCATGTGTAAGGGACCCGCGAAATATTTCGACCTAGGGCGCCTCAAAGCTTTAAGCCGACCCTGGTAGCAGTGGTTTAGAAGCGGCGTCTCGTGCGATGGCGCTGCCAAACCCGATTTGATTGACCGCTGCATGTAGGCCTCGTCCTGCGTGTTCTGTTTTTGTCGCATGCGAGTTTTGTAGCACACGTAAGCACCATCTAAACGTTTCGTTGAATCGGTCTCTGCACTGTACGATGACTTCCATAGGCGTAGGGGGACTCTTTCGCTTGGGGGGCAGAGAAGGCAAGTTGCCCGAATACATGTACTTTTGAGTCACTGGCGTATTCATGGGGGAATATGCTCCTTCCTTAAGAGACCAGGAATGGCAATAATCTAGTGTGGAATTTTAAGCTAATTTTCCTTAAAACAGTGTCGAAATGCATCCAAACACACCACGTCGATGCAAAAAATCGAAAAATTTTCTAGGAAAGGGTGTACATTTTAAGTGCACCCTCTACCTGTGGATACATTACTGGCAGTGTTTTCAGTAACATTAAAACACAACAGATCAAACAGTTTCGATCTTACGAACAGCCTTTTGTCAAAGAGCTGAGCATTACACTTACACATTGTAATTTGCAATTACAAAACTCGCACACGGAGATGTTGCGAGTTGGCTTATTAGAGCCACAAGTAGTACAAGTAAAATAAGTGTCAAGTACAAGTACAAGTACTTGAAATCAACTATCAAGTATAAACCAAGTAGGCCTACTTACTACAAGGTGGGCCAGAAAAAAACGTGCCACTTTACTTTTGTCCACATCTTCGCCAATTATTGACCGATTTTCAAAATTCTTTTACTGGCACACTCTGCAGACAATTTGCGATAATGTGATTATTATAAATCAACCACACAATAAATGCGTTTTTACATTACCTTGTTAAATGTCAATGAAATATGCATACATAACGATAATAACAAACAAACATTTTGGTAACATTGAAAAAAAAACACTTCAGACCAACAGTGAATGGTCTGTATGACACTAGACTGTGTTGGTATAACAGTCTAGTGTCATACAAATCATTCATTGCAATGTTGGTCGCATTTATGGTGTGGTGGGATCTATAATAATCACATTATCGCAAATTGTCCGCAGACTGTGCCGTTGAAAGAATTTTAAAAATTGGTCAATAATTGGCGAAGATATGGACAAACGTAAAGTGGCACGTTTTTATGACCCACGGTGTATATAAAACGCATGGCTAAAGCAAGAAATTTCAACCTAAATCATGAGACTTGCAGCCTGTTAGCTTAAAAACTATTACTAACGCTGACACAGATACAAATCTCTTATTTTAACTCCCCATCATAAAATCAGATGGAAAAAATGCAAAATGCACTTGATTTTTATCTGCGAGAGCTAGCTAGCTAGCTAAGCTTATAGCGAGTATTAGCTATGGTAATTCTTTCCGTCTGTCACGACCCGGTACCGATAGAGACTTTGCGTTATCACCATATGATAGCTTGGCGTCTCTTGTATTTCACGACGAAATTTCATGCCGCTGGGTGAAAGAGGTTCCCTAGCTTGAACGAAAAGAAGAAAGAAAGGCACCCCGTCAAAACGACGTTATTTTAGCGCCATTATCTTATACAGCGTGAAAATGGTTGCAGTAGGCCTAAGCCACAGATATGCTGCTCATCACAACAAGCACTGGCGACAAGCTTTTTAGGTGTGTTAACATCGATGACTTTGAATGACCTTGAACCCCCAAAATAGAGGGTTTTGGTGATTTTTTCGCGACTAAGGGCTGTGACATACATTTTAAGAGTGAATTGAGTCGAAATGGCTGGAGATAGACCAAGACAACTTGCGAACAGGAACTGCTATAGGCTCTCGCGCGTCTCATGAGCATTAGTTCAGATTTCTTGTAGCTATAATGGGCGGTAGGCCTCAGCTGTAGTGGACCTTGGCAGCTGACATATCAAGTATCAAAATATCAAGTATCAAGCAGAAAGTAACTCCTAAGACACAGAAAACTAAAACTGTTGTCAGATAGACCTAAAGAGCCTACATTCTAGAGTCTAGACAGAAGCATGTCATTAGTCAAAGTCAAAATCAAACCACACCGGTATAATATAGCCCTACAACCTACACGTTGGACAATTTTTTGCTTTCTCTGTCCCGTATTTAAAAAAAAAAATTTTACTTCTTTTTGCCCAATTTTTTTGCTGTTTTGCCTGAATTTTTTCACCGCGTTTTGTTCGAATTTGGAGGTGCTGCCCCCGGGCTTCTACGCCCATGAAAACTAAATTGCTTAATTGAATATGCACGAAGGCCTATGGGGAACTGGTAAATTTATAGCTGTTGACGTAGGCCTACCACGAGGAAAACGTGATCAGATTGACAGCAACAAGCAAAGATCTTCCAGTGCAGTTTGATCTGATCTGAGCCTATAAGATCACGTTGTCAGTCTACAGTAGTAGCCTACACTAAGCTTAAACAATTTTTAGGTAATTGTTTAAATACTTTCGATTGATCACAACTGCAGGGCCGCCGACACAAAACAAATGTCGGGGGAAACAAAGTGTAGGTTTATACGAAACTCTGGTTTTGGAAAATGTTATATTGAATAAATGCATTGAAATTGAATTTTGTGAATTGCGACAAAATGGCCGGAAACAGACCAAGACAACCCGCATATGAAATTTTCAGCATTAAACGCAAATTTTAGCAGTTTAGGTCTCGACCCCCTGGGTTCAAGGAGGCCTGCGCAGGCGGGCGTCAAACATGGCTACCCCCTATAAGTGGTTATTTTATCAATATTGGCTCGTTTAGGGTAAAAACAGTTGCATATAGGCACAGACATACTGCTTATCATAACAAGCATTAGTGTCGGGCTTTTAATGGCGTCAACATCGATGCGAATTTGAATGACCTTGAACCCTTAAAATAAAAGGTTTTAGTGTTTTTTTTTCAATTTCGGCTGCGGTGCACATTTTAAGAGTGAATTGTGCCGAAATGGCTCGAGATAGACCGGGACAACCTGCGTACTAATTTTTTTAGCATAGAACATGCATGTTTAAACATTTGAGTTTCGACTTCCCACGTTCAAGGCGTCTCCAGTACGAAGGACTTAAATTTGAATACTCCTTCAAGACCCATTATTATTTTATTGCACGCTGTACACTTGCTGCCCTGATGGTAGAACTACTGCAATCGCGCGTCACGTGAGCTTTGCTCAAATTACTTGTTTCAGCCTTTAGCTATCTTTAGCCACACCCAGCGCCTCAGATTCGGCGAGTTTCTCGCCGACATTGTGCGCTTTATAAATCTATTTAATTACTTACTTACTTACTTACAAGAATAGAATTGTCCGATTTTATCGACCGTTAACCCGGTTATTGCTGAGTCATTCGACGCACACATAATCGTATAACCTACGGGGGGGGCAGTTGCGACTGCAGCCCTATTAAGCCCACAGAGTTGTAATTTTTGCACATACGATTTTTATGTCTACATAAATTTTATGTATTTCTTTTACTTAACAATATTAAGATTATTATTACAGCACTCTGAAGGGCCGGGCCAAAAATGTGCTGAAATAGGGCCCTAAGCATTTCGCACCGCCAATTTTTTTTAATTCGGAGGAGGGGCAGTGCCCCTTCCCACACCACAACGGAAAGGGGGACACCTCGTCTCATAGCCCGCCCCATAGCATTTAAAAATTATTGGTGATTAACACATTTGAAATTCTCAGCCAGAGGCTCACAGAAGTCTACAGCCCTGGTCGCGGATATGCCCGTTTATAGCTTATTTCTGTGGCCTATGTGACTAAGTCGATCCGGTTAGGCCAGGCCTATTGCTGGCTCGGTGCGTGCCTATATATTGTTATTGCACAAATCACTGTTGTCGGTCGTGTCGCGATAGGCCTATAGTCAGTTTGCACGTAGAATGCAGGCGTGCATGCAGGCTACGACGTAAATAAACATCCTACATGCAATTATAGTGACGCACGGGTACTGTCTGCATAATTGACTTTATTTTGTCGGCAGCTATTGCTCAGAACCAGTGGGTTGACATTCTGTCACGAAGAACTTTAGCTAACAGTAACGTTTTGTATACGTAGTGTCAGTGACGTTGTAGCAGGGGTGGGGGAAACATTTTCCCCCACCCCTAATTTTAGCCTGTCGGAAAATGCTATTCTTATTACAAAACTTCCTCCCAAAAAAACTTGACATTTTGAGGACCCATAATCTCCGCAGTTGCGGCAACTTGCAACTCTATATTCTATAATCTGCCCACTGCCGTAAACATTGAACCCATGGCCGACGCCACGCAGCCGCGTCATGGGTTGAAGAAGATTTCCGGACAGGAATTGAGTTGCAATTTTCCGACAGAGGAGATTATAAATGCTCAAAATTTTAATTTTACCTCTTAAGTGTACAAAAATAGAGGTTTTCGCTTTCTAACTGACAGAAAAGAGATTTTTCTGACAATTTTCCAAAAATTTAAGGGAGAGATATTGCCCCCCCCTTGATGGGATTTTTCCTTCCCTGCTATGACGTCACTGCTGACACACATTAAAGCTTGTTAGAACTTGTCAGCGATGAATGACAGTCGTTGTGACGATGCAGGAACAGCGGCCGACTACAAAAACGCCGCCGACGATATGAAAAGTTTTGCTGGCGCTGCGCCGCCCCGACCTCGCGGACCGCTACGGCCTGGCGACCACCACAGCGAGTTGTTCAAAGGCACCCACGACTATGAGGAGCTGCCGTCTCCTAAAGGCCTACCAGAGTACGTATACCGTCGACGTTACACTTCTAACGATTCGCTAGCTTCCGCAGTTTCGCTATAGCCAAGAGATAAACGCCGGGTATCATACGACGTATAACCTTCTTGGCGGAAGTAGATTTAATTAGGCCTACAAAAAATTACAATAGGCTCTACATGTTTAGTTCACGGCCACAATGACAAAACAATTTCTATCCAGAAACACATGAAAAACATAGGCTAAGCCTAAACCTCCCTTGAGCTGTTTTTTTTGTCACAGCTAAAAACAATGTGTATACTAGCTCTTAATCGTAACCCATCTTCAGAGTTTTTCGTCATGGATCAGGAAGGGGCAGGCCCCCTGAAGGTGAAAACTTTTTGGCAATTGTGCATAATTTCCGCTTAAGTAATTCGTGTTCTTTCGTATATTTTTGTCATGTTCATGTGCGTCAAAGAGGAATGTGACCGTGATAACAGCTGCATATTAGAAGGGAGATATAGCTGGATTTGCCAGTAGTTAGCCTACACTTGTCCCAGTTTAGGCCTATACGAAATTCTGGTGGCTGGATTCAGGACATAAACTGTGAGGCATAAAAACACACCAAAATTTTTTTATCATAACTTGAAGAAAAGTGATTCAATTTTAATAAGTTTTGGTACGAATATTGCTGATACAACTGGCCATCAAATGATTGTTTAGTTTCCCACCTCACCCATTGTCTGTTTCTGCACTACCTGGGGAAAGAAAACGAACAAAATATTGCATTTTAGCCACTGGTATTATTGCTTAATCAACAAACATGCGAAACACACATTTTGTCTATATTTGTTATAATTTTAGCTGATAGTTCGTCTAATTATCCATTTTAACTGCCTACAAAAATGTTTAAAATGTTGGCCCACGAACATGGGCTCGGCTCATAGACACTTTCTTTATTCGTTGATAGCAGCTTCGATAACGTTTTGCTCCTGATCCAGACTTTACCAACTGCTTCTTAAATTCATCAATATTCCTGAATGTTAGGCCTATATAATAGACGTGCTGCTGCACAACAGTCAAACCTTGTAATTGATTGGCTGTTGGTGGCCACGTCCAGAAATATGAAATTTTGTAAAGTTTTTGTTGATTTTAGTGCATATTTTGTTTGTTTTATTTTACCAGGTAATGCAGAAACAGATGTTAGGTGAGGTGGGAAACTGAACGGCCATTCGATGGCTAATTGTGTCATGAATATGTGTACCAAAAATTATTAACATTGGTTAACCCTTTTTAAAGTTATGGTTAAAAAAAAATTGGTGTGTTTTTATGCCTCACAGTGTAGATTTAAATAACGTTTTTACGTTTTTTTATTATTTTTGCCACGTTTTTACGTTTTTTAACGTTTCAAAAAAAAATTCCAACGTTTTTATTATTTTTTAAGAAACGTGCATTCAAATGCATATCAAGAACTTTGAGAAGCACTTTGAAACCACAGAAACTAGTAATAATAGGTCATAGTAATGGCATGTTTAGTTAGCCGAAATATACTAAATAAAAAGTTTTTATCTAGTGTATTTGATTAGCATAGTGCTATGGTTTTCTGACCACACGGTTAAATAAAAATTAAATGAACTTCTCTTTATCTAGACTATAGTTTAAGGTATACCGAGCCTACAGCATTAGGCATTGGACAAAAGGTTAAATAAATTATGGCCAACGTTTTTATTCAACGTTTTTAAACGTTTTTTTAATATTTTTTTTGGCTGGAACGTTTTTACATCTATGATTCAGGACAGGATTAAACGATTCTTTACTATTGCGAGTTAGGGAAAACTTTGTCAGAATACAGTGCTACCACCTGGCGAAGACAACGGATAAATGACATGCCGATGGCGGAGGTTTGCGCTGTCTGAGTGTCCTTCTAAAAGTTCTAATTATGAACGTGTTTGATCGTAGAACGCCGCCCTTGAATGGCTATCTACAAATGGACGACCACATACGTGGGACGTCCGCATCAACAACCAGCGCTAGTACGATTCCCAACGTTAACGGGGGCACTGCTGCTGAAGACGCTGCTGTCAGACGAAGACAGGAGGACTTCGTCCGGTCCGTGAATCGTAATAACAGTTACAAATTTATAGCAGTAAATAAAAATAACTGTAATAACGACAACATATCATGCCCGATGCAGACATTGCGGCACTATTTCAACGGACGCATTGGGCCACATGCACTTTGATGCCATCTTGCTCTATCTGTCGCCATCATCGACGCTATGCAGTTCTTTGGCTTCTTAATTCCCATATAGTGTCCGTGTTCTTCGGATCTCGTCTGATAATATCCATCCAGTTTTTTCTCAACCGTCGCTTGGCTAAAGATGCACAAGAACTGTTGTACTGTTGGCCGTTGTTCTTCGTGGTTTGTTATTTGCCGGGTTTTGTTGATTTACCTTGCTGTCTGTTCTTGATACGCGTAGTAGCGTGAGTCATGCAAAAATTCCACCAAACCTGGCAGATGTTGATCGATTTTTAATTTTTTTTTCATAAGGTGTTTACACGATCCAGCAAATGTCTAGCAAACTTTCAGCAAATGTATTCAAAATACACGTGGTAATTGCTGGACGTTTGCTGGATCGTGTAAACACCCCATCACTGGAACACTCTGTAGCAAATGTGCGATAAACATTTTCGAAGATCCCACGATACCCAGACTTTTTTGCGAAATGTGTCGGTGAAAGACGTTTAGCAAAGTTATGTAGGCAGAACTAAACAGAGAGTTGTCAGTGCAGTTTAGTTTTTGTCTGCAGTTGCAGTGCTAGAGGTTCCACCCACGTCTCGAACCTTGCTCTGGCTTTTCACAGAGGTCTAAAAAAACTTATAGGCCCTACGTTTGACGGCGATGTATTTTTTCTGACTGGCAGACATCGCAATAACCCGCTGTACGAGCGGACGTCGTCGGCACTCAAGTTACGTGACTCGATGACGTCATCAACAGGTGCTTGCGGTACGTCGTTGAGTTGTCTGTTGATGCTTGTCGTCGTTGCTCTGCTCCTGGCTGCAGCTGCCGTCGCGCTGGCAGTCGTCGCCATCACCATGCACCGATCAACAGGTACTTCTATTATTATTATTATTTTTACCCTCGGTACTCCGTTCCCGAGGGAGCCTAAAAATTAAGTATGAAATACAAAGGTGGGTACGATCGTCAGTCCGTGCAGTCAGCGGCCGGCAACAAAACAGCATTGAAGCACTGCACCAAGACAGAAATCCTCTGAAATAAATAACTGGTCTCTCTAGCCTCGCCAGTGTTAGTTGAGATTCTCCTTCCAAGATCAGCCAAGAGCTGGCGAGCTGATGCATTGAAAACTCTCAAGGTCTCAGTGGCAATGGGCTCAAAGATATAACGGGCGCCGAGATCAACATATTTGTCCTCTTTGCGAGTGGCTGTCAACTCTGCCGCTGAACCTGCCTGGTGAGATGCTCTGTCGACGTATGACTCGGCCAATGGGCAATTGACCGTGACGTCCCAACATAACGACTTGCCGCTCTGCCAAGGGACCAATGAGACCCCATCTGGACGTTTCCCATCCGACCGGAATAATCCGGCTGGCTCTTTAGTGACGGGAACTCCGG
>Ga0056128_1011566_pt1 | contig 10870 bp, 5 predicted proteins | sample WorMetLIZISLAND2_FD_71113 | JGI IMG/M metagenome (GOLD analysis project Ga0056128, IMG submission 71113) | Marine gutless worms symbiont microbial communities from Max Planck institute for Marine Microbiology, Germany - Olavius geniculatus... ... | reverse complement strand
GGCAACCGCCATGCTACTGCTATCATCAACAACAACAGGCAAATTCGACAAGGTGTTTACAGCTACATCGGCTGTTTGACGAATGACGCATGCTGGTGATGAAGAACACTGATCGTGATTTGCATTTGACACATGTATCATTTGGTCAGCTGCTCTATTGACCATTACTGGTCTCGCCAAAATATCTAAACTCGGGGCCTACAAACATCTTCGGTGGTCGTCAGCAGTGGCAGCTCATGAATAAGTTCCTTAACGCGATGGCGTCTGACGCCAAATTTTGGGGGCACTGCTCTAACCAAAGGCCTCGAGCTGGCCGGGAGAGATAACCAGCACCTAGTCTCTTCCCCGGCTCAGCTTTGAACGCATCAAACGGTTGAGCTGCAGAATCTGACGAGTCGCAGTCGGAATGGCGTGATGACGCCGAACTGTTGTGCTCACGACCTGGATCAGTCAGCTGCGGAAGCAAAGGCTGATAAGGCAACGTCGAGAGCAGCGGTTCGATGGTCGCTGTGTCAGGTCCACGTTCGCCCAGCAAATCATGACTGACGTTCCGATCGCCTGTTCGCTTGCTCCGCGCTGATTCATACACCAGATGTTGATGCACTCTGACAGACTCTGGGGACGTCGCTCGCCCAGACATCCGATGGCGATGGCGTGCTTCTGCAGCTGGCCCGTCCGATGCGCTGGCCCTTGACTGACCTCGTGCTCTCCTCGTCCCCAACAATTCTTGCTCTCTCCTCACAAGCACAATTTCACGATCAATAGAATCATCATCAGACAACAATGGGTTATCATGACAACTAACATTAAACTTAATACTAGAAGCCTTCACATCCTGGGCCTCGGCCATCTCGAAGTCGACCAATACCCTTTACAACTCTTCACAATCAAACAAAAAAAGGCTTTATGTTTTTGCCCCACGAGCGGGCGCCAGTTGTGACGTTTGCCCCCAACGCAGCTAGGTCGACTTAGCTGAGGGGTCCACAACAATCTCGTGAAGGTTGGGTGGGTCCTTGATTTAGCCTAGACGTAGGACTGAAGGCCTCTAGTTTTAAAGTTGTAACTAGTAATTATTACTTATTAATGATAAAGGGGACTATTTGTGAAAGAGTAATCCGCTAGAGTAACTCTAGAGTAATCCCGCAGAGTAACTCCAAGAGTAATTAGCGTAAACGACAAAACAAACACCAGATTTTATTGTGAATAAAGTCGGAATTCCACCGAACAATATTTAATAAACTTTATACCCAAAACAGACAATTTGTGGTAGCGATAAAGAGTCCAATCGACGTTTACAAGCAATACACACTCAAAAGAAAGTTCTATACTTTATCATATGCACTCTAAAAGAAAGTCCTACACTTTATCACGCCATTGAACAGCATTTTAGCAGTTCTTGCAGTTAGAACGCGGTGAAAACGTCGTTACACGCGAAACACACAAAAAAGAAAGTCTTCTGCTTTGTCATCAATTTGACAGCATTTTAGCAGTTAAAAAACTATCAAAACAACGCCTACACGCGAAACACACCTTTGTCACTGGTGGCGAAAGTATATGACATCCTAAACCACTCCGACAACAATCTAACTAACACAACGTTTTCGACAAATCACCAAAACTTGAGCCAAAACAAAAGCAAGAGCAAAAGCAAGAGAGAGAGAGAGAGCTCTCTCCGGCTACCCCGCCATTTTATATCACGCCTTACTCGGAGTAATCCGTGAAATCAAAGAGTAGGTCAAATAGAGTAACTCTGACCAATCACAACTTAGTTATCTGGGTCAGTTCAAACAAGACAACTAGAGATGCGCGGAATGATAAATTTGGAAATATTTAGTTATTGAAATTAATAAAGGGTGTGCTGGGGCCTAACTGTTACATAAATCGCATTTTTCGGTGGCGATGTCTTGCCGCTAGAGTAAATATACGATCGAACCCCAACCACAGCAACAAAAAATCATTTGTATCGATTTATAAGACGTTAAATTCAATTATACTTGTGATCTGGATATGTTACATTTGTGCTATATCTGTTTTCTGTGGTTTTTTGCTGGACAAATTAATTACTAAATAAATAAACAGCTTTCTAAAGTGCCGGTGCGCCGTTGCTATGCCGTACTATGATAAACATATTATCTTGACAACGGACATAGAATAATTAACGAATATCTATTAGAACATAAAATGCGTATCTTTAGAACTTTATCATGCAACTGTTGATGCGAAAATTCAGGGAAGCTTAAAATTCGAACAAATTACGGCCAATCTGTACTGGATTGTTTCGTAAGCATTGTGTGCGACTGTGACGTCACTGTAGTTGGCCCATAGGCCAAGCGTGGTTGACCAATTAGCGTCACCCACGGTATAACCACGGCCGTTCAACTGAACGGGATCAGCTGATCCGAGTTCAACTTGGTGCAACGTAATTCAGCGTGAACTTGGTTCAATTTTTGATCTAGGTTCAGCTGAACCGAGATCATGAACGACGTTGGTGCTACGCGCCCTAAGTAACGTTAAGTGCTATTACGTAAAACTCTCCGCATTATAAAGTCGTTTAGCCGCGTCCGGCATAAACAGAGCCATTTAAGTGTCATTACGCACACTCGCCATTGTTATAGTGTTATTGTGTTTGTTACTCGGCACTGACCATAGGTTTTATAGCACGCTGCATGTGGCAGGAGGTGCTAAAAGCTTCTATTGTTAAATGTAGACGCTTAACTCTATATGGTGGGCTGGTATAAAGGTCAGTCGTATTGACGGTATTTCGTTTCGATTTAACGGTTTATTAGCGTATTGACTACTGACAAACTTCAAGTATTTTTCTGAGGTGCTAGAACAGTATAGTCTATTTTTATTTTGTTGTTTGTATTTTTACTTCACATAAATGTTGTAACCATATTAAAATGCATTTAGCTACATAATAATATATGTAAAAAACAACTTACCAGTTTACAACTGTGTGTAAGGACGATGTGTTGATATCAGTTCTCTAAAACAGCAAAAATCATTTAGGTAACTTTAGATGAGGCAATGCATATGGCGTCCTTACAAGCTGAATTTAGTTGGTAATTACTAACATAGTCTATAAAGCCTTTTTCATTTGATGTTATTTGTCGCATTAGTCCTACTTGCCCAATGTTTACTGATTAGCGTAGCAGCCAAAAATAATTATTCCTGTTAGCTTATAACTTTGCTAATGGTAGGCCTTGTTAACTGGTAAGTTTTTACATATTTATTTGCCGTTTTATTGCCAAAAGTTAAAAAATGAGCCTGACGCATGTAAAAGCGCTATAGCAGGATCCATATCTTTACCTTTTAACTTTTCATGGCAGAGCAGTATACCTCCGGTCGGGTACTAAACATTGGATGCTCCTACTACGCTGCTGATCGTTGGAAGTCAAGGTTGGCTGTAGTAGACGTCGACTGACGTCATCGAATTGCCAAACCCTCAATTCGCACTTACGTCAGACGCAAGAATCTTAATGATATTTGTTGTACAAGTCAAGATATAGCCCACTTTGTCTGAAATTTTGTTGCCATGGCAACAAGAATCGGTCGTCAGGGTAAAATTCGGTTAGCAGCATTTGATGGCCCATTTCCGAACACTACTTCACAGATGCAAAAAATCTCACAGTTATCTCTTACACAAACCGAGTTATAGCCAATTTTGTTCTACATTTCGTTGCCATGGCAACGGGGGTCAATCGGGTATAAATATAAATGTCACCATTATTTAAGTCGATCCCGAAAATTCTATCTTAGAACCACAAATTACGACTTTATCTTGTACACAACAGAAGTTATGACAGTTTTGAAAAATAATTTTTTTCCTAGGCGCCATTGTATTTTTTTTGAATTTTTTGAATAAAGGAATCAAAAATTAAATTTTTATTTTGTGACATTAAAAAGGCACTTTCTTGCGCAGAACCGCGTCGTTGGACGTATTAAGCGCAAAAATTGGTTCACCGGACTCGCCTGTAGGCGAGTTAAACATCCAAAAAGTGTAGTGAATTTCGAACAAAAGGGGCGTATATTTTACCTATATGGGGAACAAAAACCCCTGAGTGGATTAAGCTCAATTTTTTGGTGGTAGGGGTCTAAAACCTAATCACGCCATTTAAATTTAATGACGATCGGTTCAGGTGTTTTTGGTTGGCTGAAGGTCAAATTTTGCATTTTCTTATTGACTTTGAAGGTTGTCCTGACAACACTCACACAATCGTGTAAGGTGTGATTAGCCCCATATGGGGCTAATCTTTTAGCCCCAACAAACACTATCAAAATTAAAAATATTTAGAGTAGGCGTGTTATAATGTAATGCCACTATTTTAAATTAAGTAACAAAAAATTAGGCCTTTCATACCGATAAGCAACAAAAAACATTTACGTCAACTACGTAAACATATAACTTGTTTTACATGTACGTAGATTTTATAATAATGGCTATTTCGCGCTAATATATAACCTTTAAGAATAACTTTAGACAAATTCATCTGGGGCTGTTTTTGGAGGTTATGTCTAAGAGCAAACCTATCATTCTATAAACGTGTTTAAGTATAGAAACTACAAGATTAGATTGCGGCATTTTAAAAAGGGTTTTTGATGCGGCCTATATAATAGAGGCCTGTATAAAAAGGAGCTAAATTTTTTTGGAAAAACACAAATAACTTAAAAATAAATTACAAATAAGCGACAAAATGAGTGTTCTGGGGCTATTCTTGGAGGTTATATAAAAGCGTCGGACTAGTCTTCATTTATATATAACCTCCAGGAATAGCCTTAAACGAAGCCATCTGAAGCTATTCTTAAAAGTTATATATAAGAGCAAAGCTATTATTTTATAGACGTGTTCAACTATAGAAACTACAAGATTATTAAATTGAGTCACTCTAAAGAAAGTTTTTGATAGGGCATATATAAAAAAGGGCTAGGTCTTTTGGGGAAACACAAATAAATCTAAATAAATTACAAATAAAGGACGAAATGAGTGTTTTGGGGTTATTCCTAGAGGTTATATATAAGACCAAGGTAATAATTATATAAACGTGTTTAACTATATTAAATATAAACAAAAACTCACCAGTTTACATTACTATGTAAGGGCGACCAAGTCACACATCCAAAACAGCCGAAATTTTGTCGCTAGGACACAGAGTGATAAAATGACAAACTGGCTGCCCTAACAAACTATGTGACGTAACCCCATTTAACGTTTTTCACCTCGCATTATTCCGTAAGCCAACAGGGGAGAGTTGCCTAAATTAGAACGGTTTCGTAATTAAAACACTTTACTTGCTCGAAATCTAAGAACTGCTTACTGAAAGTGAGGAACAATTAGTACTTTACGGTAATTTCGCTTTCGATTTACGTAACTATGGTGTGTGTTATCAACTCGATTTGCAGTTATTGGCAATTGCTGATTTTTGGCTGACCTTAAATGCAGCATTAGTAATGAGGATGGCACACGCCGTATTTGTGAAGTGACTTCGTAGCCGCTAATGCTGTGCACACTCGATGTTTATCGGTGTCGGGTGTATGAGCGATAATGTGATGTAAACAACGGCTGTGCTGCTGCACAGTGATTTGCAAAATTTGTTTAATTTGCGCTGAATGGAACAGCTGTAGTTTCTTTAATTGGAACAAAATGCAGAGTATGTTCTGTTTAAGAAAATTGCTCATATTTTTGCAACACTACCCAGTCACGGCTGTTGAACTGTATTTAACCTACTGTTGGCTTAAATATGCCAAGCAACTAAGTCAGTTGACATCTATTTCACCATTAACAGCTGTTAAGAGCCGGTAGAGATTTTGTTTCACTTTAAACAACTACCGTTGTGCACATTAATTAAATAGATTTTTTTGTTGTTACTTGATTTTTTTGGAAACAAAGTTGAATCTTTTTTTGGAAGACTAAATTCAATTTTGTTTTCAATTTGACTCTTTTAGCTACGGACCAGCAGTACACTTAATCAGCTGAAAAAACTTCTGCATCACATTTGTATTGACCACGTTTATTAGCTTACAAGATAATGCTGGAGTGAAAAAGGTTAAATGAGGTCACCTCACATGGTTTGTTAGGGCAGCCAGTTCGTCATTCTATCACTCTGTGTTTTACAAAATGATTTTTGTTGTTTTAAATGTGTGATTTAGTCGCCCTTACACAGCAATGTAAACTGGTAAGTTTTTACGCGCAAAAGCAGCTCTGCTTTCAGCGCGTCTTAGCCATCGCAATTCTGTCTGTCTGTCTGGCCGTCCGTCTGTCACACGGGTAAATCAGTCAAAAACGGTGCAAGCTAGGATCAAAAAATCTTTATCATTAAGTGCCCGGAAAACTCTAGTTTTAGAAACCGTAAAGCTTTCCCATAAATTCGACGGGGGTCACCTTGAACGAGGGCCCTAAATAAGAGGGGGGTTGAACGAAATTTGCTATTTTCGGCCAAAAACTCGCTGTATTTCAGTAACTGTGCGAGATAAGGCCTAGGTTACTATTAATTACTAATAGGAAATCGTACACTGGCTGTTGATTGGCGCCGAATTCAATACCTTGGATGACCTTGAACGCCAAAGTATGGGGTTATTTGGATTTTTTCGCGATATCGGGCAGCACAAGTCTATATCATTCACAAGGCGGCTCCACGGTTTTGGCGTTGGCGGCGTGGCGGCTGAAACAAAGTTACTCGACGCCGGGTCCGGTTAGTACTGCGATGGGTGACTACTGAACCGGAACTGCTATAGGCTTTCGCGCGTCTCGTGAGCATTAGCTCAAATATTTTGTTTATATTTAATATTTGCTGTTTTATTAGCAAATTAAATTCTTAGTTTGTGAGCTAAAAGCAATAATGTAATCAAATCAATCACGTGACTATTTGACTCTCGGTGGGCGACTTTCTATAGGTGGTGCATTGTAATCATGTGTCTATCTTACACCATTACGAAGATATAGCGCCTCAAAGATAATGGGGTCAGTTAAGAAACATTGTACGTTTGTATGGAATAAGCAGCAACAAAAAGTTGTAAACGTTTATTCACTTCAGTAAAAACGTATTAAACAGTCATAACGGTATAAGGCGGAACAACGTCTTTTAGACTGTGTTGCGGCTTATTTAGTTGTAAACATAATTGTTATACTGAATAAGCGGCAACGTGGACTACGCTTGTACTCAAAAAGCGTCAACAATGCATGTTGCAGCTTATTCAGTACAGATGTTGCAATTTTTTGATTGCTAAATAATTTGCAACACAGCCTAAAAAAATATGTTGCTGATTATTTCGCTAAGAAAAAATAGTACATTTGTACTAAATAAGCGACAACATAAAGTTGTAGACGCTTATTCATTTCAGTACAAACGTAAAAAACCGTCATACTGAATAAGCAGCAACACAGTCTATTAGGATGTGTTGCAGCTTATTTAGCGGCTGTGAACAGAAGCTTATATACTGAATAAGCAGAAACGTGGAGTGCCTAGATGGCTTTTGGTTATTTTTTTATAAATATTAGTGCGCCATCGCGGCAGAATTCACTCTGTGTAATAAATTAGCAAAAAAGTCCAGCCCCAACTGGGGCTAAAGTTGGATAATGCCGATGTTACAGCCTCCCAGAACGTGGATATGGATGCCGCCATACGGGAATTTTTGGTCCAAGTCAAACATTAAAATTTACGCGGCAGTAATTTACTAAATTCGTTGTCTGTATTTACTAAATTCGTTGTCTGTATTTCGAAGTTTAGGTCTATCCATAGCGGCTCGTCGTATATGGTGACACCACTGAGTAGCAGAGTAATGAGTGCACGGTTGTACAATCTGAGACCCAATTTAGTTTGGAAAACCTAAAATATTTATTTCCGGATTATCCAGTACAGTCCTGAGGTCATTAAGTGCAGCACATGTGTTATCAGTCACGGCGCGTACCGGTACATTTGCCATAACCCTAACCCTAGCCTGTCTATCTGCAGCACACGTGTTATCGGTTATCGTGACGCAAACCAACCGCTTCATGAAAAATGACCCCGCGAGTTATCCCGCAACACATGTGCTATCAATCTTGGCGCCGGCGCGTGTCGCTATCCGCAGCGCCAGTTGCATGAGTTATCTAGCACACATGTTATCGGTTATTGCAGCACCAGCCAACCGCCTCATACTGCCGCATGTAACTACCGTATTTGGTAACTGTGTCCGTGCCGGCGCGGTGCGGTCCAGGAAGTGAATTTCGTATTTGGCATCTATTTCCGTCCGTGTTGCTATATAAATTGGTCCATCTCGCCTGCCCTCGCATTCTGCTACCTGCAGAAAAAGTACCGTTCGCATAGCACATTTCGTACGTCAGTGCATTTGTCCGTGCATGTCGCAAGTCGTCTGCACACGCGTTTATCGCAGGACATCATTTCACTGCAGTTACCACCGACCGTTGCCTCATGGACGAATAAGCTAATGCCGCCAAAGTTGAGCAACTTTCTGACGAACTGCAGCAACATATTCCTCAACAGCAATTAACTGCTAACGGTTAGTTATTTTTATCATAAAACTAACTGTGTTTGGTAAATTATACACGCAGTGCACAGTCGTTGCAAGTGATGCACAACTCGTTTTTGCGACGTTTTCTCGTCCGAGAAGGTCTTGGACTCCCATAACGTCTACTGTCGTCAGCATGATCCTCAGCAAGTCCGATATCTTACGAATAAGGAAGCCAAGTTTAAATTCAACGATCACCACAAACAATATCCTTTAATTTTGTACTTGGTATGTAACTTATATGTTTACAACAAATGCAACCTTCAGCTAGAACCGAAGAAGTGCAAGGTTGCGGACGGTGACAAGTACAAAACAGTCGTTACTTTTTACCGATAGTGTTTTACAATTTCCAGCATTACGACAGTCACTCTCATAAAACATTTCCGGAGACGATCCACGGAAAAAGTCACCAAAGGTCAGAAGGTGACATACGACGACGTCGATGTAATCTCCGTCAACGTAAAGCTGTTTCTCGTGTTTAGGATAGGCAATTTGAAATTTATCGATTCGGTTCAGTTTCTGTCGACGTCGCTAAAAAATTGGTATTTTTGCTTCTTTTTTGACAAGCGGCAAACAACATTTCCCGCATACCACGAAATACCTCGGAGACACGCCTACACGCTCGCCAAAGGCGTGTACCCTTAGAGGATAGGTCAAAGTTCGAGGACTTCTACAATACGCTGTTGGATAAGCCACTACTTGCAGAAGAATACGAGCGTGCGCAGCAGATATGGAACCATTACGGTATGAGCAATCTGCGCGAATTTCACAATCCTTACCTTCTATCGGACGTGCTCTTGCTGATGAATGTAATCGAACAACATCGACACGACGTGCTTTAGAAGCAAGGTTTGGATTGTTTTTACTACCCCACATTACCATTACTAGCCTGGTCCATGATTTTAAACCGCTATTCGAAAGCCAACAACTTCCTGCTGCAAGACTTTGATCCGAAACAGTCCACAACTTACATAATCTATCTGGATGTTAATAACTTATAGGGTTAGGCACAATCGGAACTTTTACCGGTGGGTGACTTCCGTTTTCTCACACCGGACGAAATCACCCAGCTGAACATTATGACGATAACGAAAGACTCGCCGACGGGCTACATAATCCAGTGCGATTTGCAGGATACCGAAAATCTTTACCCATCTCATTTTGACTACCCACTGGCGCCGGGGCATCTAGTGGTGACAAAGGAAATGCTAAGTCTTTTTATTCGACGGCTAATACCCGACACTTAGAAAACCACGTCAAAGCTCATGCCGAATCTGCAGGACTAAAATATTACGTTTCCCATTATTGAAATTTGCAGTTCTATTTAGATCACGGTCTCGAACTAGGCACCGTTCATAAAGTCATGTCGCGCACCCAACGTTTTTGGCTCAGATCGTGAATACAGCTGTGCACGAATCAACGCCAAAACGCCAGATCGGACTTTGAGGCGGATATGGCCAAACTTTAGGCTATCGCCACCTATGGGAAAACGATGAAACAGGTCAGAAAATGGCAGAACATTCGCTTCATAGCCGACCCGAACAGGCTAAAAAGCAGTCAGCAAACCGTCGTACAAGGAAGCGAAATTCATCAATCCCGATCTGTTCATGGTTAAAGCTAACCGTCAGAAAATGCTTTTCAACAAAAACATTGCGGTAGGCTTCTGCGTCCTGAAGTTGTCCAAATTAACAATATACCGTTTTTACTAAAATTATCTAAAAGCCAAGTTCGAGGGTCACTGCTAGCTGCTGTTTACGGATACCGACTCGTTCTGCTGCACAATTACGACCACGGACCTGTACCACGATGTGGCGAAAGCAATACATTTATTCGATACGAGCAACTTTAATCCCTTCTACCCACAGCGACTGTACTCCATACGCAACCATCAAGTTTTAGGGAAGATGAAATCGGAAACTGGTTTCACTCCACCTGTCGAATTCGTCGATTTACGTTCCAAACTGTACATTTTGTTTGGCTGGAAAAAAATTGCAAAAAACAAAGAGCGTTTAAAACGCCATGTCGAAAAGCACGTTCAGCATCAACATTTTCTGAACGTTCTCAGATCTACCACCCAGACGATCAGTGCTAGGATTCGCAAGTTCAAGTTTATTAATCACGTGCTATACACCCTGGAAATGACAAAATTATGTTTTGCTGCTGTAGACGACAAAAGATACGTGCTGAAAGATGGTGTGCGAACCTTGGTTTACGGTTACAAACCTCTCCAGACGCTGAATTGACGTTATGTTCATCATCATCATCATCGACAACCGTGGGCTCAATGCCCGTTGGTGTCTGACGCCATTCTTACTATCGCTGCCCACCGCTGCCTATCTAGGGCAGCGTGGCTTAACTCCTGCAG
>Ga0056128_1011565_pt1 | contig 10871 bp, 7 predicted proteins | sample WorMetLIZISLAND2_FD_71113 | JGI IMG/M metagenome (GOLD analysis project Ga0056128, IMG submission 71113) | Marine gutless worms symbiont microbial communities from Max Planck institute for Marine Microbiology, Germany - Olavius geniculatus... ... | reverse complement strand
GGTTATTTTGCAACTCGTTTCGAGTAAGTGTATGCCAGTGTTATTGTACGGACTAGAAGCTTGCCCATTAAACAAAGCTGCTCTCAACTCACTGGATTTTGTTATTAATAGGTTTTTTTATGAAACTCTTCAAAATAATAATATCGATATTGTCAGTAAATGTCAGAAAGAATTTGAGTTTTCATTGCCAAGTGCTTTACTTGCACATCGGAGTCAGCTTTTCTTAGTTAAGTACAAGCATTGTGATAATGATTTTTGTAAATCGCTATTAATTTAGTCTGAAACATCATAGAAAAAATGCTGTTGTGACGCTCTTGTGGACTATGGTATATGTTATGGTATATGTTTTTTTTCGCTGTTGCTATTGTATTATTTTTGTGTGTTTTTTTTCTACCATGATCGGTGAATTAAAGATTATCACTGTGTCACCTTTGAGAAATCGTTTTTTCCGTGATTGGAAGTCGGACGCTAGGCTTCGGACGAAGGCGGTGCGGTCGGCTTTTTCTAGCGACAGTTGGGCTTCTGGTATAGACTGTATAATGGTCTTCAGGTCCGTGATTTGCTGTTATGTCTTTGACCTGATTTTGCCGTGATTTTGCGGTTTTTTCAGTAGTTTGCCGCGTTGTTGCCATTTTGCCGCGATTTTCTACTGTCTCTAGTGACGTGTGCAGACTGTTTCAGACACGAGCAATGGCGACCGAAAATATGCCTCGTGTCACAGAAGTAGAAATAAAGTCAAACGAAAATGATTAAAACGACGTCAGATACAACTAGAAGGCGCTCGTGAGAGTGCATATCTCGGCCAAGTGAAGTAATTTAAACATTACTACTGTAAAATGTAAAAGTTTTCACAGGAGGGCGCCGCCGTTCCTGCCGGTTGTGTATGACATGTAGAAGTGATGATGAGTCATCGTGTACATACACACGCACGGAACGACGGACAGAACAACCAATCTCTTACCCTCCTCCAATGTTCACTACGTTCACCTTGGCGGAGACAATAACGAAATAGAAACTGCAATAAAACACATTTTAGACTGAAATACCAATGCAGAAAGCTGCATGTAGGCCATGTGGGGTCTGCCTCTCTGTCAGTTCGTCTATACGCATGGACGCACAGGATTTTATACTACATCAAGTTTATGTGCGTGCAATGTGTGCTGTCTGTGTGCCCGCCTATAACACTGTCTTTGACATAACGTTGTTTGTCCGACTGAGCTTAAGCAGGACAGTGCGCCTGGGGAGAAAGAATAACAGAAAAATCGCGTGTTTTGTGTACACTTGTTATACGTTTATTACTCGTTACTTTGTTTCAATTTTTAGTCGGCTTATTGTATAACTGTGCTATTTTAAAAACGTCTATGAATTAGGCTTAGGCTACATTTCCACGCCATGCAATAATATTGTATTTTGTAATATTGTGAAGTAAGAACAAACAAATAATTGAATAAACGGATGAATGGATAAATTAAAATTGTTTTGTTTATATATCTTAAAATAAAACACAAAGACAAACAAATGCCCGACTTATTTGAGGCCAAACGGCCACGATTTTTTTTGTCCTTGAGCTGCATTTTTCGAGTCAAGGACGTTCCTCGAGGACCACATCTCTCAGTAGGTATCTCGCGGCTCACTTTATACACCCTGCGACTGCCTCAAAACATCATCTTCGTTCTGCTGCCAGACATCAGTTTGTTGTGCCGTCTTACCGACTGAGTTCATGCGGACGTCGGGCTTTCTCTGTCGCTGGCCTGATGACAAATGGAACTCACTATACCGAGACATCTGCGTGATTCTATTCACACCATATCTGTTTTTAGACGATTACTCAAGATATTTTTCTTTTCATAGTACTAATTAAATGTATGCAGCGCATTAGAGGCTTTTGGCGTTGATGCCCTATATAAATTTACTTTTTACTTACTTACTTATTTAGGCCCCCTAATACACTATACCTAGAGTAGGACAACATGGCGCAAATGAATGCGGAACGTTGTGCATTCTGTGCATGTTGCAGAGGCTGCAGTTTGTTATCGCAAGTTCGTGGCAGAGAGACGCGCCTGCAGAGGTCGTGTGCGCAGCCACTACGTCACCAACAGTGCGCAAGGATGCTGTCGAAAGCACGGACAAGGTTACGCCGAACAGGTGACTGAGCAATCGTTCATACTCTGATAATCAACCACTAGGCAAATTGTGCCGTATCTCACAAGAAGCCCAGATATAGCTAGGATAGACGACCTTACAGGTTGTCGGTGACGTTCAAGGTCATCTAAGGTCAATGATTTTTATTTTATTTGCAAGGGCGTATGCCACTTTCTATTAGTTATTAATACACTTGGCCCAATCTCTCACCGATTTTTAAATATGGCTGGTTTTCCGTTGAAAAAACGCACATATTTTCTACCTCTCCATTCAACCCCGAATTTGAAAAAGTTTTCCTTGTATTAATTGCTGAAATTTTGCGTGCCTAGGTTTATGACACAGGGCGAATTATTTGTGTAAAAAGTTTTTTCTTCACGATTAACTTACAATACATCCGTTACAGACGACGACAGACAGACAGACGACAGCTCGTACCATATACTCGACCTTTACGCAAGTACGGTCGTCTGAAAAGCAAATAGGCCAGTCATAAGTAAGTAATAAGTAAGTATATCTATACTGCGCACGATGTCAGCTGGAAAACCGGCTGAATCTGAGGCGCAGGGGTACATGTAAGTTAGTAAGTACGTAATATAATTTGCCAACATATTTTATACCAAAACATTTGAGACAGTCAGCATTACTTGAAGCAGGCTAGGGCCTAACGGCAAAAATTTCGCCCATCAATGCTGTTCTCCTCACTGAGTGTAAACTTGAATAACGTGCTTAACCAGAGAAGACACAAGAGACAGATGCATACAGACAAATCAAACGGACGCAAAGATGCACACAAAAATCATGAATAACGAACAAAGAAGCAGCCTAGCCTAAGCCCTCAAATTTCCATGGATAGGCCTATAATGGTGCTGCTACGGACAGAGACAATGCGGGTGACAGATCGATGAAGTTAAAGATGAATCGAGGTGATGGGATTACGAGAAAAGAGGAAAAGGGAAGGGGGGAATTTATGAAAAAAAAACCCACCGGGAAATCGTGCGTATGCTCCACTATAGGATAGTACCTACGGGATTAAACGCCTCAATACAAATGGTGTAAGAAGATTTGGAAACCCGATAAGTATTCGACTTAACAACGGCACGAAGTCAGATAGAAAACAGCTATTCGCGAATACTACTATTTTTAGTTTAAAAAAAAACTTTACGTTTTTACTTTAAGTTTGATATGCGCATTACAACCAAGTGATAGCTGCCTGGCTGGAACCGCTGGATTATGAAAGAAGTTTTTAGCGTACTGTATGCTGAAGCTAGGCTGCGGCGTGTATTCAGAATGTTATTTTTTCCAACAATTACTTTGAGTGCAATTAAAATGCGTTTTAAAACTTTAAATTAGTTGCGGTTATAGTAGATTATTAGGTGCCAGTCGGAAGCTTTTTAGTAAATTGGTCTAATGCAAAAGCAACAGTGCAATTTCTTTACGGCGAAACTATGGCGTAATAGAGCTAGAAAATAATATCTGGTAGTTTTGTTCTTTAAAGTTACAGATAGGCCTATTGTGATTTAATATTCTGTCTGTTTTATTTTTTCCATAACTATCACTGTTTGCGTGCTGTATGACTTTAGTGTTTATGTGGTTTTTTACATTTAGTGCGATTCATTTTTCATTTTTTTATCCTATATAAATTTCGCAAAAATTGTTGCAAATATAAAATATATTTAGACCTATAATTTCTGCGTGTGCAGCCAATGAGGGTGAATAACAGCAAAAACTGGTTCGAGTGCACTCCTTGTCGTCGCCATAACAACAACGTGACGTCATCATGGGGATTCCCCGGTGACGTCACGTCACTGGTGGAAATCCATTTATCTCAGCAGCAGCATCAGCAAGCTGGTGACGCCGTTAACAATAGCGGCCAGACGACGATGACGACAGACAACGGCCGTTCTCTTCTTGTCGAAAGTGCGGACGACACTGCATCATCAAACGACATTATTGGTCGGTAAAAGCCGCGCAGTTGGCCAGTTCAGTGTGATTTTCGTTTTTGTTATTAATTGAATTTTCAGCTTAAGTTCCTTCAGTTTTAAAAATATTTAAAGATTTACTTTATATTTTGTTTTCGCTTTAGTAAGTGTTAACGAATTATTCGTTATGTTTGCGTTAATGGCAATTTTCGTTTTCGTTTTCGATGACGAAAATTAAACTTCCGCAGTCACAAATTACAATTGCACAAAAGTTATAAAAGATTTTATTTTGTTGTCTTATTTACACCATTGTTTGGTGGTTTTCTTCATCAGACCATTCTGCCGTAGCTCATAATCTACATGAACCAGTCATTTTCCACACGCGCTACTACTAGTAATACTCAGGCTTGCCGTGGATGTGAAATTTCCCATCCGTATCCATATCCATATTAACAGACGCCTAACCTGCATAGGTGTAACCACTGACGTTTTACAAAATACAACAATGGTAAGGGCGTCTATTTCCCGAAAACAGGACGCATTGAAAATTTTGTTTCAAACTTGTTAAGAAATAAATGAATAAATGGAAGTAAAAAAATAAACATATATTTGCATTGAAACATGAACTTAGTTAAGCATTTTCCAACGTTCGTAAAAATCTGCATAATTTTAGCCTATTGTTCCTGTTTTTCTCAAGATGTAGGTTGCATTCGTGTAGGCCTACAGTAGGCAACATCCTACGATGTTAGTAAGCAAGTGTTTTACTACTATTTTTACTACTATGTTTTTGCTACTATTTGAAAAAAATTAAAATGAACTCATAAATGGATAATTTTGTTGCTGTTTAACAAACTTCGTTAAAACACCAATTCACACTTACGACGTCAACTCGAGTCAGCTGTCGGCGAGTGTCACCGACTGTTGCCGACAGTTGAGTTGAGTCACGTCGGCGTCATTCTGCTATAATACTAATAAATTAATTTGATTGATTGATTGATTTTTGATTGAATGCCTGTATGCTTGAATGTTTCTCTCTGTTGTTTTTACTGTTCATTTTCTCGTTCATTTATGCTGTAAGTATTTAGTTCAATTTGAAAGTGTGCCACCATAGGCCCTAATATCCATGGATATATCCATGGATATCCATATCCACGGCAAGCCTGGTGCTACTACTATTACCACCACTACAACAATGCTGCCATCTTGCGTGGACTGGAAGGTTGGTCGGAATGGAGTAATTGGTCACAATGTAGTGTGAGCTGCGGAGAAGGCTCACAAGTTCGTACAAGATCGTGTCAGACTCCGGCTTCAGCGGATGATGATAATCCTATCTGCCGCGGATCAAGCGACGACATCAGAAACTGCAGCGAACTGGCTGCAAACTGCCCTGGTCAGACAAGTTGTTTCTTTTCAATATTAGGCTCTTACGCAAGTTCGCCTACATTTCCCCGTTGTGTGGTCTGTCTGTCTGTCTGTCCGTCTGTCGTCTGTCACAATCGTGCCCACCCTTTAAACGGTTCGACGGATTTAGGTGCTGTTTTGCAGGCATAATTTTCGGGTCCAAGAAAAATTGTTTTAGATGTAAATCCCTCACACTAGGGGATTCGGGGAAAGGGAAATTTGTAGAGTTTGGACCCTCAACCAAAAACATGAAAATAATTTTGACTTACGAGAAAAAATATGAAGTTAAAAGCAAACTCTAGACTGACTGAAGATCTGGTGCTTTGTAGAGTTTAAGAAACGTTTCGCCGATGAAAATGGAGTTGTAGCAGCAGTTCGAAAAAGTGAAGTGTGAGCTTGATTCTAACTGACTAGTTGGTGATGATGGTTGGCAGTTGACGGTCATTGGTCCACGTGGAACGAATGGACTGCGTGCTCGGTTCAATGCGGAGAAGGTCTACAGACAAGATCACGTACGTGTACTGACCCCGCCCCTCAGCATGGGGGCAGACAGTGTGAGGGTCTGGAGCTTGAGAGCATGCCGTGCGTCAAGAGAACCAACTGTCCCGGTAAGTAAGGCGCGTCCAGAGCGACATAACTGCGCTAAACTGAACTGACATGGTTTCGTTTTTGACGAACTGATCAATGAGCAAGTACTAATGCATTACAGTAGACACCGTCTAACGGCGTCGGTGGCCTGCGTGACTACGCTTACATAAGCATCAACCAATGATTAGTGGTCTGGCCATGTTTGTCCATTGGTTAGGCAGGGGAAGCAAGCGGCAGTTGCCCCTAAATTATTGGCTGGCGGAAGTGTCGGCAAATCTTCTTGTCGGAAAATTTGGGGCTGAAACCCCCTATTTTGGGGAGATTTAGGATTAGGATTAAAATTTGGCGTACGTGTAATTCCTTCCGTTGGTGGAAATTTGCAATTTTCTGTCGGAATTTTGTAGGAAATTTGCAGTGCCTGTTGGCAAAGTTGCAAATTCTTGGCCCGTCTTTGTATTAAACACGCGTTTCCACTGACTAAACCGCAAATCATGTCACGATCTATTCCTCAGGTGTAGCGGGGAAGACGCCTTGGCGGTAATCGCCGCACAACCGTGGCAAAATGTCATTTTTGGTGCCATTTTGCTCCGGCTTTAAAAGAAAATCTAGAAACTTCCAAGAAAAAAAGAAAATTTGGTCGTTAAACCCTATTACAACTCGCACTCGCTTACTTATGATTGACCAGAGGGCAGTAGCGATCGGAGATTTCGCGCCTTACCAAATTACTTTGGTAGTCTACTTGTTATTTTACACTCCGTCGTGAGTCAGCGAATGCCATTCTGGCGTAGTTGTAGGCTACAGTCAGCTGTATTTGAGGGCTGCAAGCTATAAGCGACCTTTTAATTCAGGCAGCGTGCCTGTCGCTGTGTCTGCGTCTGTCTGCTGTCTATCCGCAAAAGACAGATTATCGATAGCACAACTGTCTGTCGCCATAATGCAGCGGTTTGGAGAGAAGACGGCCAAGGGTCCAACCACAATGGAAGTTCGAAAGTATCGCTCAAAAACCTGGTTTATAAAGGTGTTGATTTTGATGTCCAAAAAGCATTAACATTCACCTACGTGCTCCTTCATTTCTCCATGTTTTCGGAATATTTTCGGACCCCAGTTTAAAAGGGAGAAAAGGAAAGAAGTCAGGGGAGAAAGGGGCGAGAAAAGAAAAGCAAGGGGGAAAAGGGTAGAGGAAAGATTGAAGGTAGGGGAAGACATGAGAGTGAAAGTAAAGAAACAGAAAAGAAGGGAAAGGGGCAGGAAGGAAACAGGGAGCCTCCAATTCACATTTTCGGCTACGCCACTGCTATAGAGTGGCCTAAGGTTGCTTAGCATTGCAGTTGGCGTGCACGTCGCCTATACCAGTAAAATTGTGTATGTTATCGTTTATGCAGTTGATGGCGGCTGGAGCGCCTGGTCTCGTGTGGACGTCTGCTCGGCCCCTCCCTGCTCAGGACGTCGTGGTCACCGAACTCGCTTCCGCAATTGTAACGACCCTCGCCCGATGTTTGGCGGGACACCATGCCGCGGCCGCTCATGGAAGGTCGAGCTTTGCTACAACAACGAGTTCTGTACAGAAAGTGGTACGCAGCTATAGCTATGATTTTCATTAGCTATGTGACGGAAAACTTTTCTTTATACGATTTTTCATCCCGGAAATAGAACCTTGATCGTCGATCACCGCTTTTCATGACTTTGTTATTTACTTGTCCATCTGTGAACAACAAAGAGCCTGAAAGAAAAACTTTAAGGTACAACATGTCCTGGCGTTTAGGAAATCGGACTCCGCAGGTCCAGAGCAAGGCATGGCTGGCGCCGAGGAGGCTGCTGGGTTATGTAAAGGGGAAGATAGTCTCTTTATTAGAGTGTTGTAGGGTCTGGAGCTTGCTCTTTCCCGAAATTTTTTCTCCCCAAGAATTACTGTTAAAATTGCACACTCCCCTGCATTTTAAGGATTTTTTGCAAGCTCTGATGGTATCATATACCGTATAAGGCTATTTGTGGTTTGTCTTTCCTTGCAAGGCAATTTGTTTCCAGCTGCGAGCAACTTGACCCAGATCCAGGTTCGCGACAGAAAAAATAGGTTTTCCATAGCATTAGGCCTAGGCCTAATATGTTGCTGTCAAACTGATGTGCTGATGCAAAGTGAATGGGGGATGGTGCAAGTGGTCGGACTGGACCGAGTGCTACTCTGAAGTGACAAGCAGGCAAAGATCCAGACGGTGTGAGTGTCCACCTCCTGTCAACGCCGGTGACAACTGTCAAGGTAATAGGATAATACTGTTGTAGAAGTTAAAAGTTCGTAAATGATTATGGTTACGCTGAGATCGAACTACGCGGAGCGTCACCTGTCATATGATATCAGACCATGCTACCTGCCATCCGACACAGGTGAACGCTTCCCGTCTCAACCCCAGCCAGCCAGACTAGTACTCGATTTATCTACCCCGGAGGGATGAAAGGCTGAGTTGACCTTGGTGTTGTTTATACCTTAACAAAGACGGTTTACATTTACTTCGTTTACTTCTTTAATCTAACGCCTACTATATTATTTCACAAAGCGCAGTGCATATAGCGTCACGTTTGGAGTTCGATGTGCGATATTCGGTGAGATTTGCTGCAGAGTATCTCGGTGAAAAAATTTTGAAAATATGTCAGTATCTGACACAAATGTGGGACTTGCTACTTTTTACGCGCGATAGCAGAATGCTTCGCGAGTCCTAGCCATCGTCTAGGCGTCTTTCTGTCCGTCCGTCTGTCCGTCACACTCGTGGTCTAGGTATCAAAACGGTGCAAGCTAAAATCACGAAGTCTTTACAACTGGCTTCGCCAAGGCCTCTAGTTTTTCGTGACAAAGTTTTGTGCCCCTGGGTGAGAGGGTTCGCCTCGAACGAGGGCATCAAGGAAGGGTACCCCCTAAAAAGACGTTATTTTGATGTTATTGGCTCGTATAGTGTGAAAACGGTTGCAAATAGGTACAGACTTGTTGCTCATCATAACAAGCACTGGTGACAGGCTTTTTAGATTTGTAAACATCGATGACCTTGAACGACTTTGAACCCTCCACAGAGGGGTTTTAGTGAATTTCTTGCAATTTTTGGATGCAGCGCATATTTCAACACTGAATTGCGACGAAATGGATGGAGATAGACCAAGACAACCTGCATATGCAATTTTCAGCATTAAATGTAGACTTTAGCAGTCCAAGTCCCGACCCCTTAGATTCAAGGAGGCCGGCGCAGGCGGGCGTCAAAGACGGCTACCCCCTTAACAGTGGTTATTTTATCGCAATTATCTCGTGTAGCGTGAAAACGGTTGCAGATATAGGCACAGACATGCTGCTTATTATAACAAGCAATAGTGACAAGCTTTTATTGATGTAAACGTCGATGAGCTTGAATGACCATCAACCTTCTAAAATAGGGGGTTTTAGTGAATTTTAGCGATTTCCGGCTGCGACACACATTTTAAGAATGAATTGCGCCGAAATGGCTGGAGACGGACCTGGACATCCTGCGTATGACATTTTAAGAATCTAAGTTTCGATCTCTTACATTCAAAGAGTTTTCCGTACAAAGGCCTCAAATTTAAGTACTCTTTCAAGATGCATTACTGGGTAATATCTTATTGCTGTAGGCCTACACTGATTGCCAAAGTGGCAGGACAGCTGCTATCGCGCATCACGTGACCTTTGCTCAAATTACTTGTTATCGGACTGTTGTCGGCCTTTACTTTTTATCTGTGTATATTGTAGGAGATATTAGCGAAGAACAGGCGTGCAACAGCAGCGAGGAAGAAACGCCAGAAGATAAAGGTTTGTGCATAAAAATATGCAGTCAGTGGCGCCGTGGCAGGGAAGTAGCAATAAGACTCCATTCCCAAGAGTTTTTTGGACTACCATCCCCAGGACAAATTTACTGCACTACCACTCCCAGGACCTTAAACTGAAATATCACTCTCAGGACACCAAACTGAAATGGGGCTTCAGAACCAGCGCAGCCGGCGCAGCAGGTCTGCGACGCAACGAGGCGTGCTAAACGCCGGCGCTCACTGCAACTTTATACGTCTAATATAGTCACCTAGTGATTATCTCTATAATTATGGTGCCACGGACGTAACTGCCATGCATTTCCCCCCTACCTCTGTATAAGCGCTCTATAATTATAAATCCCTGCACAGTAACTCATTCTCCGTCTTGCCGTGACCTATAGGACTACACTTTCCGTTTTTCATCAGCCCTTGCCGTTACCTGTGCCAAGTTTTAAAAACGCGATTTATAGTCCCGTGCGACAATGCATATCGCTGTATAGCAAATCGCATTAAATCCGTCTTCCAAGAGACTAAGCTCTGTGAGATCTTGCTACGACTTTATTACGATCATACATTGTGATGCGTATTTTGCAGGCAGAGACAAAATCGTTACGGTTCCGGACTGCAGCCAATCGGACGGCACCGACATCGAATGCGATCTGGTACGAATTTTGCACCGTGGCGATCTAGCACCGTGGCGTGGCCAGAAATGTGAATTGGGGGCTTCCCCCCTTCCCTTTTCCTCTCTTTTTTCTTACTTTTTTCTTCCCTTTTCCTTTATCGCCTACTCGCCTTCCCTTTAAGCTTAGAAGTAGAATCCGTAGCCTAACATCCAGCTATTTGGACCCGCTCACGTTTTAATGTTTATTGTTACTCTTTTCATTTTTTTCTGAGTTTTAGTCTTCATTATTATTCTTTATTTCTTACCTTTTCAGTTTTTCTCTCTTATTTTAGTTTTCTTTACTCCAGTCATTCTTCGAATTTTGTCTGTTTTACATTTAACAGTATTTCTATTCTCAGTAT
>Ga0056128_1011563_pt1 | contig 10875 bp, 4 predicted proteins | sample WorMetLIZISLAND2_FD_71113 | JGI IMG/M metagenome (GOLD analysis project Ga0056128, IMG submission 71113) | Marine gutless worms symbiont microbial communities from Max Planck institute for Marine Microbiology, Germany - Olavius geniculatus... ... | reverse complement strand
GAAGATAGCTTAAGAAATGTAGGACGCACGGACGCACAGACACAAAGGTGATTTTATACTCTGTCCAATGCTATGCACAGCATTGGACAGACAATAATCTTCCCTGTTACTTTCCAGACTGTAATTAACCTTGAAATGCTGTGCATTGGAGGCCAGGGCATTTTGCACAAATAAAAAATGATGAATAACAAAATGTAGCACCATCGAAATTGGTGATTGGTTACACAATTAATGGTTAAGGATTTTTAGTGATTAAAATTTGAAAAGTTAAATTTTTGATGACAGTTAGCATCGCTTTCTCCAGAAAACATAACAATTTTGTATATCTACAAAACTTAGCAAAACAATAGACACACTAGTAATATTGTCTCAGTGTATTTGTGACAGCTGTTACTTGCTAGAGAAGCATTCTTGCACAAAAGCCACCATTACTGTTTATCGAAATTAATGATAATTAATCATTAGTTTTTGAAACGTTAGAAATCAAAGCATTTTTAATCACTGCCATCTCTAACAAAATGCTCATTACATCAGAATGCAACCATGAATAGTCCAGAGGTTACACAATCGCAGATAAAAACAACCAGATACTGACAACCATTAAACACTAAAATAAACAAAAAAGGACAAATATTCAAAACAGTCTGGACACACGGTAATGCCATAGTATGGCAAAAAAATCTCACCCATAGTGGTTAGGTTTCCTAAGTCGAAACTCATATGGGTATAGTAGTCATAAAACCAATTGACTCTTATCACTATAAAAAGAGCTAAAAAGTAATGGAACAGGTACTACAGATCCTCAATTTGTCTGAAAGACAATATCAAAATGATTAACAAATCCAAAACACATTAACGGCAAGTAAACCAATTGACCATTAAATTCCGTGACATTTCCAGAATTTCTCAACTCTCTATGAATTACTGAATGGTCAACAACACATTTCTAACAATTCCAAAAAGCTAGAATTTGACGAACCACTTGGATGGAGTATGGGACCTCATTGGGCAGATGATCAAGCAGTCGTTCTGTGATGATGGACTTGGCTAGTTTAACAGGGTCCTGATCTGTCACGACGGATGATGAATACGCCCAGCCTGATGAATAGGTTCTATCCAACAGATAGTTCTACAATCGATCATCCACAGGCTACTTATTTAAACAATACAACAAACTGAGGTTACCAAAACAGACAAATACACACACAAAAAACTATATGATATGAAAGATCTTCTCCGTTTCCAAGGACGAGGCCCTCGAAGACTGTAAATAAACCTCAAGGACTCAAAGGCTCAAGGACATAAATCATGGTCTAGGCCTCAAAGAGATCAGGCTTTCGCTTCTAGTCACTAATCTAAAACTTACCCTCGAACTATGAAAAATGCATAGAAATAACCAAAAACGTAAACAAAGTTGCAATTTTCAAGCACAGAATGCAGAAAATGTGTTTGCAGCCCTGAAGCACGCTGCAGGAGCACTCCCCAGCTAGATCAGTCTAATGTAAAGAATGTTATGCAATTTGGAAGATATTTTGTTCAGCAACAAAACAAATGACTATGTGACAAACAAACAGACGGACAGACACAAATGCTGGCATTACGTAATCAGCCACTGACAATGAAGAAAATCAAAAGCATTAGCAGCAATGTACATAAGACCTTTTAAGCCAAGACCAATATGCTGACCATTTTGTAAAAGATGAGAACAAGAGGAAACGTAAGTATGTCTTGAGATGGTCTCAAGAATAAGACGTCAAAATGGAGACCACATCCCTGAACGTAAATGTTAATGCTGTAATGACACTAATACACTGCGTCTCAAAAAACCGTCACACTTTCCATATCTTCACCAAATATTAAACCCAATTTTCAAAATTTTTTTCACTGGCGCACTCTGTGGACAATTTGTGATAAGGTAGTTGCAAAATATCTCACCACACCTTAACTGTGTTGTTACACTACCTTGTGAAATATAGATGTTTAAAAATCACCATAATCAGAATAATTAAACATTACATCACAAAAACTTACCTCGTGAAACAATTTTCTACTAATTTGCATATTAAAAGTAAATTCCGTTTAGTTTTTGGTACACGGCTTGCATTTATAAACAAAAACAAAGGATGTTATTGCGAATAGTGGTTTTTAATGCGGTGACAAAATACTGACATTGTAACATGCCATTCAGCAACAAAGACAAAGCACTGATTAAAAATTTATACCAGTTGAAAGAATACGGTTTGCAGAGGATACTTTTGAAGACAAACTGCAAAAGGGAAGGACTGGGCACTTTACTAAAAAGATTTGGGAAATGTGTAGCACTGACCAAAGGCATGAGGCTCAGGCTGCAGACTGAAACGCGTGCATAATTGAAGAAAACAGGACCACTGTGGATGGCCCAGTATTAGCCAAGAAGACCAGAAACAAATGTATCTTTCAACATACCAGATACCCAAAGAGCTGGTTCTAACACAGTGTAGCATCATTCACTGCGATCTTAGTCTGAAGTGTCTTGTTCATTCACCAGTGTGATTGTTGCCTATTACTAGTTTTTCTTACATTTATATTTTACAAGGTAGTGTAGCAACACAATTATGGTATGGTGAGATATTCAATAATCAGTTTATTACCAACTTTCCAGTGAGTGTGCTGGTAAAAGAATTTTGAAAATCAGTTAATATATCCAAAAGATATAGAAAAAACAAGTGTGACGTTTTCTTTGGGACACAGTGTAGTAAACCAGAGAGCGGCAAACTGTTATTCTTGATGTTTAAAACTCCACGTCCAGCAAAACATAATCAGCCACCAGCAATAAACAAAATCAGACACATTCACAACAGCAACAGAGCAGTGTCAGTATTAGTATGTGTATGAACAAAACCACACTCTGTCTCAAAAAAAATCCCAAACATTTTCAACTGTAACCTGAACAAGAATGATCAGATTTTAATAATTTTTGGTACGAATATTCTTTTGGTATGAATATTCCCGAGACAACTGCCATCAGATAATTATTCAGTCTCCCACCTCACCTGATGTCTGTTTCTGCACTACCTAGGAAATCTAGAACCGACAAAATATTACATTTTTTTCTCAGTGTGGTATCATTACTTAATCTAAATGGTGCACAAAAACACATTTTGTTCACATTTTTTGACACATTGGCTGACATTTTGTCTAATTGTTTCCTTTTTCAACTGCCTGCAGTAAAATTGCTCGAAATGTCAATCCACTGTGCAAAAACGCAGGCATGGAGACGATTTCTCCATGCACTGACAGCAGTGTCGATAATGTTATGCTCCAGACAAATGCAGACTTCGCCGGTCGTTCCAGAATTTATAAACATTCCTGAACACCACCTGGTAGATGCACTGCTGCATGACAGTTAAACCTTGTATTTGTAATCAACTGTTTGTTGGAGGCCACAGATGTGGATAGATAGAATCTATCGACGGTCTTTTTATTGATTTCAACATGCATTTTGCTCAATCAAATTTCCACAGGTAGTGCAGAAACAGACATTGGATGAGGTAAGAATTTAAATGACTATTTAATAGCCAGCTGTATCGTAAATATTACTGCCATTAAAATCTGTTAGTCCTTTTTCAAGCTACAATCAATAATGTTCAAGATGTTTTTCCACTTTTTTGTGTATTTTAATGCCTGTTGTGCTTGGTCTGCTTTCTGTGGTTAGTGCAGAAACAGACACAGGCTGAGGTAAAAAAATGAAAGGCCATTTGACGGCAAGTTGTGTCAAAAATATTCGTACAAAAAATTATTAGAGTCGGATAACTTTTCTTCGAGTTACAATCGAAAATGTTGTGTATGTTTTTTTGAGACACGGCGTAGTAAACCTTGACGTCGAGAACTCCATCATTGTCAGTCGCTGATATCATGAAAACTGCATCGAAGTTCAACCAGCCTTCCCGACCCCTCATCGCATGACCAATCCTCTGTAGCCGACTGTAGTATGACTGCCATACATCCGGCATATACAGATCTGCCTCGCTGTCCAATCTGAACGGTTCTCTCATATCAGTGCCAGCCGAATTCACATTATAACTGGCCGATGTTTTGTTACTGCATTCTTGGCCGGACTGTTCTGAAGGATCACTGCAATTGTCTGGATGGCCACTAGACTGGTATAAAGTGCCATCCACACTGTCCAAAGAGCGATTCACACGGTCTGCATCATTCACTCCATTCCCGACAAAACTGGTTTCATCATTATCACAATCGTCTTTATCACCATCGTCGTATAAGTCGTCACAACTCAACTGCAGAAGATTGCAACTCTCCTGTAAGCTGTATATCACAGGAGGACTAGGGTCTGCCCCAGTGTTGGGTGCAGGTTTATTTTCGCAGCGATTCCATCTGTCACGAAGATTGGCGAAATTCTCGGCACTGCTGTGAGTGGAAACTTTGTCCGTCAACCGACTGATGTTGTTGTTACCCACGACACCTTCGGTTAATGTCTCGATGATGTTTAACAGCCGACGCTTCTTCTTCACAAGGTCTACCTACAAAATCAAACAGATATAAACCAAAAAAACTGATAAGGTAACGACAAAATATAATCAGCTGTCAAAATGCTGCTAGCAGTCATAAAAGTCAAATGCCAAAAATATAGCGAGGTCATGACCATTACATTACTTCTAACTAGTAGCCCTACTTTCCAACAGTTATTTCAGTATTTAAGCACGTCAGAAACAAAGGAGCAAGCAGAGTTTAAAGCTCCTGCGACTACATGACACATGAGATAATATGATAAGTTAGTTTCACATAATCAACTAATTATTGTTCGTGCTTATCCTCCAAACAATCACTGCAAAATAAATAATCTGTAAAGAAAAGAATTAAGCTATAAATCAGCAAAATACTTCAACGCTAAAACCTGCGAAAAAGTGCTAATGAAATGACAGAAACATCTAATTATATGAGACTGTTACATAAGACGGTGTTAGTTTGGCCTAGTTGACAATGTTGTCGGTCTGATCAATGAAGTTAATCAACGCCAGGCCCGGTTAGTACTTGGATGGGTAAGTAAGTAAGTAAGTAAGTAAATGATTTATAAAGCGCCAAAGTCTCAGAAAGAATCAGGGCGCATAATACTGTCGGCAGCCAGGTGAACCATCTTGCTATGTGACAAGCCACCAAGGACAAATCAACCTGGCCATCCCTCCGTGGACAGGTAAAGGTAAAAAGGTAAAGGTAGTCAATTTGTATAGCGCATTGTCGCAAACACGCCTCTAATGCGCTTTCATTACTAACCAGAGCCACCGGCCACACGGCCAGCGTGTGCAGCCTGAAGACACAGGCTGGCGCAGCGGCCGGCTAGGCAACCCCAGTCAGCTGTACCAAGGTCCCCACCTTCCGTTACTACTCATTTTACCATCACATGGAGGGTAGAAGGCTGAGTCGACCTAGCTGGCAGGCTTCGCACCGAGATGGTTTACCTGCCCGCGGGCAGTCAGCCATCGCAGTACTAACCGGGCCCGTCGTAGAGTAACTTCGTTTCAGCCGAAACGCGTTACCAACTACGCCATGCCACCAGCCAAGCTGGAGCAGGATGGTTACGCACAATGAGTACCAGGTAAAGCTGGGACATTAACACTGCACAGGCAGATCACGTGATGCACTAGCAAAGTATCCGTGATCTCACAGACTTGCAGCATCAGTGTAAACCGATGTCTGATTGTAGATTAGCAAAACGAAGATCAGTGCCGCCCTATGGGCGTAGCTCGAAAAGGAATTTTTCTTTACTTTAAATGAGACACACACACACAGAGAGACATTTGACGGCACCTTGTTAAGAACCAAGATGGACGGCTTGTTGATATGTAACTGGAGCAGTTTAAGTATTTCTGGGTCAAGTCGCGACTGATGCCAAATGTGAGATACGTCCACCAAAACAAGAACTGGCCACAACCCAACACACGTAGCAATCATTACAGTAGTAGTAGTAGCGGTAATTGCTATAATCACAGCAGCAGTAACAGTAGGAGTCACGGTAGTAGAAGTCGTAGTTTGCTGTTGTAGTAGCTCAGTAGCAGCAGTAGTAGTCATAGCATGTAAGTAAAATGTAAATTGATATGGCACATTCTGAGAAAATCTGTACTGCACTTGGTACATTTTGTCGTCAACATTTCACAGAAAAAGTTGTATGTACTGTAGTAGTAACATTCTGTAGCCAGTATGGCTGCTGCACTGCTGTGACGATTACTTTGGCCTACAGTATTAAAATCTCATATTATGATGTCTAAATTGCAGATTTCAACACACTGCCAGTTTAACCATTGAGCGACCAGAGAATGGACAACTGACCGAGGTCTGCAGCGAACATAGCAAGGTGGGGATCAACCAACAGAGACATCTGCAGCTTATGTCTACAGACACATCAAATACATTACACACACTCAGAGCTAGCTGACTGAACAGTAGTCCAATGTGGCACTAATCTGCAGTTTATGTGGCTGGTGGCGTGGCATAGTTGGTAACGCGTTTCAGCTTAAACGAAGTTACTCTACACCAGGCCCGGTTAGTACTGCGATGGCTGACTGCCCGCGGGCAGGTAAACCATCTCGGTGCAAAGCCTGCCAGCTAGGTCGACTCAGCCTTCTACCCTCCGTGGGATGGTAAAATGAGTAGTAACTCATTCGCATGGGTTACGAAAGGTGGGGACCTTGGTACAGCGAACTGGGGTTGCCCAGCCGGCCGCTGCGCCAGCCTGTGTCAGCAGGCTGCACACAGTGGCCGTGCGGCAGGCGGCTCTGGTTAGTGACGAAAGCGCATTAGAGGCGTGCGCATGCTCGCAATGACACGCTATACAAATTGACGACCTTAACTCTACCTTTATCGGAATAATTAACCGCTGTTGCTAAACTTTCCATGCAGCAGAAGCACACAACGATGTCATTCATGGCTAAAAACCTAGAAGGAAAAGGCAGAAAGCTGCTATTTTCTACAAAGACCTGGTAACTTCCGACAGAAGATACTATGGGCGCTCAAAATTTTAACTGTTTCTAGTGAGTTCCAGGCTGTGCAAGCTAACAGAGACGTTGCACAAGAACCTCACAAAAATAATCCCCTAAACAGAATTCTTTGGTCAAGTGTAAAATAGACAAAATTCCTCTAACCCCCAAATTTGCAAAATGGTGCACAGGCTGAGGCAGTCCATGGACAGTAATCAGCCTTAAATAAAACTTGACAGTAGAGCTTACCAGCTTACCATTCAAACGGAATGAATTACCAAGTACATGTTAACAATTGTTCAAGTTTTCATTTCGTTTCACTCTCAACTATAAACTATGCAGCAAACATGACTTATTGCTGTCAGGCTATTGCAACATTGACAAGAACTAAACTCCATATGGGAATGCACTGATTAAGAGCTAGTTGATAAACAACGAAGCTATTTTTACTGCAACACTTGCGAACATGACTGAACAAAAATTGCACATAAATACCTTTTCAACGTGCCAGGCTCTATAATTCCTGGTGTGTCCAGAAAGACCTGAAAATCAATGAAATGCAACACACATTTTAAATAACTCAATTAATATAATAATGGTTGTAAAAAATCAGCTAGATAGCAGACATCGGTAGACACTCTGACTCCTGATAGGCATTGCAACAACTCACGGAAAGCCCAATACTGCAAGATAAAAAAATAGTTGCAAAATCTCGTACAGAAATACAGAACATGTAAATGTTGTTTATTTGATATGGGTACCATGATACACAGAGTAGAAGGAAATAAACAAAGAGGTTGATTAAATCAGTCTGTTTCTGAAATTTTGTTAACTCTCCTTACAGCCGCAGCAAACCGAATGCACTGAGACGACAATAAGTATAGGTCTATATTAATTCAAAAGATGTGCACAAGAATATGCATGCAAAAGAATCTGCGGCAAATGTTAGAAAATACTTACAACTTGTTTATCATCTTCCGTTAAAACTCCGATTGTTTTGCACCTTGTTGTGTGGACCTTCTGTGACACTGGCGCCACCTGCATTATTTTCACTTCCCAGTTGTATATGCAAATAACCATAACGGAGCAATTGCAATGCAAATTTGTAGTGCTGCACATTGATCGAAACTAATGTGCAATCAATGCGTCAAGATATTAATCACAATGAACATAAACGAACACAATCTAAAATCAGTCTCATAGCAAGGAAAACATTATTGCATGACGTTGCTGTCACCGCAACAGAATAGTAATAGAAAAAGTAAACAGTAGCAGGAATGTAGCACACTAATACGGTATATATAAAGGTTTAATAAGTTAAAGATCTGTATAGCTTCCATAGAAACCTACCTCAGAAGTCAAAACTACAAAGTGTTACCTGCCATATGGGATGACAGAGTTTTGCCTCACTTATCTATCACCTAACACAGGTGAAGATGTCCAGTCTTAACTACAGCCAGGCAGGTCAGTGGCCCAGTACCCTACTTGATTTACTTACTTAATGCATAAAGGTTTAACCTTTTAACTAGGGATGCTGGTTTATAGTGGAGAATCTTCTTAAAATATGCGGAACTTTCCGAGGCATAATATGCGGAATTTGGCAAAATATGTGGCGCACATATGCGGCATATATACTGCATATTTTTCCACATAATTCCAGCATATGCAACTTCGAGTGATGGAGAATCATAATCATGATTATTAATAGGCCTATTCTGCACAATTTTGACATTTCGACTTAATTTGTTCAACGTCTAGTTGTAAATACCGGTAATCATTAGCCGCCAAAAATATTTAACGAGAAAAATGTTGAAAAAAAATGCGATCGCATATGCGGAAATATGCGGCATATGTGTGAATATATGCAAATTGTTGGATATGCAGCATATGCGGCATGATTTTCACATATGCGATTTTGAATATTCCATTATATGCGGAAAAATATGCAATATGCAAGATTTGGCAAAATATGTAATCGCATATGCAATCGCATATTTGCATATAACCAGCATCCCTATTTAACCATTTGCATGACTAATATAATCATCAGTTAAAATCGATCTTGCAGTGCAAGCAATTCAGCTATTCCTACAAATTTCTCTGTATAGCATGGTATGCCAGTCTGTTGCGTGTGTCATCTCTCTGTCATCTGTGACATATGCACACTCGGCTTAAATGGTATATCAGATATCCACGGGTGCCATTTAGCATGTATACTTGTGGGGGCCAATGACACAATGTGTTAGATGGGGGTACCTAATCCTCGAGGAAAAGAAAACCCAAGCCGAAACATGCAATAGCAAATCGCAACCAGACTTTCAGTCCTATGCCGCCACCTGACACACACAAATGACGACAGTGATTCCACCATTTGCCAAATTACTTTGGACCTTGATACTGATGAGTGCAACAAAAAAAAACAGGAGAAGCAAGAGGCAAACCTTCCAGCTGATGAGTTTATTGAGGAGAGTGGATTTGCCGGCATTCGGAGCTCCAATGATAGCAACACGAAGCATTCTCTGAGCATCGTCAGACTGAGGTCGATGTCGCATAATTCTCTTCAACTCCCCTAAACCATGAAACATCTGTGCAAACTCGAGGCTTAAACATTTTATAAGGCCCAACTCAAGTGATTTTTACAGGTTTATTGCTCTAAGCCCACTTTATCTCATTACAGTCATGACGCTTATAGTGTAGAATGCAGCCACATTTCCACATTGCACTGCCAAAAATTATTAAAACTAAAATTACATGTTTTGTTATCAGTTCCACAAACTGAATAAAACACATCCTACAACACTATTTTCTTATGTTCACATTTTAAAGAGAACAGCTTTAGCTTGAGCTGAACTCTTGATATATACCAAAAAACCCTCATTTAAATACCCAGTCATGTGACAGTGTCGTGGCATGGTTCAGCAACCCTATCTGTCTACTACAAATACAGTATGTACCAAATAATGTGCCTACCTGATCTATCTCTGGCAATTTTCCTATACTAACAGCATGATCACTGATCTACTGCTACATTTATGAACAAAAATACTGGGTAGAGCCTAACGATTGCAATCCAGTCTCATTTCCAGAATTAGGCAAACTTGATTTATCGATTTGTCATTATTTTAGTATCCCTCATAGACCTATTTTATAAGCATAGTAAGCAGTCCCCTACAAAAGATATATCCATACTGCAGTACAGAAAGTGACTGTCAAAAGACAACAGCAAGGAGTGGAACTCTATAGCATGCATAAAACATTTTAATTATTAGATAGCTGGAATTGTTATTTATCATTTAGTCTCAAAAAAGTACTATTTTAACAAACTTTTGCGATCCCAAAATTCTGGGATTGGGATGCTGGAAATCCCACAATTCGGGATTTGTAAAAACAGCAGGAATCTTGGGATTTGAAACGGTATAATTGCAAATACCATTACAGCTGCAGAGACTGCAATAAACGTACTATATGTCGTTGGTAACTGTGTCGGCGAGTGTTCACTTTCAGATGAAGCAGAGCACCATCTGACAGTATTCAGTGCAAGCAGTCTTCTTGTACACCGAACGATCGAGTTACAGCGTGCATACAGAGCACACAGGGATGCAGCCATCAGTCAAACTTAGTACAGCTGAAATTCCAGAATGCACAGGACACAAAATACAACACATATATTACCACAAAAATCTGATTAGTAGTTTTCGCAGTACTTTCATCAAGCCGAATGATTAGGGACCAACCAAATTCACGGAAAAAAATGCATGATTTCACGGCAGAATTTTTAAAATGTGTCAAATTTCACGGAAAATTCACGGAAAGAGTTTCGGAAATTCACGGGCCCCACAGACGTTATTTCGAGGTGCTGCGCTATTGCAAACGAAGAAATTTCAGAACAACGAATATTTACTAC
>Ga0056128_1011561_pt1 | contig 10876 bp, 7 predicted proteins | sample WorMetLIZISLAND2_FD_71113 | JGI IMG/M metagenome (GOLD analysis project Ga0056128, IMG submission 71113) | Marine gutless worms symbiont microbial communities from Max Planck institute for Marine Microbiology, Germany - Olavius geniculatus... ... | reverse complement strand
TTCGAAAGATTTATGTGACAATAATGCACACCATAAATTAGTGTACAATATACGTTATAAGTTCGACGGCGGTGCAAGTGCCTACAAAAAAAATTGCCAACGGCTGCCTGTGATGGTCTAGTTAGACCTGAGGAGCTAGTTGGTGGACTGGCGATCCGTGAAGCTACGGCCGAGGTCGTCAGTCGCGGTTGTCGCCATAGCTATGGCGGGCAATCGTGTAGACGGACCTAGTTTACTGGCTACAGTTCGTCTAGACGGAATATTCACGGCAGATAGCGAAAACGCTTACTTATCTTCCGTGAATTTTCACGGCGGATAACACCTTGCGTCGTGGTACCGCTTACACACTAGGTATAACAAGGCTACATACACACCAGCTGAGGTTTCAGTCAAGCAATTTTATTAATATAATATTAACTGTTGTAAGCCAAATGCTTTGCTGTACAAAGTCCACTTTGGTTCAGCAAACTCTACTCACTCCACTTTCACAAATTCCTGAAAATTGTTTACATTAGAAATGTAAATAATTTCATCACGTGATCATACTGTCGTCATGACAACGTAATATGAACAATTAATATTCTCGCGTTGTTTAATTCATCAATTGATTGCATCGATGACATGAATATTCATAACTTCCATCAATGCATGCGCAATCAATCGATCTATACACTTTGGGTAGCATGGTTAGTGATCTTCTAACCATGATATTGGTATATAGTTAAATACGCAACGTTTTCATTCAGATTTCCCTCTGATGCGAATTACGTCATCACTGTTCTCTAGTTTTGTTATTAAAAAAAACAAAAATTGCTCATCACTAATGAGTATAGAATAACGCATAGAATATTCATTATTATTGATAGTTATTCTTGGTTGTTTTTATGGTTTTTATTGTTGACGTCAAATTGTGAATTTTTACATAAATCCGAAAATATTCGTACGGTAAAAGAATTTTTTTGGTGATTAATTATTAGATATTTATTTAGATTAAATTTTGGTTTAATACTTTGCTCTTAGAATAGAGTTAACGACATCACCCAATGTCGGCTATGGGTAATAAGCGGATCTGCGGATGTAGCAACGGGTAAAAGGCGGATAAAATCGGGAAGGTGTACTTTGCGGATTGCGGAATGCGGAAATTTGAAAAGGTGTATTTTACGGAATTTCACCTGCGGAACGTTCCGCAAATTACACCTTAGGTATTTTCCGCATTCCGCAAAATTCAAATAAAGTCAAATAATCAACTTCGCGTAGGCTTAGGCTTACATTTGATTTTCGAATCGACATCGCCACGACGCGATCATGCAGTCGGCAAAGTAATCACATATTGATGTCTTCAACTTAACTTTTAAAACGCCTTGAAGTGTGTTAACTCAAGAGTGTAAGCCGGCACATCACACACGAATGCAAGGTCAACTCAAGTAGCCTAGGTCATTAAGAAGGCCAACTGCGATGTCTGCATGGTCTGCTCGGGAAGGCCTCATTAAGAAAGTCTTGCATTGTATCGCACAATCAAAGACAATTGCCACTGCCATGAACAGTTCACAGATAGAGATATTTTTAGAGCTGTTCATCGCAACAAAAAATGTAGACCTACAGTATTTGCATTTTGTGTTGCACATTTGGCACGTTAAAATGCCAGTTGATATAATACAGTTATTCAATGCGGGTCACTTATTAGCCTGATACTAAGTCAAGGTAACGTAGTGAGCGAGTAGTTTCTTAATGGCACACCAGTGCAAAATAGGCCATTCAGTGCCATATGTGGTTAAAATTAATTAAAAGCACTTAATATATGTATTAAAAGCAAAGTTTAAATACTTGTTAAGGTAACGTAGGCCTACCAAAACAATGATAAAAATTAGCCTCTATCTCCTCATGCAAGACACATCCGAGTCACTTGTGAGCGTGGTGGTCAAGCACTTTGTAGAATTGTACACTTATTCAGTAGACATAACTCAACAAGAAGAACAGTTTCCGCAATTTTAATTCCACAAAATACATTTTTTAGAAATTCTGCAATCCGCATTCCGCAAAGAACACCTTCCCGATAAAATCTGTAAATGCTAAGTGCGGATGTGTGGATAAAAGAAGATGGATGTGCGGATAACAGTTGTTACGTACATTACCAGTCATGAAAATTGTTGAGTTTCAATCATTCGCTTCGTAATTAACTGCTCAGCGGACGCTTTATAGGCGGCAATCGTTTGAAGTCTGCCACTGTGAATTTTTTCACAGTTCACACTCTGCATAGGCTTAGACAATACCCTAATTCCTGATCGCATGTTCATCTAGGCATTTACTCAGAAAGCAATGGTCTGGTTTGTCACTTCACGACAACACGCAATAGGTCTAATACCCCGGTTACACGATCGAGCAAACATCAAGCAGACATTGAACAAGCGTCGAGCAAACATCGAGCTGGCTCGTCCAGCTAACATATAGCCAGCTTGTCAAGCCAGTAAACGGCGTATAACGCACGAGGAAGTGCGATGTAATCAATGTCGCAGCACGTGACAAGACGCTCAGAGATGATATATGACGACAACCTATGACGACGACGACGCACGACGACATACAATGACGCGCATCAATGCATGACAACGACATAGGCCTACAGTGATGTCACGTAACGACGAACGGCAATGGATGACAATGTACGGTAATTTCCAAAGGCCCCAAATTAATACACGGTTATACACTGCTTATTGGTCCAGAGACGCGGCAGAGTACGATTTGTAAAAGGCAGTGTTCTCCGCATCGAAATTCGTCTTTTACCCGTTGTCACATTCGCAGATTCGCATATCCGCCTTTTACCATTGTCCCCCAGTGTCGTGTCTGCCACTTGTATCTCAAGAAGTAAAAGCTGTCTGAATCTAAAATCCAAAGCTGTAGGCTGTAGTAGGACTGTCATCAGCAAGCACTTAGTTTTATTGCATCGTGCATGTGCATGTGCAGCACTGTTGTATCCTGATGTTAGATGATCACCACAATCAACTGCATGTTGAAACGATGTTTGATTCGTTATTTGTGTATGCTCAGTGCTACGTTCATTTCAGCGAACTTGAAGATTGATGACCAAAATTACTATCGTCAGTTCACCGAACTGAGTCGAAATAATCGGAATTTACTAAAAGCAGTTTGGCGATCTGAAGTGCAGCTAATTGGGCTACTAAAATCAGTACAGCCATGCTGCTATTAATTTCACACCGCCACCAGTAGTGCATTAGAGATGGTGAATAGATTCACTAATTCTGAAGTAAAAAAATATTAGGAGTTCTAGTAAACTTCTCGTTTCCAGCGCTGGCTGCTGAGATGAAATCTGCGCAGGTGGAGAGCGACGCTATAGATCTACCATGACTTGTGCAGAGCGAAGTTCTTTCTTTATACAAGATGGACTGAAAAAAATGATTAAGTGCCACAATTCTTATTCGTATTTTTTCAAAATACTGAGAGGTTAAAAATATTTCAGTTTACTGTCAGCTGGATAACCACATATGGCACTGAATGGCCTATTTTGTGCTGATGTGCCATTAAGAAACTACTCACTCACTCACTCACTCTCAGCTGGACAATGGCAGAATTGGACCATAATTGCCTGCTCGTGTACTTACAGCGTATGGACCTAAAATCTTACGGCATAATTTAGATTTATTTATTTCAGCTAGGTAGTTTGTTAACTTTCTGCTACATTTAAGTCCAGCCAGACCATCGACTGCCGACGGGGTAAGTCTGGAAGTGTCAGTGGCTGCAGTGTCGTGAGACCAGCTCAGCTCCTGACAGTGACGGAGGCGGCCCCAAGGTGTTGGACATTATCCGTTTTCCCAGAACTGAAAGTAGCAAATTTTGTGTTGCTTCTATCAGTTTGTCGAACTGAAAATAGAATTAACATTTGTGTATTTTGCTCTCAAATTGAGCTGTTTGTCAGAAGTCTGTGTGTGTATGAACTTTATGCAGGCTGAACAGAAACATGGCAGCTATGACCAAGAATGGTGATATGAGTGATACTACCACAGCGAGTGTCACCAGTCTTGATAATGCTCCTATAGCAAGTGCCAGTGCTATGAGTGTCAAGGAAGAGACTACAGAGAACCTAACGGGCATGCTTCAAGAGACCGATGTTGAGATGGTTTCTGACATCCCTCCAAAAAAGAAGAGCAGAAAGAAGAAAAGTTTGTCAAGTCAGGAGATGGAAATGAAGACAGAAGGTGATGATCCGACATCCGAGTCACCTGTGAAGAGAAAGAAAAGGTCGTCGGGTGGAGGAGAAGAGACTAAGAATGCGCTGCAGACATTGAATGAGTTGATGCCGGGACTGCAGTACAACTGCATCAGTCAGACCGGACCTGTTCATCAGCCGACTTTCACCGTACAGGTCCAAGTGAACGACCAGGTACGCCACTGTTTCCTTGTCAGGCATGTGACAGGTGATGCTGATGTGCTAGCTGATGACTAAAACATATAGCATACATGCTTTATGCCGACTGAGTAATCTGACAGTATGGAAAGAATTTGCCTCGATCACTGCAGTGAACTATGGCTGTGTTGATGTTTAACTGGGCCGTCATTTACTTCAGTTATCGTGATTTTTATTTCCAAAACTATACAAAATTTTACTTCAATATTCCAAGTACTTTCTGAGTTATGGGTGTTTGAATGAGGCTACCGTAGTTGTTTTTGAGCTCCGAAATTCACGTCTCCTAACTTATGGCAAATTTTAACAGTCAATAACTTCACGAATACTACAGCTACAACCATGAAATTTACAGGATTGACAGAACTTGTGGTACAGATGTGTGAAATGACTAAAAATGTGGAATATGTCATTAAAATATTTTGATATTGGGTGCTAAACTTGGTTATTCAGAATGCCGAGACATAAAAATAGCCATTTTCAGCATGGGATAAAACCCAGAAACATGCATAGGTTATAGCTGTTTGAATAAATTTCTTCAGTATCTATGCCAATCTTATGGAAAGTTGATTCAAGTGGCAAATATTGTGGCTAGTTCGGCAGTAATGTCTGCTCAAAGTGTGTCGGGAATCACATGTATAGGTATTTTCAAGGTTGAACTTTGAGGCTTTGTATCGTCATAACAGTGCAAGATAGACGCATGGTCATCATTGACCACCAATAGGAAAGTGACCACGACGAGTCTAATGGTCACGTAACCGATGATGCCACGTGACCGCAAATGGTCAAGGTCGTGACCCCAAAATCTTTGAGGCCCCGTATCTTCATAACAATGCAAGATAGACGCATGGTCATCGTTGACCACCAATAGAAAAGTGCCCACAGCGAATCCAATGGTCACATGACCGTTGACGTCATGTGACCCCAGAAAGTCAGGCTTTGCATCTTCACATTCATGCAAAACAGATCAATTATAATTGACCACCTATAAGAAAACATTATTTTAGTAATGAAACAGCAAATATACACCGTGTCTACACTTTTTCCTGAATAACTTCAACAAATGTAACTGTACTTTTATAATTTTTGGCACACATTATCATAATGACACGCTTTACCAAAAACATCAGAAACTTATCTTCAAAATTTACTTCTTAATACAAAAACAGGAAAACTACTGAAAAAAATGCAGTAAAAAGCTTGAGACATTGTTGGCATAGAAATAAGTTACTTTTTATCAAAATTTTTTTAACCTGATCTTGATTTTGCCATGTTAAGTGTGGCTGTCACATGCACAACGGGAACGTCATTGTGCAGCAGCCGTTATCAGCCAGCAGCATCATTTGTGCAGCATGTGTTAGCATCGCGGTAGTGCACATTTGTAAAAAAACGTTGTTGGCTCAAAAGTTGGTTAATAGCAAGTTTTGTCACTGTTGCTGAAAACTAAGGTAGCTACAGGCAAAAGAGACTATTTGATGTTTTTTTTATTATTTTTGCTGTTTTCGAAGTGCCAGTCAGTGCGTGTCGCCGTTAACAAGCATATAGACTGATGTTTTATACATTTATTGCACATATGATTAATGATGATGATGATGATGATAATGTTGGTACAGGTGTTTGAAGGAACTGCAACATCCAAGAAGCTGGCAATGCACGTCGCTGCTAGGCAGGCGCTGCAAGCGATGACGGGCGAAATTAGCAGTGAAGCCGAGAATATCATGCCCATAAAGAACTCACCGGCGAGTAAAGTCCTATCTGCGATCGCCAGTGGCAAGAACCCCGTGATGATTGTGAATGAAGTGTACCCAAGTGCTGAGTATCAGTTGGTTTCTGAGGCTGGTGATGGAACGACCAAGAGCTTTGAGATGTCGGTGAAAGTCGAGGGCCAGACATTCAGTGGGAGTGGACGCAGCAAGCGACTGGCGAAGGCGCATGCAGCGCAGTCGGCGCTGAGTGAGCTGCATGGAGTCGTCTGCCTGTCATCCGCTGGTGAGCAACTCTGTCTCTCCTCAGCTCTGTCAATTTCTCTCGGTCATTCTCTGGATTTCAGCGATACACAATGGCCTGCATAATGTGAACTTGAAGTTAATATGTCTCGTATTGATGCAGAGTGATGTTATTGTTTTGTGACAAAGAACAGCGGACATGTTATAGTTATTACGTTATCTGTTTTACTGAGCACAGTGCTTGCATTTCTGTCTGAAACTGGCAGGGTTGATGCAATTTAAATCAGTTGATTTCAATCACTGATTTAAATCAATTTAAATCATGATTTAAATCAACAATATATATTATTTAAATCATGATTTAAATCAACAATAAAAATCACGATTCAAATCACTGAATATAAAACTGCAGATTTATGTTTTAACTTTGCAGTTTATTATTGGTATATAAGTGCTTGCTAACTTAATTTATTTTGTTGACTACGTATATATTTGGTTATATCTGAGCTGGTAAGGTAGCTTAACCTGATATACTTTACCAAAGCTAACATCGCCAATTGCTCAGCCTTGACTCTTGTTAATTGCTCATGCTGTTTTGGTAGATACTTTCACCAATCAGCATGCTTACAGGTATTAGAAATGTTATGGCCTTCATCATTGTCTACTGTATGCCTTAAAAAGTCTGACAAATTGCAGCTCCATAAATATTCACAAACATTAGAATGCATCACCAGGTTAAAATTGTAAATAGTTCTTTGCCAGGCTGCTATAAAAAATAACACATGTAATTTTAAAAAAAGAAACTTTAATCAAGGCCAATTACTGTCATCTACAAACTAACAGATAAAGGTAACACATTGGCTATCACAGGTAGCATAGAATGGTGTAAAAAATCTAATAAAAATTTTTTAAAATCTGATTTATATTAAAAAAAATCGATGCTTTCGATTTCTATTTTAAAAAATTGTGATTTTTATCAACCCTGGAAACTGGCTAGTTAAAATGAGTTTGACATCTAATAAGTGAATAAGTTGCTAGGCATTTAATATCATATGTTATTTATGTTTTTCTGCTAAGCGTGAGTAGTTGCCAGTTAGATACTTTGTGTTGTTGAGTTTTATTTGCGTGTTGTTCACCGAACCTGTCTTATTTGTGCATGTCACCAGCTGGTGATACATGCAGATAAACATACAGATACAAATTTTCAAATACTTGGTACCCAACTTTGCTGTGAGGCATTTTAATTAAATACGTGGGCATCTATTGTTCTCATGTGATATCAGTTTGTTCCTTATGAGTTAGTGCACGATCAAGCTGCAGAATTTATGATTTTGAAAAATAGTAATGAGGTAAGCCAGGCAGGCCTAAACTTTTGCAGAGAAACAGAAAGGGCTAAGCGGGACCATGAAATAAAAGTGGGCAGAGGTGGGCCAAGCTGAAAAGTGAATGCGCCACACCAGACTGAGTAATTGAGGGTTTTGCCAGTTTTGGTGAGAAGTGCCCACGGCAGCCTTTCAGTGTACACATGTATGCAATTGACTTGCAGGTGATCTTGCTCAATGTGCTGCGCAATTCATCTCAAAGTAACTTTCTGTGGCGTTATCATGGTAACGAACGGGGACAGTTACTTTGGATGCGTTGTGAGGTACTTGAGACATCTGGTTTTAATTGTCTTCAGCATCATTCTTGCTCCCATCTCTACACTCAGTTTTAATGCATGCTTTCATTCTTGGAAACATCAGCCTTAATTGTTATATACAGACTGCTACATCTTGACTTTACCTTTTGAGTTCTGAATCATGAATCTATTAACTTCTGGAATATGTCTAACAGTAACATTAGCTCAACGCCAGTCTTTGTTAGGCGAACACTGACAACACATTTTGCTTACAGCCAACCATGTATTTTTTTGTGCTAAGCTGCAGAATTTTGGTATTTTTTTAGTGCAGACTGTGGAATTTGGCGAGATTAGGTTGTTTTATATGAAAAACTGGGTGATCGTGATGCTGGTAAAAGGTCCCTGGTATTTTCTCCAGGTTTGGAGATTGTACCATTTTCCGTTTGTCAGGTAAAGTGCATGTCTTTGTATTTGCTGAATTGTGAGGACTTACAACATGTGTGTGACTGATACTGTAGGAACCATCAAAGTTGTGAGGTCAAACTCGTGTGCCCAGAATTTGTTTTGACTGGAAATACGAAATAGTCTAAGATAAATAGATAAGTGGGTTTTACTTCGTCATGTTTTATTTTCTGAGATTTGCATTTATACGTGCAAAAACTGCTACTGCTTTCAGCGCATCTTAGCCATCGCAATTCTGTCTATTCGTCTGTCTGTCACACGGGTGGATCAGTCAAAAATGGTGCAAGCTGGGATCACCAAATCTTCGAGAATTTGGTATTTGTATATTAACTTGGCATGAACACCCAAATTTTCAGCTAAACTACTGAACCGGAACTGCTATAGGCTTTCGCGCGTCTCGTGAGCATTAGCTCAAATTTCTTGTTGGATTGTTGTTATGGTCTGCTGGTCTTTTCACACACCTGGTTGTGAGATATAAGATGTGGGGACTGGGGACTTACATACCTATGGGTCCCGGTCCCCGTTGTTGAGGTTTCCATTGTTGGTCAGACTGTCCGAGTCCTCACAGCCATGTGTGTGTGTTGGTGATTACCTGGTGTACAGAGATGAAGCCAGTTCTACCCACAGATCAGCAGGATGATGCCGAGTGTCTGAAGCTTGCAGACCAGATCTCAACACTCGCTCTTGACAAATTCTCGGAGCTGACAGCAACCGGCCAGCTGTCCCCGGAGTACGCACGTCGCAAGGTCTTAGCCGGGGTTGTCATGACGTCGACGTCCGCAGCCAGCAAGGTGATCTGTGTGACGACCGGTACTAAGTGCATCAGCGGAGACTACCTGAGTGACAGTGGGACGACGGTGAATGACTGTCACGCGGAGGTGCTGGCACGTCGCTGTCTCTGTCGTTACCTGTACCAGCAGATCCAGCAGTTTGTCGCCGGCGCCGAGTCGGTCTTCATCCCCAGTGAGTCCGGAAGAGGATTTTCACTGAAGCCAGGTGTTCAGTTCCATCTGTACATCAGCTCTGCACCGTGCGGTGATGCTCGCATCTTCTCACCACACGAAGCGAGCAGCAAGGAGCCGGAAGTTGCTGGCGGTGATAAGCATCCTAACCGGATGGCGAGAGGACAGCTGAGGACCAAGATCGAGTCGGGTGAAGGGACAATCCCGGTGCAGTCAAGCAGCTCCGGTGTCCAGACATGGGATGGAATTATGCTCGGAGAGAGATTGTTGACGATGTCGTGCAGCGATAAAGTGGCTCGAATGAACGTGCTTGGTGTTCAGGGTTAGTCACTGCTCTCGGCTGTTCTTTATTTGCTCAGCAGCTCGTCATTAATTCGTTATATATGAGATGTAGGCTACTTTTTTCCTGAAATGATTTGCTGTTAACAAAGTTGTTTCATGACTTGTGATGCTCGTGATGTCACTTCTCTGTCCACCTTCTACACAGGAGTTATTATTACATGTTTCTGCCATAGTTTCTGACCATAGGCGGATTTGGGGGGGGCCAAAGGGGACATGCCCCCCAAGATGCCAAAAGTTGCCCTTTTTGCCTAGCATATGCAGTGCATTATTCTGTGCAGTAAAAAACTAATAAAATTTATACCCACTATATGCATTTTTGGGACTTTTTATGCCCCCAAAAACATTTGCTTCCGGGGCTGCGACCCGGACCAGCTCCTTCTCCAAAAGTCCATATCTGCTCTCCATAAGCAGATTTGGTAACCTTGTCCCCAAGAATACCAAATTTGCCTTTAAAAAGTTACATTCCAGTGTTGTGATCACCCTGTTTCTGATCATAAAAACTTAACGGTTACTCAGTTAGCACCAAAAAATGTCACAAAAATATGGCACTTTGACGTAAAAATATACAAAATTTTCTGGGGAAGGGGCACTTAGAGTCCACAAAAATATGCCATTTTAACCCTAAAATCTTTCAAAAATTTCTGCAGAGGGGCACTGCTTCCTCTCCAGGCCCCTCCCCCTGTGCGTCTACACCATGCAAATGCTCCAAGAAAACATAGAGGGGAGGTTTTTTGGGGAACTTAAGGGTGAAGTTCAATATTATTATTGTTCTGCATTTCTGATATATTTATGATATCTTGCAAGCAGAAGTGTTCTGTGATGCTTAGAATGCACCAAATTCGTTTTTCACCGGGGCTCTGCCCCGGAACCCACTTGGGGAGCTCACGACGCTCCCCCAGACCTTTAGTCAGCTAAGGAGGGGGATACCCTTTCCCCATTCCCCACCCTGTCGACGCCTGCGGCGCCTCACCTTGAGTTAGGGGGAAACTTGCTTCAAGGATTTAGAGGGATAGACACCCCTGAGTAACGCTCTTTATTGCATGCAAGTCAATCTCCATGGCAGTCCTTGTATACCTGGTGTATTTCTATACTGTTTTGGTCATAGAAAAAAACGAAATTTAGCACCAAG